>Ga0100390_10006476_pt1 | contig 9938 bp, 10 predicted proteins | sample CryGeymeta201514_FD_81540 | JGI IMG/M metagenome (GOLD analysis project Ga0100390, IMG submission 81540) | Groundwater microbial communities from Crystal Geyser aquifers in Utah, USA - Crystal Geyser metaG 2015-14 | ecosystem: Environmental > Aquatic > Deep subsurface > Groundwater | place: USA... | reverse complement strand
CTTTTTCTTTGCCAGGAAATTATAAACATATTTATACTTGAGAAGAAAAATTAATCTAATCTTATTTATTACTGAAGTGCCAACCAGTTGCTTATAAAATAGAAAAAGTTTATTTTGTTTTTCTAGAACTTCTAAGTTTAAATCTTCCTTATTCATAAGATATTTACTAATTGTGCTTTTAAAATAACACGTTTTTTATTACTTAATGAGGTAATCTGTCTATCAAAGACTACAAACTTTTTTTCTATCCAATCGAGATTGTAGTTTGGTCTTAAATCAAAGTGGATCTCTCCAATATATACAGTAGAATACTCTTCTGCAGGTATACTCGAAATTAAATCAAACTCTGCACCCTCGATATCAAATTTGATCAAATCTGCCTTGTCTATTTTTTGTTGCTGAAACAATGTCGCTAGAGACAGCTGTGACACCACTACAGAATGATCAGAATCCTTCCGCTGCATTACGGAGTGCCCGAGAGAGCTTGGCATTAAATTCAAAGTGACTTCCCCATCGCTACTACCCACCGCTGCTTGAACAGCTACAATATTCGGAATATGTTTGGTGTGCTGTATCAGTCGTTCGTAATTTTCTGGTGATGGTTCGACGGCGATGATTTTTGCATTGGGAAACCGCGCGTGATAGTACAAAGCAGTATCGCCGAAGTGCGCGCCAAGGTCGATGATCACTTTTGGGTCTTCGGTCGGACACCAGTCGTATTCTTTATCGACAAAGACTTCTCGAAGTACAGCAATATCCATGACGTATCGCAGGTAGAAAGTAAGCTGCGCATGATTATAGCTTCCTTGTATTATAAAATCTCCCTTTCGTTTCAGTAACTTCCGACTGAGAGCAAAGTACCACAGACTCAGTGTTAGCGACATGAATCGTAACAAGGAATTTCCAGACAACGCTCGGGCAATTTTTGGTATATGGATAAAGAGTAATTTCATGATTTAATACCTGCTAACTATACCAGAAATAAGCTTGGAAATGCTGTATGACTCATGGATAAAAGTGAAGACTGGTTGCATGATTTGTTGTCTAATGTTTGGAGGTTGGTGGCTTAAGGTTTGAAGAGTGGAGGCGAGCGCCGGCGCATCGTGTGGACTAAATAAGAGCGCTGGCGCGAGCTTTTCAGTAATAGCACGATAAGCAGGATTTGAAGAGACCACTACACAACCACACAAGACCGCTTCTAGTAACGCTTTATCAAGACTGTCGGTAGAACCATCATGAATAAAAACCTCAGCTTTTTGTAGATACGCAGGAAGTGCCGACTGAGAAATCGCTCCGACCCACGTTACCTCTTTTTCTAAACCTAAATCATCACATTGTTTTTTTATCTTCTCCGCGTACCGCTCCTCAGTCGGTGTTATGGCTGGACCAATGATAGAAAAGTGAAATGCGATGTTATTGTTTTTTAATTGAGTGCAGGCATCAAGCAGTGTTTCAATATTTTTTGATTGAGAAAGACGACCGACGGTAATTAGTTGTAAAATGGTGTTTGTTTCTTTTGGCAGCGGTTTGAAAAAATCAGTATCAATTCCTTGGCCGACTATGGCACGTTTGTTTGTTTCAATTCTCATTCCTTCCTTGGTGGAGGTGAATACAATATGAGAAGGTTTCACTGCCAATTGCAGTGAACGAGATACTGTACCATGGGCGTACCACAACCCCACCTTCTTACCCGCGGCGCGCCAGAATGGCGCGCCGAGAATGACGTAAATTTGGTTCATATGCACAAACACGTGGTCGTACTCATGGCGGAGGCTCCAGATGAGTTGGTAGAAGCGGAGGGTGTAGCGGAGTTTTTGGAGGAGGGTTTGGAGAACGTTCACCAGAGGTCCGACCTTCCCCGTCGTTCCACTCCTCCTCAAGATTGGACCTTTGGTTCGCTCTTTGCCAAGAGAATGCACGGTAACATTAGCGGGCAAGCTATGCTTGCCCGCCTGGAGGCAGATCACATGGACGTGCTCGCAATGTTTGGCAAATTCCTCTACCCACCGATGAAAAAAGCCCAAGATCGGATGTTCGGTATCGATGACCTGCGTGACGATGAGGAGTTTCATGGTTTGTATAACTTGGTTTTTGCGGGGAAGGTTTTATCCTCTCTCAAACGCACTCAGCTATCGCTTCGCTACTACGTCAAAATGCACAGCGCAGTAGTATTTGAGGAAAGTCGGAGTGATGTATTCTAGAGCTCGGTTGAGCGGGTTGGCGAAGCCAACCCGCCAGATTTTATCAAGCGTTTTAGGGAGGAAAATGAGTGATTTAGGCACTACCGCATACCCCACTGGTTTAAGGGTCACTTCGGTAAAGCCATCAAAAAGGTGCATGATTTCACTGCGCCAGTAGTATCGGACTGGACCGTTTTTGAATGGTCGCCCAACGAGATTGAGAAACGCCTGATACGCCAAGCCTTGCATCCCCATGCACGTCGCCGCTCGCGGAAATGATGAGTATATGAGAATAGTGCCACCCGGCTTTACCACTCGTTTCAACTCTGCCATCGCTTGCTCCACGACATTTTTATGGTTGTGCAAAAAGACTGCACTCACGATGACCGTATCGACACTGACATCTTGTAATGGAAGGGTGTGGATGTCGGCATTAATGAGGAGAAGCGGAGTTTTTTGTTCGGCAGGACTAGCACTATAACGTTCTCTAAAAAGCGCAAGCATTGCATAGGCACTATCGACACCGATATATCCCGTAAGGGGCATTTCTGGTAAAAGATATTTTGCCACACGTCCATAGCCAGTGCCGAGGTCGAGTAAAATATCCCCCGCTTGTACATGTTCTTTAATATCCGCAATCTGTATAGCTGATTTTTTTGCAGCTTCGGCTTCGGTACCAGCAGAAATGACCGCATGGGTCGGATTTTCAAGCGCTAGCTTGTCCCACACCGTTTTGTCTGCAATTTCTTTTGCCACTAAAATGCCCTCACGGTCAATCGTGCTATGGGGTTTTAGTGTGTCTACCAGATTTTTCTTATCCATAATAGCGCTCATCATAGCATATGGTAGACTAGATACGGCTAGGTTCGCAGTGGTTCTTCCCCCCTCACAACCACCTCATCTGACTCCACAAAGAAAGCCTGTTCTATACTTGTTCGGTAGGCTTCCTGATATTCACGAGCGTCACCATGGAATTGTCTTCGGATAATTTCTTGCCCGTTTTTGATGAATTTTTGTCGCTGTGGTTCATCATTAAGCAGGTCACTGATGCGGTCAGTAAACGCCTGTATGTCACTTGCCTCGCACAAAAATGCCGATTCCCCATGAGCAAAGACATCTTCTCGTCTGTCGGTCCGCGCCATAACCATCGGTATTCCAGAAGCTGCTCCTTGGAGCACGATTTCTTCACTTTCGGTATCGGTATCACCGACTAGCAGTATGTTGGCGGACTTAAGATACGACACTACATCAACGGTCCTCGTTTCAAATACCACCTGCTTTTCGATACCGAGAATTTTTGCTCGTCTTTCAAATTCTTTTCGTGCCTTACCTTCTCCGAGTACAATCAACCCCACTCGGACGTTGTGCAGCGCAAACCGCGCCGCATCAAGCATACGGTACAAAGAACTCTCATACCCCAACTGTCCAACATATAGTATGAAAAAAGAAAATGATTTATATTTTTCTTTCAGATCAAGAGTCGCTGGTTGCTGCATAATAGCAGTGTAATCCTGATACCGTGGCAGTACATCGAGGTCAGGTATAGTGAACTTTTTTTGTAGCCGATTGAACATGGCGTGCGACGCAGTACGAACACTCAAGAATTTTTGAATAGTGAAAAAAGGAATAAATACGCGCCAAAAATTTCGACGTTCTTTCTTAATAAATTCTGCCGTACTATAGTCATCAATGATATGAAGTTGGTTTGGACGATCGTATTTCTTTTGTGCTTTGATAGCAACAAGCGCTGACTCAAAGGGATCACGCGCGATGATCAAATCCGGACGGAACCCGTCAGCAAACTCCAACTGCTCACAAATGAGTGCGAACCCCCGTGCTGGTGATTGCCACCAATATCTCGCGGTCGCTGTATACAGCCAGACGTTCGGTGCGACGCGTAAGACGGGATTTTTGGCAGGTATACCTTGTCGCAAGATGAGGATATGGACTTCGGCAAATAAATCACTGATGTTGATGTAGCCGTCGAGTGATTGCTTAATAGGATTGAGGAGCTCGGTGTTTTGTGAAATAAAAAGCACGCGAGTAGTATCACGATTTGAAGTCATCTCAAAGACACGATTCTCATGCATCGCTTCTTCGGCGGAGACTCTTTTGACCACGGGCTGTGCGAGCCGCTTTTCATTACGGATGGTGTATTGAAGCTCGGATGCAGCGTGGTCGGAAGCATCTCGATGAAAAAGATCACGTCTTGCCATTACTTTAAGTATACAATATGAATTGTTAGTAGATCAGCAGTTACTCAAGGGTAGCGATCCAATCATTACCATAGAAATCTATCCTTGTCCCCGGTAATTCATCTCTTATTATATTTCTTAAATTCTCCTTGATGATCTGGTAGGTTTTTTGGTCGGTGGAAATACGTAAGATAGCTTCAGTTAGCGCCGCTTGCTCATTGACTGGCACCACCAACCCAAATTTTTCATTAATAATCACTTCGCCGGCGCAACCAACATCGGTAGTGACGATCGGTAGCTCACAAAGTACCGCTTCTATGAGCACCCGTGCCCAACCTTCATAATTTGAAGAGAGTACATATGCCTGCGACCGTCTCATCAGAGCTGCGACATCATTGCTCCAGGGTTCAATTTTGATTGGAAGTTGCTCTTTTGTCATTTTTGGAAAAAGTTGTTGAATTAGTTGTTCGATCTTTTTCTGCTCTGGTCCCTGCCCCACCAAGCGCAAGCGAAGATGTGTATTTGTTTGGTAGGCGGTAGTAAAAGCGCGCAGCATAAGGGGAATATTTTTCTGAGGTACAAATCGCGCAACAGAGAGCAGCCAAAATTCATCAATCGAATCTGGTGTCAGTGATTGGACGCCTTCAAAAGTGTGTGTGTCTATCGCTACCGGTAAGCGAGTTATCTCAGCTCTCAAACTCAATCTTTTCATCGTTTCTTCCGAACGTTTTGATACTACCCTGACCACATCTGCTTTTTGCAATAGGTATTTTCCTAAAATATATCGTGCGCGATTACCAATTGTTTCATTGCGCCAAAATGACGAACTAAACGCATCAGCATGTTCTTGAACGGTGAGTGGTATACCATAGCGCATCTTGAGCAGATATCCGGCCAAGCCCGCTTCAAATGGATCCTGTGTGGTTATGATAACTCGGTCGTTTTTGTTCGACCGCACTAGCTTCGCCGCCCTTTGGTATGCATTCCATAGTTGGGTCAGTTTAAAATGAGACCCGGTGGGACAGAGGGTTAAGGTATCAGATACTTTTTGCCTTTCAAGTTTGTCATGCGCTGAAGTAAATATCAACAAGTACAGATGTTTGGTCTCCTTAGCGCAACGAATCATCCTCTCTCGCTCATGATTACCTTCAGAAAAAAGATGCCGACCGTATCCGATACTGATCACTACAGGACGTTCTTGTATCATAATCTATATTTAGCTAATAAAGACACGATTTCTTTTATCATTTTCTCTTTGACAAACTCCTTGGAACGAGCGCGCGCTGACTGGGTCATCCGCTCGCGTGATTCGGGGTGATTGAGGATACGAGTAATAGCTTCAGTCAAGGCTTCGGTGTCGTTGAATGGAACCAATATACCATTCACCCCATCGGTAATGAGCTCGGGGTTTCCGCCTACTTTAGTGGTGACGATCGGCGTCCCCAAATCCATCACCTCTAGTATTTGATGTGAGAGTCCTTCGTAGGCAGTATTGAGTACAAAAGCATCGGCCGCTTTGATAGTGGCACCAAGAGCTTCTTTAGAGATACTGCCAGTAAACCAGACATGTTGAGAAAGCTTGAGGTCAGCTACTTTATTTTCGAGCCATCGTTTATCTTTCCCATCACCAACGATGATCAATACGATCTGGGGAAATTGGTAACGCAATGTAGCTATCACATCGATCAGCGCAGCAAAACCCTTCCACGGTACCAAGCGACCAGCCGATGTAATGGTCGGGTACGGATATTTAAATTCTTCATGTAATTGCTGGCGAGTGTGTTTCACATCAAGCGGGTAGAGCGCACTGTAGATTACTTTGATCTTTTTTTCTGTAATCCCCCACTGTCTGACCACTCTCTTCAAGTATTCACTCGGTACGATCACGTACTGAGCACGATCTACCACAAATGTTTGTACTACAGCAAAGGCTCTCACTGGAAATGGCGCGGCAGATTGTTTCTTGAGATACTCATCAAGCGTGTCAGTGATACCAAAACGCATTCTCCCCTGCTCCCACGCATAATCACCTCCTAGACGTACCAACAGTGGCTTACGACGCAACTTTGCAACCAACCAGGCTGAGACCCCTACACTCACCGGGTCAAGCGCGTAGATAATTTCTGCCTGTTTGCTGGCACGCCAAAGTTTCCAGGTATACACAATATGCCTGATTACTTTTGGATAATGTCGCACCAATCCAAACGGTACGGTGGTGATAGAAAATCCGTACTGCGGCAGCTCGCTTTCAAGCATGGCAGCGTAGGTGGCTGGCCCGCCGATCTCTGGTGGGTAGAGTCCAGTCGCGATGGTGATTTTCATACCTTGTATCATACCATTTTAGAGCAGGTCGATGAGCTGGCGTGCCAGCTTGCGCGGGTCGTGACGAATAAGACTGCGTTTGAGCACATCACCGCTGTTGGTCTGTATGATCTCGGTCGCCAAGAGGTCTGCCGGAATGATGCGGTACGTGTCTGACTCACAATTGAGAGCCACTGGGAATTCGCCATCGGCAGCGTAGCGCGCAAGTAGTTCGCTCGGTAAGGGTGCGGAATTCACCAGCACCGTGTCTGGAGTTCGGCCAATGTATGAAGAAAGTTCAGCGACATGCTCGGACACTCCCAAGCCAGAGGTCTGACCGAGCTTCGTCATGAGGTTGGAAACATACACCACGCACGCGGTCGAATGACAGATTGCGTCGGCCACCCCCTCGACCACGCAGTTGGCGAGGATGCTGGTATAGAGGTCGCCGGGGCCGAGAATGATGAGGTCGGCGTCCAGAATGGCCGACTCCGCCGCTTCGGTGATGGTTGCTTGTGGGGTCACTGTGAGCCCCACGATACGATGAGCCGCGCGGTCGGGCGAGGGTTCGTCGATGTCGTGCTCACTGGTGAGCACGACTCCGTCGTCGTAGGTGGCAACCAAGTTTACCTTCGTGGTAGTGACCGGCAAGACTGTCCCCTCTACCTGGAGCATGCGGGCTGCGGTGCGAATAGCTGCCTCTTCTCCCCCGAGGATGTCGGTCAGTGCCACAAGCAGTAGGTTGCCAAAGTTGTGGCCAGAAAGACCATTGCCTTTTTCAAAACGGTACAAGAAAAGTTGCCGCACGAGCTCGTCGTGTTCGTCGATGTCGCTGGCGAGCGCCACGAGCGCCATCCGCACATCACCAACTGGCAGATACCCAAACTCATCGCGCAGGCGACCAGTGGAACCACCTGAGTCCGCCATCGTCACCACAGCTGAAAGGTCAAGTTGTTTCTGATACTGTTTGAGCCCCTGCAACACGGTGTGCGTGCCTGTTCCACCACCAATCACCACCACTTGTTTCTTTTCCATTATTACTCTGTAACTCGGTTGCCGGGGGTAATGTTACTTATCAGAAAATAGTGGCTGGAACACCTCCTGCTCCATGCGCTTGGCAATGAGGTCCCAGTCGTACTTTTCAATCGCCAGCGCCTTGGCGGTCGCTACTACTTGCGCAACTTTTTCAGGGTGGGTCACAATGTCTTCTACAGCCGTTTTGATCTGCTCTGGTGCATTGGCATCCACCGCCCAACCGGTAGGTGCGACGTCAGGATTGCGTTTTTCATCAAAAAGAAAATCAGCAATCCCTCCTTCTTGTGTGGCAATGACCGGCAGTTCAGCCGCCATCGCTTCGACAAAGGAATTACCCATTCCTTCTGAGCGTGAAGGACGAATAAAAATATTGCACGTTTTGAGATACTTCGGCATGACATCATGTCCAATTTGTCCACGGAACAGCACTCGGTCGGTGACTGCAAGTTCTCGCGCCAGCGCGCGCAGTTTCTCTTCATCTGGACCAACACCAAACACTACAAATTTTACCGACGGCGGAAGAAGTACCAGTGCTCGGATGACGTCATCAACCGCATTTTTATGCACCAGACGAGAAGTCGTCACGAGTAGGGTATCAGTATCAGAGACGCCAAGTTCATGTCGCACGGCACTCCGTTCGTGGTCGGCATACGCTTGCATGAAATGTGCGGTATCAACGGCGTTGGGAATTAGGATTGGTTCACCGTGGTAGCCCTTCTTTTTTGCCCATCGCCCGAGGAAACTTGAAATGACCTGAATAGTATCAGCCTTTTTGAAAGATTCGTTAAAGAGTAACCCAAAAAAGAACATTTTCCGTTCGATGACTTTTGGCGGATCTCCTTCTTGCAAGGTAAGGAGGTATGGCACATTGGGAAAGGCGTTTTTAAATTGCACTGCCGGTACGCCACAACTGTGTGCCATCATCGCCCAAATCGCATCGAAGTGGAATTCTTTATGGAGACGTTTAGCTTCAAAAAAAGCTAACCACTGATAGAAAATCTTATTGAGATGTAGAGGAAATTTTCGTAGCTCTGTTATCGAAGGTGCCTTGGTAGTGATACCAATCCGGTGCACAGTGACATTTCCAATCTTCTCAGTCTTTGAAAGCGTCGAATCATATTGGTTGCAGACTACATGAAATTCGTAGTGCTTTGGTGATAGACGGTCGGTGATTTCTTTTATCGCTACTTCGGCGCCACCAATATGTTTTGGGTAATAAGCGAGAGAAAAAATGAGTATCTTCTTTTTCATATTATTGAGCTTCTTGCGCCTCAATTCGTATGCGTAGAAATTCTGCATAGGCGAACCGAACTTGATTGGCGAACGCATCACCCGCACCAATTGACCTAATCAACGTCGTTCGGTTACTGACTGAAATCGCTGCCTGTGCTTCATAGGTATCCATCGCATAGACTTGATCAGCTTTTCCTAACAGCTGTTTCAACACAAAACGTGTACACCAGGGAATTTGTGCTAATTTCTGATCTGCGAGGGTAATCAAAATTGGAAGCGGCTGCGTTCGGCCCGAGAAAAAAGCTGCCAGTGCCCCATAGCTCGCAAAGAGTGACCACTGAAACATATAGGTGTGCTGAGTACGCAGTTTCTTACTAACACGCGCACCAAGAAACGGGAGTAGATATTTATCAAAGCGATGTCCATACCCAACGCGGTGTAATCGTACATTTGAAATAGCATCATCATCACTCATTTCTTCCTTACTAAATTTTGTCGTTATGACATCGAAGGTCACGTTTGGCATTGCGCGCATGAGGTCAGAAAGCGCATATTCAGCCTGACCAGCATGAGGGAAAAAAGTGGTTGAATACACCAGCACCCGCTGTTCGGCTTTTTGCACAGTACCTATTTCTTCTTTTACCTGCGTTATCCAAGCGGGTAACGAGTGTTTCTGTCTCCAACCAAGTGCTTTTACTTTGGCATTATCAGCACCGGCGGTCATGCGGTTACCTCGGCGCTCTGGCATCAGCATGATTTCACCTCCAAACAGCTCTGCCACCTCTAGCACTGAAAACTGCTCATCGGCACCGATGCCGTATCCATCACCTCTTCCCTCCCGTGCGACCAAAGTTATCCCAGCGACAATGTCATAGACATGGGTGTAGTTTCGCCTTTGGGTACCGGGGAGAGTGACCGTTAGTGGTTGCCCGCTTCGGTAGAGTTCGGTGAAAATACGAATGAGCGTGCCAAACGGACCGGACATCTCACGTGG
>Ga0100390_10006474_pt1 | contig 9938 bp, 11 predicted proteins | sample CryGeymeta201514_FD_81540 | JGI IMG/M metagenome (GOLD analysis project Ga0100390, IMG submission 81540) | Groundwater microbial communities from Crystal Geyser aquifers in Utah, USA - Crystal Geyser metaG 2015-14 | ecosystem: Environmental > Aquatic > Deep subsurface > Groundwater | place: USA... | reverse complement strand
TTAGGAAAAGTTTCTTATGCTCACTTATCCGGACCGGGATTTGCCAAAGAAATTATTAGAGGAAAGCCAGTTAAAGAAGTGATAGCTTCTGAAAATAAGGCCTTACTAAAAAAACTTAAAGAAACTTTTAACATCAAACCGTTAGAGGTTTCTTTTACTGCCGACTTAATCGGAGTTCAGCTGGCCGGCGCTCTAAAAAACGCTTTGGCTGTCGGCATCAGCTTGGTTGAGGCCGGTATTCCTAATCCCCAAGGCAAAAAAATTACCAAGGACCTAATCAAGTGCGGCTTGAAAGAAATGCTCGCGGTTGGAAAGGTAATGGGAGGAAAATCAGAAACTTTTTTGGGCCCGGCCGGCTGGGGCGACTTAGTTTTAACTTCCACCAACCCTCTTTCTCGCAATTTCCAGTTTGGGAAAAATCTTCTTTTGGATGCCGACAAAATGCGAAAAGATATTATCGAAAGAAAGGTAACCGTTGAGGGGTTTGACAACGTCTTTGCCTTTCACCAATTAGGGGAAATTCATCAATTAGACTTGCCGATGATTGATGAAATTTACAATGTGATTTACAAAAAGATTTCGCCAAGAAAAACAGTTAAAAATTTAATTCAATTAGTTGAAAATAAATAGATTGGAGGGTTGGCAGAACGGCTATTGCGCAGCTCCCGAAAAGCTGTGGGAGTAATCCCTTGCAGGTTCGAGTCCTGCACCCTCCGCAAGAATATGGCCTTGAATTTTTTCAAAAAAAACAAAAAAGAGCCAGAGAACCTTAAAGAGCTTTTAGCCCGCTTTAAAGATTTAGAAGAAAATTCTAAAAAACTTGCTGAAAAAATAGAAAGCTTGCAAAAAGAAGGTCAGCTTACTATTCAAAAAGTGGGGATTGTCAGATTTAATCCCTTTTCAGAAGTGGGCTCAGACCAGAGCTTTTCAACTGCTTTACTGGATGGAAACGACTCAGGCATAGTCATTACTAGTCTTTATACCAGGGGAGGAAACAGAGTTTATGGGAAACCAATTAAAAAAGGAGTTTCAGAGTATTCTTTGTCGGAAGAAGAAAAAGAGGCAATAAAAAAAGCAATTAGCCCCGAAGGAGAGCAAGCTCCCTACGGGGTAAATAAAAACAATGGAAGTAAAAAAAGAAGAAATAATAATTCGACCACCGGTGGTGGTGGTACTCGGCCATGTTGATTCAGGGAAAACCTCAATTTTGGATTACATCAAAAAGACTCGGGTGGCAGAAAAGGAATTAGGCGGCATCACTCAACACGTCGGCGCTTATCAAATTGCCGAAGGTGATAAAAAAATCACCTTTATTGATACCCCAGGCCATGAGGCGTTTTCAGCCATGAGGTCTCGCGGAGCAAAAGTAGCTGACATTGCCATTTTAGTGGTTGACACTACGCAAGGAGTTCAAGCCCAAACCAAAGAGGCAATTTTCCACGCTAAGGCAGCTGACCTTCCTATCATAGTTGCTTTAAACAAAGTTGATAGACCAGAAGCCGAGGTGGAAAAAATTAAAAGAGAATTGGCTAAAGAAGAAATTTTAGTTGAGAGTTTGGGAGGGAAGATACCCTCGATAGAAACTTCAGCTCGCACCGGCAAGGGGATTAAAGAGCTTTTGGAGCTAATCTCATTGATAGCTGAAATGGAGGATCTCAAGGTTGATTTATCGGCGTCAGCTCAAGGAGTAATCGTCGAATCTTACCTAGATAGCCAAAGAGGGCCTATTGCTATCCTAATTTTGAGCCAAGGAACTCTAAAAGCAGGAGAGACAATTGGCACCCCTTCTAGCGTCGGCAAAATCAAAAGTTTAGAAGATTTTCAGAAAAATCCTATTCGGGAAGCCTTGCCTGCTCAGCCGGTTAGGGTTGCTGGGTTTGAAGAGGTTCCCAAGGTGGGAGAAAATTTTAAAGCCTTCGCCAATTTAGAAGAGGCAAAAAATAATCTCAAAATCTCTGAAAAGAAGGAACCCCCCAAGGTTTTAGAGATTAAAGAAGGACAAAGGGTTTTGAATATAATTTTAAAGACCGATGTTTTAGGAACGATTGAGGCAATCGAAGAAGTTTTAAAAGAGCTTCCTCAAGAGAAAGTAATTTTAAAGATTTTAAAATCAGAAGCCGGCCAAATCTCAGAGTCAGATATTAAGCTGGCTAAAGGCGGCCGGGCGATAGTTTTAGGATTTAGGGTAAAAACTAGTCCGGTAGCTCAAAGATTAGCCGGAAGAGAAAGGATAAAGATAATGAACTTTGAAGTGATTTACGATTTGGTAGAAGGGGTTCGTAAGTTTATGGAGAAAATCATGGCGCCAGAGCAGGTCCGGACAGAATTAGGCAAGATGAAAGTTTTAGTTATTTTCTTGTCCGAAAAAAATCGTCAGATCGTCGGAGGAAGAGTTACGGAAGGAATAATAAAAAAGGGAGCCTCGATTGAGGTTTTTAGGGGAGAAGACTTAATTGGCAAAGGAAAAATGATTAATCTCCAGAGAAATAAAAAAGACGCAGAGCAGGTTTCCAAGGGCGAAGAATGCGGCATTCTTTACGAAGGAGGGGTCGAGGTTGAAGAAGGAGATGTCTTGGTGTTTTTTACCGAGGAAAGAATAAAGGGTGAGTTATAAATTCCTAATTTCTAATGTTCAATAAATTTCCAATTCATTTCAACCTTCAATTAATCTTCGATTAATTTCGGTGTCTAAACGCATACCTCGAGTTAATCAATTAATCAAAAAAGAATTAAGCCAGATTGTCCTAAAAGAGATTGAATTTCCTAAAGGCGTTTTAGTTACGGTGACCAGGGTAGAGGCCTCTTTGGATTTAAACCAGGCAAAAGTCTTTATCAGCTCTTTGCCGGAAAGCCATACTGAGAGAGTTTTGTCCATTCTGAATAGGCAAATTTATTTTATTCAACAAAAATTAAATAAAAGATTAAAAATGAAATTCATTCCCAAAATAGAATTTAGGGAAGAAAAGAAAACCCGGGAAGCCGGCGAAGTAGAAGGAATTTTAGAAAGGCTGAAAAAGGATTCTACTTAATTAACTACACCATGGTGTTATTAAGTAAGTGGATTATAATCGTTGAAAAAAGAGGGGAAATAAGATAGAGTAGCTGTGCGGCCAGGTAGCCAAGTAGCTAAGGCGACGCTCTGCAAAAGCGTTATACGCGGGTGCAATTCCCGCCCTGGCCTCAAAATTTTGCCGAGGTGGCGAAACTAGAAAACGCACAGGACTTAAAATCCTGCGGGTGTATAACCCTTGCGGGTGCAATTCCCGCCCTCGGCACCGATATGAATACTGTTCTAAAGAAAAATCTTAATCAAAACTTTTTCAAAGAATGGACAGAAAAAATGAGCTATGTTTTGGGTTTTATTATGGCCGATGGTTGTATTACCGTTAGTAAAGAAAGACCAAATAGACCGTTTACTTTAAATATAACCTCTGCAGACAAAAAACATTTATATAAAATCAGAAAAGTATTAAATTCTAAACATAAAATTAGTAAAAAGACTGGCGAGGAGAAAAATGTTGCTTTCCAAATACAAATTCGTAATCAAATCATTGTAAATGATTTAATGAAATTAGGAATTTTTCCAAGAAAAACATCTCATTTGAATCCAATAATAGTCCCAGAAAAATATTTCCCCGATTTTGTCAGAGGATTTTTCGATGGCGATGGAAGCGTTTATATTTATAAAGTTAATAAAGTACCACAAATCAAAGCTAACTTTGTAAGTTCAAGCTTAAGTTTTATTGTTGATTTTAATCAAAATCTTTGTGAAAAATTAAATATACCCTTAAAGTCAATTCATAAAGAAACAAGCCGACGCAAAACTCCTTTGTATTATGTTGATTTCTACATCGAAGATTGCGAAAAATTAGCCGAATTTATTTATGGAAATAATCCAATTTTGTTTCTTCCCCGCAAACGAAAAGTTTTTGAGAAATGGAAGTCAATTAAGAGACGAGATTATCTAAAACAAAATTATCCTTCAAAAATCGGCTGGCATCTTAATCAAAAAATCGTCGCTTGAAAATCTTTAATCAAAATTATGAAAATCACAATTGTAGGGAATATGTCCTTTCTCGAAAAATTTAGAGAGGCAAAAGAATTTTTAGAAAAACAAGGGCATAACATAATTGTGCCAGAAAAAGATCCTATGCCAGAACCAATACCACCCTCGGTTAAGAAGAAAGCAATGGAAAAATTTAATGAAAATTTGAAGAAATCCGATGCGATTTTGGTTATGAATTATACAAAAGATGAAAAAGAAAACCACATCGGCGCGAATACACTCATGGAAATGGGTATGGCCTTTATTATCCAAAAAAAGATATTTGTTTTAAATCCAAGCCCAGAATTCTGCAAAGATGAATTAGAAGCTATTGAGGTCCAATTTTTGGATGGAGATCTAAGTAGAATTAAATAAATCTTTTTACTAAGAACAAAAAACCACCCTTTTAAAGGGTGATTTTTATTTTAATTTTTTCCTTTTTTTACCCCTCTAGTACTTCAATATAAGTTCTTTTGGCGCCGAAGCTGAGGGCTTCCCAATAAGAGGGAAACCAAATATCAATATGATAATTTCCTTTTTTCCAACTCATTCTGTCTTCAACCACAAAAACCTTTTCGCCATATAATTCAGGTATTCGCACTTTGGTTCCAAGAGGTAAATAGTTATTGGCGATAATCCCGTCTCTTACCCAGGTGCCAGCTGCCGTAATGTAGGGGTCCCCATCGGTTTCCCAGGGTGTGCTGGAATAAGCCGTTACTACTACCCCTATTTTTCGATAATTTTCCGGCACGGGATTAATAGGATTAGCCATTGGCAAAAGACTATTCCCCTCAATTTTAGCTAAACTGTCAAGGTTTTCCGCAACCAAAAATTCTGCCAAATCAGCTTGAGCCTCTTGGCCTTTTGATTCAAAAACCGGCATCGATCCTATTAAGATTCCAACTGCGACAACTATAATTAAGATGTTTCGCCCCGTCGAAGCGGGGTAACCTAAGCAATAGTCCATTTTAAATCGAGCCTCGTCTTCGCCCCGAAGCCGAGGCGAAGATGAAAATGAAGCCTTAGCTTCATTGACAAACCCCGTTTATAGGGATTTTACCATATTAGCGCATTTCAGAGCCAGTGTCAAGTCCTAGAGAGGGAGCGGGAGACGGGGGTCGAACCCGCGATCTTCTCGTTGGCAACGAGACGTTCTACCACTGAACTACTCCCGCCTACGCTGTTTTGATGCCGCGGGTGGGAATCGAACCCACTACCCCTTCTTTTTCAGAGAAGTGCGTCTACCAATGAGCTACCGCGGCCTAATGGTTAAATAATAGCTAATTATTCGTTGCTAAGCAAATTTTACGTTGTGGGCACTGAGGGATTTGGACCCCCGACCTTTCGGATGTAAACCGAACGCGCTAACCACTGCGCCAAGTGCCCTTAAGCCCCTTTTTTCATAGAGTAAGCGTCGTCGCCATTGCGATAAAAATGCTTTATCGTTTCTACAATCTCAAATCCGAGTTTTTGATAAAAAGAAACGGCGACTTTATTTTCAGGCCGGACATAAAGAAAAACTTCTTTTGCGTTGCTTTTCTGAAGACACTCTATTAAACGGCTCGTTAGAGCTTGGCCGATGCCTTTTTCCCGCCAGCCAGGAGCCACTGCTAAAGAAAGAATTTCAGCTGAATTGTTTTTCGGTCGACCAATAGTATAACCAACGATTTCGCTTCCTTCAGCGGCGACAATAAACCCTTCAGGGAATCTTTGGAAAAGATTTTTTAAAAAATGCTCAGAATAAGGCCTTCTTTTAGGAAAAGAAATCCTGTCTATTTCCCTTACTTTTTCCAAATCCGAAAGCGAGAAATTTCTTAACTTTGCCATAATCCGGTGAGCGAGGAGGGACTTGAACCCTCACGGGAAAAATTCCCCTTGGAGCCTCAGTCCAAGCTGTCTACCAGTTCCAGCACTCGCTCTTATCTTGTAATAGCTTCTGCTTGTTTTAGCTTAGCTTTTTTTCCTTTGACTCCCCTTAAATAATAAAGCTTGGCTCGCCTTGCCTTCCCTTTTTTAATTACCTCTATTTTTTCAATGGTGGGGGAATGAAGAGGGAAAATCCTCTCTACTCCTACCCCTAAAACTTCTTTTCTTACAGTAATAGTAGAGGTAATGCCTTTGCCGTGTTTTTTAGCAATTACTAATCCTTCAAAGACCTGGGCCTTTTCTCCCCTTTTTTCTTTTTTGCCTGCCTGAGCCATTTTGGCGGTGGCGGGGGTTTTTTGATAAACCCTAACCGTATCGCCGGGCCAAATGTCCGGCAAGTCGGTTTTTAATTGAGTTTTGACGAAGTTTTCAATTTTTGTAGACATAATAAATAATTATTTTTTAATGTAGGCGATGAGATAAATCTCATCTTTACCTTCACTTCTGCGGAAGTTTGGTTTTTAATTCATTCGGTAATTCTGATTGAAACTCTTTTATTTCGCCATTTGGCAATTCTATTTTGAGATAGCTGGCGTGGAGAAATTGCCTTTTTAACCCTTTTGGGCAGACTTGGCCTTTAAATCCGTATAACTTGTCGCCAGCTACGGGGTGGCCCAAATAAGTAAAATGAGCTCTAATCTGATGCTTTCTGCCGGTTTCCGGCTTAACCTCAATCAAATCATAATCTTTGAATCTTTGCAACACTTTATAGCGGGTTACGGCTTCCCTTTTCCCTTCATTTTGGGGTTCGTGGGGCAAATAAACCTTTTGTTTTCTTGGGTCTTTTGGCGAGCGGCCGAGCAAAGTTTTAATCTCGCCCTCTTTGTTTTTTAAATTGCCGACCACTAAGGCCAGATATTTCTTTTCTACTTTTCTCTCTTGAAATTGCTTTTGGAAGAATTCTAAAGCTTTTTCGTTTTTTGCCACTAAAAATATGCCCGAAGTATCTTTATCCAACCGGTGGATTCTTTTTTCGAAATCATCGCAATTGATGCCCGCTGGTTTGTCATAAACTTGAACATTTTCATCCTCATGAATTATTTTCATGTGGGCACTGAGGGATTTGAACCCACGACCTTTCGCACGTCAAGCGAACGCGCTAGCCACTGCGCCAAGTGCCCAAATATTTTTTAACCACTTTTCTGCAGAATATTTCACTAAGGCATATTAATTTCCTTTGGATTGCTACGTTTCCGCAATAGACATAGCACACGCCCTTATAGTAGGGATACGTTTTCGAACCGATAGTTCTTTTATCTAGATTAACATGGCGAAAATTATTAAGCGGTAATTTTAATTCTTTAGACCAAAAACGTTTCATTTTTTTGGGATTTTGATCAGCCCGTAAGTTTAATTGGCATTTTATTTTCTTAAGATCAAGATTATAAAGAGCTTTCAGTGTAGCTAGAAAAAATTTTAATGCCAAGGGGTTTGAACTACCCATCGCTGTTTCCACTTTTCTTTTTGTACCCTCTCCCATATACAAAATTGCTAACGCTAACTCAAGTATTTTTTTATCAGCAATGTCTATACTTTTTATCGTTTTTATCGCTTGAGTTTCAGCTTCTTTCAATCTTTTTTCTTTTTGAGCATTGTGCCAGAGGACAGCTTTTCTGCGTGCCGCGATTAAACCGACCCTTGAATTTTTTAATAACTTTCTTTTTTGCGCTGATGTAAGCTTAACTTTTCTAAACCAACCGCTAAGAGTGGAACGAGCTATTCCGTATCGATTTTCAATCATATTCATCGAAAATCCCTGCTTGCGCAGTTTGACCACCTTATCTTTTAATCCGTACCACCTTGATTTCATTTATCCATTATACAGTCAGTAGTGCGAATTTGCAAGGAACTTGCCCCTAATTAGCGCTTTAAAATGGTGCGCGTGGGTGGATTCGAACCACCGACCCCTACTTTATAAGAGTAGTGCTACTACCACTGAGCTACACGCGCTCAACCTTTACTTTTACCGATTTCCCTTTTTTTGACAAGGGTTCAACTATTTTTCCGCCAGATGGCGATTTTTGCTTTCCTATCAACTCTTCAAACTCTTCTCTTTCAATAGTTTCTTTTTCTATTAGTCTTTTGGCAATTTTTTCAAGAAGCCCCCTCTTTTTCATTAGAACCTTTTTTGCTTTGATTTCCGCCTCCTTAATAAATCTCGTTACTTCTTTATCAATTTGAGCAGCCACCTTTTCAGAATAATTTCTTTGTTCCCCAAACTCTTTTCCTAAAAATACCAACTCTTCTTTTTCGCCAAAAGAAACTGGTCCTAAGGCAGACATTCCGTATTCTTTTACCAGTTTTCTGGCTAATTCCGAGGCCTTTTCCAAATCGTTAGAAGCGCCAGTAGTAAGCTCCCCGAATTTTATTCTTTCTGCGCAATAGCCCCCAAGCAAAGTGGCCATTTCGGCTAAAAACTCTGATTTGGTTTTAATTCTTCTTTCCTCGATAGGCATTTTTATGGTGTAACCAGCGGCCATCCCCCTTGCTACAATAGAAATCTTTCTGACGGGTTCAGTTTCGGGAAGAATAGCTGAGACTAAAGCATGCCCGGCTTCGTGATAGGCGGCGATTTCTTTTTCTTTTTTTGACAAAATATGGCTTTTTCTTTCCGGCCCCAATAAAACCTTTTCAATCGACTCTAAAAGCTCTTCTTGAAAAATCTGGTGTTTATTTCTTCTGGCAGCCAAAATTGCTGCTTCATTGACTACATTAGCCAAATCGGCTCCCGAGAAGCCGGGAGTGCGTTCGGCAACCTCTCTTAGATTAATGTTCAAGGCCAGGGGCTTCCCCCGGGCGTGAATTTTCAGGATTTCTTCCCGGTCGTTTATATCAGGCAGGTCTAAAACTACCCTTCTATCAAACCTGCCCGGCCGCAAGAGAGCCGGGTCCAAAATATCCGGCCGATTGGTAGCCGCGCAAACAATCAATTTTGTGTCTCTCTCAAAACCGTCCATTTCCACGAGGATCTGGTTTAAGGTTTGTTCTCTTTCATCATGTCCGCCGCCCAGCCCTGCTCCTCGGTGCCGGCCAATGGCGTCTAATTCGTCAATAAAAATTATAGCCGGAGCCGCCTTTTTGGCAGTGGAAAAGAGGTCCCGAACCCTCGATGCTCCAACCCCAACAAACATTTCTACAAATTCTGAGCCGGAAATATGAAAAAAAGGCACACCGGCCTCTCCCGCCGTTGCGCGCGCAAGCAAGGTTTTTCCGGTGCCTGGGCTCCCCATTAATAAAACTCCCCGGGGAATCCTTGCTCCCATTTGCAAAAATTTTTTGGGATTTTTTAAAAAATCAATGATTTCTTTTAATTCTTCCTTTGCTTCTGCCAAACCCGCCACATCTTTGAAGGTAATTCTTTCTTTTGAGTGGCCTTCAGCGCCGAATAGTCGAGCCCGAGCTTTTGTAAAATCAAAAGCCTGCATTGCGCCAGTTTTAGCTTGTCTGAAAATCATCCAGAAAAAAACACCAAAAAGCAATAAAGGCAAAACAGCAAATAAAACAGGTCCCAACCAAGTCCAAGTTCCTCCTGCTTCTTTCGTTTCAATCTCTACTTTGGCCAGCTTAGTTTTGTCTACCCCGTAATTTAGCAAAGATTGAGACAGGCTGCTTTCCGTTTCTTTCATTGACTTTGCTTCTGTGTCGTCCTGATAAATTATTTGGAGCTCATTGCCAGAAACAGTAATTTTTTTAATCTTCTCTTGATTAATCTCCTCAACTAATTGAGTAAGGGACAGCTCCTTTTCTTTCTCAAAGGGACGGGCGAACAAAGCAAAAAGGCCAGAGATTATCAGGAAAATCAGCAAAATAAAAACCAAATTTTTAATCAAGTTTCGCATATATTAAAGTTATCAAAAATTTAGATAATTTTCAAGGTCAATGAACTTTGTTCATTTCCACGCTTCGCTTCGCTCGCGTAAACGAAGAAACCCCTGGTAAAGAAGTATTGGGTTTCTTCACCAGGGGT
>Ga0100390_10006457_pt1 | contig 9954 bp, 10 predicted proteins | sample CryGeymeta201514_FD_81540 | JGI IMG/M metagenome (GOLD analysis project Ga0100390, IMG submission 81540) | Groundwater microbial communities from Crystal Geyser aquifers in Utah, USA - Crystal Geyser metaG 2015-14 | ecosystem: Environmental > Aquatic > Deep subsurface > Groundwater | place: USA... | reverse complement strand
TAAAACCTAAACCCTAAACCCTAAATCCTATCCCCTAAACCCTCGTACAAAACATTCAATGAAAGCTAAGATTCATCCTACTTATTACTCCAGAGCCAAGGTGCGCTGCGCCTGCGGAAACGAATTTGTCGTCGGCTCCACCAAACCTGAACTCCAGGTTGAAATCTGCAGCAAGTGTCATCCGTTCTACACCGGCAAAGAGAAACTAATCGACACCGCCGGACGCATCGAGCGCTTCACTTCTCGGCGTTCAAGGGCGGCGGCCAAACCCACTTCCAAGAAAATTAAACGCGCCGTGAAGAAGTAACGACGAGGGTATAGGGTATAGCCACTAGGGTTTAGGGTGTTATGTCGCATAAATTTTTACCCTAAACCCTATACCCTATCCCCTAAACCCTAGTTTTCTATGCTAGGGTATAGCCACTAGGGTATCGAAAAGTTGCGTTACGGTCCCCTATACCCTAAACCCTAAACCCTAAATCCTAAATCCTAAATCCTATCCCCTAAACCCTAGTTTTCTATGCAAGGAAATATAAATAAAATAATTCTAGAAATTAGAGCTGGAACGGGCGGCGACGAAGCGGCGCTTTTCGCCGGCGACCTAGCGCGGATGTATCAGCGTTACGCCGCAAAGCGCGGCTGGAAGTTCGCGGCGCTGGATTCGAGCGAAGGAACGCTTGGAGGCTATAAAACTTTTATCTCCGAATTGGACGGCGATGGGGTTTACGACGCGCTAAAGCATGAATCCGGCGTACACCGCGTGCAACGCATACCAAAAACGGAAAAAAGCGGGCGTGTTCATACATCAACCGCGTCCGTCGCGGTACTTCCAGAAGTTGAGCCGCGCGAGGTGGAACTCAAAGAAAGAGACCTGGAAGTGAATTTTTCCCGGGCTGGCGGACCTGGCGGCCAAAACGTGAATAAAGTTGAGACTGCTGTACGGATAACCCACAAACCAACCGGCATCGTGGTTTCTTCGCGCGCCGAGCGTTCCCAATACTCCAATCGTGAGAAAGCGCTCGCGGTCCTGCGGGCAAAACTTTATGAAATGGAACAATTAAAGGCGACTGGCTCCATAACCGACTTGCGCCGCGAGCAGATCGGCTCGGGAGATAGGTCAGAAAAAATTAGAACTTATAATTTTCCGGAGGACCGCATAACCGATCACAGAATCGGCAAGAAATTCCATAATATTGAGAGAATATTGGGAGGAGATCTCGATCCGATGATTAAGGCTTTTGCGAAAGCCGAAAAGTAGGGTCTAGGGTATAGCCAATAGGGTTTAGGGTAATTATTGCGACACGTATGTTTTGTATTCGATACCCTAGTGGCTAAACCCTATACCCTCGTATATCAGCCCGCGTTCAAGATATCGATGTCCTGCTGGAAGTTATTAGCCTGCTGGACAACGTTGTAACCGTAAACGCTTAGACATACATAACGAGTCCACGATGAGCCGCAGTAATAGCGGGCGGCAGCCTGTTTTTCGCTCGAAGCTGCTCCGGCATCTTTCAGATAAAGCGCGGCAGCTATAAATGCGTCGGCGTTATTCCAAGGACTGGGGTTGTGTCCGACAATCTCGGCAACCTTCGGGCTATACAAATTCCACGTTCTCGGCAGAAACTGCGCCGGACCCATTGCGCCGCCGTAAGTGCCGTCCTGATTGGGACAGGATACTTTCACCGCGTCAGGACTGACATTCAACGAACTGAGGATCGATAGGAAAACCGGCACTTGTTTCTGGCTCATGGCCGTAGTGCCTCCGGACATAACCTGATTATATGCACATTGGCCGACATTCTGGCCCAGAGCCGATTCCCGGTCCAGGACTGCGAGGATAAAGGCGGCTCTCACTCCAGTTGCGTCTTGTGCCGCTTTTGCCAAGGCGTAGGCTTTATCGAAAGTAAGTTCCCCGCCGCCTAAAAGTTCGAAAATCTGATTCCTTATCTGCGCGGCGGTTTTCTTAGTGTCGGTCAGGATCTTCTGATATTCCGACTCCTTCCCCTTGGTTTGCGTAAGGAGCGTATTTTTATCGTTCTTGGTTGATCGCAGGGTCTGCTTCTGCGAGTTTTGGAATTCCTTCAGCGCCGCGGTGTCAGCCCGTTGCGTTCCAAGTTCTTCTTTTTGATCCTGCAAATCGCTCTCCAACGCAGCGAGGCTGGATATCGCGACCTGCACATTCTGTTGCAGTGCCATCAAGTCGTTTACGCTGCCGAAGAAATCGGAGATTTGCGGATGCGCGAGAAGTATCTCGGCCATACTTTCACTATCGCTCTCGTATAGACTTTGCAGCGCGCTCGCAAGACCAATTTTGCTGGCATTTATATTACCAACCGTGTCGCCAATTCTCGCACTCGTCGCCCGAATCTCACTATCAAGTTCATTTAGCGAGATATTGATTGCTTTGATCTGAAGATTGAGCTTCGCGATTTTGGCGTTCAAGGAACTAATCTCATTCTTAAGGGTACTACCCTGCTTCTGATAGTTTGTAATCGTATTCTCGTAGTCTGTGATTTGGCTCTCTAGTTGCTGGAGTTGGCTCTCCAACGCCTGGCGTTTGGCATCGTTGGCCGAACCGCTTACCGAATCCGTCGTGCCAGCCGTGATCGGCGCAATCGCCGAACCCAAAAGCAGAAATGGCAGAATAAGCGCAACCACCGCCACAGACCTGAAATTGCGCGGAGAAACCGTGCGCCTCGCTGCGCTCAAATTTATAAGTCGCTGGCGACGCGCAAAAACATCGGCCCTCTCCGACCGTACATCCAAAACTATCCTAGGTTTCGGCCTCATTACCTTAATTTTACTATACTTCGACTTTGGGCGCTCCGCCCTCCTCGGCGGAACCAGCTTTAACCTGTCGTTCGGCTTTCTTCTCCTCGGTCTCCACTACTACCTGCTCTGGAGTAAGCGGCGTCTCGACAACTTCCTCTTTGGCCTGTTCCGTAACGCTTGCGACAACCGTGTTGGGCTCGACTGCATATTCATATTTGCTGCTAGTGGGCAGGTCGCGTACATACAGACTGTCACCGATTGCGGCGAGTTTTAACAGATTCACCTCTATATTCTCCGGCAAATCCTGCGGGAGAGCTTCCACCTTAACCTCATCCATAGCTTTAATCAAAATGCCCCCCTCCTTCACCGCCGGCGCTTCTCCCACGAACTTGAGCGGCACAGCCGCCGCAATTTTCTCATCCATCCTGACTTGGTAAAAATCAACCGCGAGCACCTGATCAGCCAATGGATCTTTCTGAATATCGTATATCAAGACCGGCCGCGCGGCGCCGTCAACTATTACGTTCACAACTGTGTTCTCCCCCGCCTCACGGTAAACTTTCTCAAAGTCTCCGGTTTTAACCGCAAGATGCACGTTCGGAACGCCGTGGCCGTAAAGCTCGGCCGGGATCATCCCCGCCTTGCGCAGGGACGCGTTGGCCTTGCCGAATGAATTCCTCTTTTCTACTTTCAGCTCTGTCATCGCCTAAAATGCATTCCTATTGTACTGAAGCTTCGCTTCATCAATTGGTTCGCTCAGTCGAAATATGAGTAAACTCACATTTCTCCCTCGCTGCCAATTGTAAGGATTATCAGGATAAACTCAAGTCCTCTTCAAAAAATCTCTTCCAGCCAGTTGTCTTCGTGATAGAGTAGTATACTATAATACTGATCAGTATTATAGTATACTAAACAAGCTTGGCCCGCCTAGTTTAAGCGATTAAACAAACGTAATCGCGCAACCACAACATCATGTACGTTCTGAAAAGCCGCTCCCATCAACTTATATGGCGCAACTTCCTCCGGATTTTCGCGAAGCGCTTGTTCGATTCCCTTGCGCCACGCCACACGTATCTCGGTATTGATATGGATTAGAAACTCCTGCCTCAATTGCCGCGACGAAATCCTGGTCGCTCGTGCCGGACCCGCCATGCAAAACAAGCGGCATCCCAGCGGCCGCGCGGATTTCCTTAATTCTATTTATATCAAGCCGCGGCTCTGGGATGTCCTTGAACATCCCGTGGATATTCCCGACCGCCGGCGCCAAAAGATCAATTCCGGTTTCTTTCACGAAACGCGCGGCATCCTCCGGTGTAGTCAGATTTTCACCCATTGCTACCCCTATCGGCACTGCGTTTAATACCTCGGAAGAAGTTCCGATATAACCCAGTTCGCCTTCCACTATCACCTCTGGTCTCACAGACTTAACGTAACTTACCGCCTCCTTGGTGCGGGCAATATTATCTTCAAGCGGCAGTTTCGCTCCGTCGAAAATAACGGCGTCGAATCCAGCCTCGACTGCATCCTTAACTTTATCCAGTGAGTAAGTGTGGTCAGCATTCAGATAAATCGGAATATTATATTCACCGCGGTACGACTTTACGAGCGCGGCTGCGGTCTCTACGCCTACAAAATCGCGCTCGCCCTCGGATAAACCAATTATGACCGGCAGGTTAAGCTCCGCGGCCGCGGCAAGTATCGCTTTTAGGGTTACCAAGTCCGAAACATTGAAATGCCCAACGGCTACTTTCTTTTTTTCAGCATCCGTAATGATTTCACGCAAGTTCTTCATAATTTTGATTTTTGATTTTTCAATTTTGAATTAAAATTTGATAACTCCTTTATCAAAGTTTTCTATGAGCAGTTTCTCCATATTATCGTCTCCTCCCACGTACTCACTGAATATCCTTGTCCACATTGCCTCGCGCTGGTGATAGTTAAAGTATTGTCGTTCCTCACCTTCCATAAAGGAAACTAGAGTCATCGTATTATCCTCCAAATCAAAACTTACCACCTCGCCATCCTCTACGCCAGATGCGGATCCCTGCCCGTCCGACAGGAGGGCACTTTCGGCGGAGAAAATATTTCCCACCCAGTCCAAATCTGCCCAGAGGTCCAAATTAAGTTTTGCTTCCGGCGCATTGAACAGTGTTAAGTCTCTCTCGCCACGACGCCAGTGCAGCGACTCGGGATTAACTCGCGGCATATAGAGCCTTGGGTCCTTAGGATTCTCTTTAGCCAAGTAACGTTGGACAATCAACCACTCGCCCGGCTCCAAACGGTAAACCTCCGGCACATCACCCCTCAAAAGCGCCTTCAATTTTCCCGCGAAATCCGCGCCGGCCGAGTATCGGCGGAATAGTTTGGAATAAAACTCGATTTCGTGGAAATAGTGCAGGAGCAAGGCAAAATCGCGCAGAAATTTACCGGGAATGCGCTCGCGGATCGGGTTTAGGAATATCACGCCAAATTCTTTCAAGTGGCTCACATTGTGGTGTTTCTTGGCCACAAATTTCTTGGCAACTTCGCGCCATTCCGGACCCAGGACACGGACTTCGATTGCCCGCTCCTCAAAATCGGTTGCGGTAAATGCGCCGTAAGCGACGTCAAAAGTCTGGTGCATCCATTCATCCGTTTCAATGAACCGCAACGCCGAGAAAATCTCGGCGACATCGTGCTTCGCTAACGCTTCTTCTACCGTTGCAACTCCCAAGTATTTCAGGACATTTTCCGGGGGCCGCTTCTTTAAAATCTCGGCGGCAAGCTCTTTTTTCAAGAAGTAACCGCTCCCAACCCGCGCGATTTTACTGGCGAGCACCGCTGCTTTTTCAAATTCGTTCCGTCCCTCAACGATGTCCAAAAAATCCAGCAGCTCTTCCTCGTGCCGCAAAACGGTCTGCCTAAGCACGCTCCGCACATGGTCCGCCGAGCGCGGGTTGGAATCAAGCAGATTAAGGGTGTTATTAATAACTTTGTCGTTTTCTTCCACAACGCGTTGCAGAACGCCCTCGCCGCCCAGCCGTTTTGACATCTCTCGATCCAAATTTTCCAACAAGAGCGGATCGACGCCTAAAATTTTGGATAGTTCTTCAGAGTAAGGTATCTTATACATTTTTCTTCATGATCTTAAGCGTCTTGAATCTCCGTTCGCTCTCGAACTTACGGCGGGTTAAGAGCCCCTCTGTCGCCCCGATTTTCTCAACTGCCGCGGTGGCGTTGGCGCTCGCGAGTCGAATGGCGTATTCTATATTATTTTCCCGCAACAGCCCCGCTATAAACCCCGAACCGAAAGCGTCTCCGGCGCCGGTTCGGTCAACCAATTCCTTTTCCTTGAAGATGCCGGCCCGATAGACAAACTTGCCGTCAGAGACAGTTACGCCAGCGGGGCCGGAGGTAACGGCAACTATTCCAGGCATAAGTTTATCCAGTTTCTTAAACACCGCTTCCACTTTTTTGAACGAAATTCCGGTAAGCGCCGACGCTTCGCTCTCGTTCAACACCAAAAAAGAAATGTCCGGTAATAAGTGTAAAAGCTCTCTGCGGCCATGAATGATGTGGCCCATCGATGGATTAAGCGCGACTTTCACCCCCATCTTTTTCGCCGCGGCGAGCAACTTACTGAAAGAACGGTACGATTCGCCGGGCAGCGACACATACCACCACTTCGCCGCAAGCCGATGGAGCGGCGCGTCTTTCAATGAAAACTTGTTGGGCGCGCCGAGATAATTGAGAATAGTGCGCTCACCACCTTCCAATAGCAGGACGGAGTACGCGGTTGGGTGCGGTGTTGCGACTATATACGATATATCCACACCCTCTTTCTTTAACCGCTGGCGTATTTCTTCGCCAGAGACGTCGTTACCGACCGGAGATGCGATGCCCGTTTTAAAACCCTGCCGCGCAAAGGTGACGCTCGCGTTAGCGGCATTGCCGCCGATCGTAAAATATGCTTTTTTGATTGCCAGTTTCTCGCCGAATGGAAAGACCAGCGCACGGCCGCTTGGCGCCGCCGCGTAGCGGACAATTTTGAAATCGCCTTCAAAAAATGCGTCGCGGGTTGCCGATCCTATCGCTACTACATCGTACTTCAGATTCGCCATTCTTATTTCTTCCTTTTTATAACCCTTAATGCCGCGGTTTTAATGTCTTTTGCACCCATCCCGTACTTTTCGATAAGTTCCGCCGGTTTTCCGGATTCGCCGAACACGTTTTGCATCCCGACGAACTCCATCGGTGTTGGGAACTTCCGCGCGAGCGCTTCCGCAACTGCGCTGCCCATCCCACCCATTACCTGATGCTCTTCCACCGTGACAACCGCACCGCAGCGCTTGGCAACTTCAACCACTTTCTCCTCATCCATCGGTTTAACCGTGTGGTTATTCAACACAACTGACCCAACGCCCAGTTTCTCTAATTCGCGCGCGGCAAGAAGCGCTTGGTAAACCAACGGGCCGCAGGCGATAATCGCGACCTGCGGTTTTTTGCCTCGTCCTGAGCCTGTCGAAGGAACCCAAAAGATATCAGCTTTTCCCGGAGTATAAGGAGTGTCGTTTGTCGTAATAACCGGCGTTTTCTCACGCGCGAAACGGATGTAGATTGGCCCCCAAATTTGGGCGGCCGCAAGCGTCGTCTTCTTCGCTTGGATTGCGTCGCACGGCACGAACACTTTTACATTTGGCATCACCCGCATGGTAGCGATATCTTCTATTGCCTGGTGAGTAGCGCCGTCTGGACCGACCGAAATTCCGGCATGATGTCCGGCAATCTTAACGTTGGAATCGTTGTAGGCTATCGTCGTCCTGATCTGCCCCCAATTACGCCCCGGCGAGAAAGTTGCGTAAGAAGAAATAAAGGGGACTTTCCCGGAAATCCCCAAGCCGGCGGCAATAGTAGCCATATTTTGTTCTGCCACCCCGACTTCGAAAAACCTGTCCGGAAATTTCTTGGCGAAGGCCTCGGAGCGGGTGGATTCGGTAAGGTCGGCACAGAGCACAACTACATTCGGATCTTTTCCTCCTGCTATAACCAATCCCTCGCCGTAGCCGTCACGGATCGGTTTTTGCTCGACGTCGGTATCAAAAATCTTGGGATTGAGTTTTGCCTCGGGGTTAAGCATCAGTATTCATTTTTTGTTTATTGGTGCTCCGACTCAATTCTACCCTGTAGCGTTCGCAACTCTTTCATGGCAACGGCCGCCTCTTCTTTTGTCGGCGGCTTACCGTGCCAGAGATAGTCGCGCTCCATAAAGCTTACCCCTTTGCCTGGGACGGTGTGCGCGATAATCACGGTTGGTTTCTCGTAAATTGCTTTTGCTTCGTTCACCGCATCAACGATCGCCTCAAAATTATGGCCGTCTATCTCCAGAACATTCCACCCGAAGGACCAGTATTTTTCGCGGAGTGGCTCTAATGGCATCACGTTTTCGGTAAAACCGTCGATCTGGATGTTGTTACGGTCAACCAGCACCGTTAAATTGGAAATTTTATTTTTCCCGGCGAACATCACCGCTTCCCAGAAATTTCCTTCATCGTGTTCCCCGTCGGAAGTGAAACAATAGACCCGATACTTTGCCTTGTTGAGTCTTGCCGCAAGCGCCACTCCGATTGCCTGGCTCAAGCCTGAACCGAGAGGACCCGACGTTGTTTCCAACCCCGGGAGAGAAGCGCGGTGCGGATGCCCTTGCAGGCGCGAACCGATTTTACGGAGAGTCTTCAGTTCCGAGATTGGGAAATACCCCGCGTAAGCCATCGCGGCGTAGCGCACCGGACAGATGTGACCGTTGGAAAGTATTAGCCTATCGCGCTCCGGCCAATCCGGATTCTTAGGATCATGGTTTAGGATATGAAAGTAAAAAGCTGTGAATACATCCGCCATCCCCAAGGACCCTGCGGAGTGCCCAGAGCCGGCTTCAACCAGCATTTCAATAATCGCCTCACGGATTTTCACTGCCGTTTCTTCCAGAAACTTCAACTTTTCTTCGTGGAGTTCCATAAAACTACAAGGATTATACCACTTAACAATTCGCGAGTTTCCCATAGGCCTCACGCGGATCCGGACTCCCAAAAATATAGGTAGCAGAAGCAACCGCGTCCGCGCCGGCTTCCTTAACCAACTTACAGAGCTCCAGAGTCACGCCGCCATCCACCTCAATCAAGGCGGTTGGGCGATACTTCTGCAAGAAACGCACTTTATCCTCCATCCCTTGGACGAACTTTTGCCCGGACGGTCCCGGCACAACCGCAAGAACCTGGAAGGCGGTGAAAGACGACAAATACGGAATCAGGTTCTCAACCGGTGTGGCTGGTACGATAGCCAACATAACTTCCGCGCTGTGCCTTCTGGCTGCGTCAAGTATAAATCCGGGGTCTTTCATTGTTTCAAGGTGGACGATTACCCTGTCTGCCCCCGCTCCGAGCCAGCCGGCAATCACGCTCTCCGGATCTTGGACCATTAGGTGTATTTCAAAATGTAGCTGCGCGTGGATTTTCTTAATAATTGCGAGGTCTGACGGCTTACCCCAGGTCGCGACCGGCGCGAACTTACCGTCCGAAACATCAATGTGTATCCAGCCGGCCGGAGGAATAAACTTCACCGCTTTATTGATCTGGATCGCGGCCGTCTCGGAGTCACGGCAGTTTATTACAGGGATAACAAGCATCTGTCTATAGATTCTTCAGTTTTTGCTCCAGAGATTTTATCTTATCCAGCCGGCGCTGGTAGCGCTCGCCGCCGCGAAACGGAGTCTGCAGCCAAACGCCTATTATCTTTTGGGAGACTTCTAAATCCACAAAGTCGGCTGGTAGAGAAAGAACGTTGGTGTCGTCATCGCTCCGCGAAGCGCTCGCCTGATCAGGCGAAAATGCCAAGACCGAACGCACGCGGTCGTACTTGTTGGCGGTCACATCCACTCCCACTCCAGATCCGCAGATTAGAATCCCACGGGAGCCGCTCCAGTCAGCGCTCACTTTTTCGGCGACCGCGGACGCGAAATCGGTATAGTCGTCGTTCTCGTCAAACTTAGAGTCGCCCACGTCCGACACAGCGTAACCCAGCTCCTTCAGATATTCTTTAAGCGCTTCCTTGAGCTGGAACCCGCGGTGATCGGCTCCGATGTAATTCACCATCGTTAGTTAGTAATAATTGTTAATTGATCTCTTTATATTAATGCTGCGACCGCCCCGT
>Ga0100390_10006448_pt1 | contig 9960 bp, 6 predicted proteins | sample CryGeymeta201514_FD_81540 | JGI IMG/M metagenome (GOLD analysis project Ga0100390, IMG submission 81540) | Groundwater microbial communities from Crystal Geyser aquifers in Utah, USA - Crystal Geyser metaG 2015-14 | ecosystem: Environmental > Aquatic > Deep subsurface > Groundwater | place: USA... | reverse complement strand
GTTACTCTGTAGCCACCAATAGGGACGGTTCCATTGTGGTCGTCAGCCAGCCTACGGCTGATAGCCGCACTGGACGAGTCAATATATATCAGTGGCAAGAAGGCGAAAGCGCTTATGTGGAACGTCAAATACTCTTTGGAGAACAAACAACGGATCACTTTGGAATCAGCTTAAGTCTTAGTGGGGATGGGAGGCGCTTGGCTGTGGGGTCACCGTATCATTCCACCGAAACCGAGCCTGGCAGTGCTGCTTTAAATCTTCGCGGACAAGTGCAAGTCTTTGAATATTCTGAAACGTTAGAACAGTGGGAGATTATGAGAGTTGAAAGAGAAGATCTATTTCTAGGCGGTGCTAGTCTTGACTGGATGGGGTGGTCTTTGTCCTTGAGCCGAGATGGGCAAATATTGGCCGTTGGTGCTCCCCGGAATACAGAATTTGGTGGCTATGCTCAGTGCTTTCAGTGGAACGGTAGCACGTGGACGGTCATGGGATCTCCGATTCTCAACGCGATTGCCCCGGTCAAATTAGACGATCGCTTTGGTCACGCTGTGTCCATTACCAACACTGCCTCCCGACCTGACGGTACAAGCAATAACATTGCTCGTGTTGCTATTGGGTCTCCCTGGAAAGATATGGGGAATGTTCTCAACAGTGGCATGGTCGCTGTCTATGAATGGAATGGCTCCAGCTGGGAGTTGGACGTCGATGACCAAGCATGGAGTGGCGTCTTGACGGAAGCCCAACCAGGATTTTACCACCAGCTTGGCTACGCCATGCAAATGGACGGCGATGCCATTGTCATTGGTGTGCCTGGCCATGACAGCCGACGCGGGCTCGTACATCTTTATTGGAAGGCACACGTGTATTCCGAATCAGAACAAGGTAATTCTTGGCAGCACCTGCTAGATCCGCTTATAGGTGCTGCTCCAGGAGACGACTTTGGATTTTCCGTAGGGTTGGTCACGGAAACTAGCGGAGTCGAGCTCAATAGCAATCCCGCATCCTTGTCAATAGCAGTTGGCGCCATTCAAGTCAGTGTTGACAGCCCAGAGGCCACTGGTTACTCAGAAGTGTTCCGTGCTTAAGCTCCGCTTCCAGACCAATCTAATCGAGCTGTTATGAATCAGTAAAGCCAAAGTGTCATTCTCAAAACAATTAACTTTAAATGTGAAATACAGCTCCTTCAAACTCGTTACCCCTATCGGCAGCATCATCAACTCCTTTTGGCACGACAGCAATTTTCACTCCATCTCTTCCATGCCCCAAGCCTTCTACAGGGATCTCTGCATCGCCTGGTTTTGCTTCTACCGGCTCTTCATCATCTACACCTTCCGCAATCTTGAATTTCTTTTTTTTATGATTCGTAACGGTTCTTGTCTTTCGCTTCTTCGGTGGCATTGGTGCTTTCTGGTTCATGGCTCGCTCTTCTGGAGGAAGTTTTGCCTGTTCGTGTCGGGGACAAGGTGATTAGAGATTAAAATTCAATCGTCACATCCTGCAAAACGCAAGAAAGCACAACCACAGGGTAATCGAGAGCAACAGCAATAACAGTTAAGAGCGTACCTCTCGTAAGGCTACAAATGCTGAGTCGCTCGCTTCGATCAACTTGGACGCCAAATCATGAAACACTGGATTCTCTTTCGAGAGACGAACAGCGCACTCCAAAAGTTGTGATGCGCACTCCAAAGCTATTTCGTCCCTGACTGGAGCCTCTACAGCAGTGTTCGTATTTGACTGCTTTTCATTGTCTGCTCCTGACGCTTCTTCTTCGTCTTTTTGTTGTCGTTGCTCTTTGTCGTTAACATTATCGGGGCCAATGATGAGTCGGAACTTCATGGAAGACATAATCTCCGTCTGAAGCATGGCCCGTATATCCTGACTGTCTTCTAGACCAATCCAGGATTCGACAATCCTGCGTAATTGAGCCTGATTGGATTTGAGGAATAACTGATCGTTTACAAAACAACTCTTCACCTCGGCCACTGCCTTGTCCAAAGGATTCGTAGCGTCAGAAGCAGTTGGCATGGATTCTGGATCCACGATATCACTGTGTTTACGAAAGAAAACAAGAATCTGCTTGATAAGGTCATCAGTGCCATGCTCATCGGAAAAGACCATTGCCTCGCTTTCAATTATATCTTCCTCGGTTGTTTCCTTCTTCTTGCGTCTCTTGCGGCGTTTCTTCTTCCTTTGGCCGTCCTCGTCTTCACTGCTAATGGCCGAGGCTGGCAGATTGGTCCAGATTTTATCCAAAATCCTCATGCAATCTTGCAAATGAGGAAGATGGCCCTGTTTCAATCCAGGTGTCTGAAAACCAGCCTTGTTCGACGCGGCTCGTCGCTCCTTCCGTTCCTCGTATATCTGCAATACCTCTCGCAACAATTCGTAGCGATAACTTGCTTTGACAACTGATAGCATATTCATTGGTGGTTCAAAGAAGCTAGTGATACTCTGTCCGCCGCCGCCGTCTACAATTCCTGTATTGTGATTATTGTTGAGTAGTGATAAGAATTGAACGGTAACTTGTTGTTGTGGATCCTCCAAGTCGACAATGCTTGGTTTTTGCAAAACTAGCAATACTTTTTCGTCGGTCCAGTTCCGAATGTGGGGGAGAAAAACGTGTTTCCACCAAGTAAGCAACATATTCGTGTTGGCCCAGGCATGTTCTTGGTACTGGCAAGGGAATAGTTTTTGACGCTTGGCAACAAAGCTGGGGGGATTTTTTTCGTCGGTTATCATGGTGAGCGGAATTTTGTGTGTACCCGAACTATTGGCGCTGATAAAAAGCGAGATACGTGCTTTAAGTGTATCGAGATACTTCTTGGGTTGGTGCTGCTGGTGCTGGTGCTGGTGCTGGTGCTGTTTGTGGTCAAGGTCTGCTGGTATACTTTTTGATGCAGCAGTGCTACTATTACTACTACCAGTAGTAGTGGCATTAGTACCTTGTCCTTCATGTACAATGTAACTTCTTGTGGGAAGAACCTTGTAAAACAACATGGTATCAACCACAAAGAAGACATGATCTCTCGAGTATTCATTTCGAATCTCTGGCACTTGATAGGGCATGGATGCCGCAGTCTTGGCAGTTTCTCGATGTCCCACACTGTGAAGATTGTGTTTGCGGGCCCACTTTTTCGACCACCAGATCGATGCCGAAAATGCCTAGCATTACATATGTGTGTGATGTATATAAGTACATGCGTTGGTTGGGTAGTACGAGAGATGGTTGTGTGGTCAGAGAGAAATAGCTTTCACGCATGTGATGGCAGAGATAGTTGATACAATGATGCACAAGGCAGACGCATTTTTTGCAGACGCGGAAAATTCACACACACACGTGAGCGCACGCACACACGTACATTCAGAGTTTTTCGTTCCTGTTCCGTTAAAAAGTTGGGGACCTTGGTATCCTTTTCCAGCAACAGTTGTTTGATTTCTTGTCCCTGTTTTGCAATCATGGCATTCGTTACGGGCAGTTTGCTCATGCCGCAGACTCCCAAACGATCATTTAGATCCATAAAATGTCGCAGCGCGTCGGTGACCTTCTGCAGGTTGTCCCTCGAATTGGATTTGGCCGATCCCCGACGATGGATTTGGGCCGTGATGATCTTGTCTTTGGTCTTGACCCAATCCCGCAGCGTCGCTTCGGGCAATTTGTGAACCCGGGCCATTTCAGCTACGGTCGAATGAGTCACTTGGAGTTCGTCCAAGACTCTCACTTTAAAGTCGTTGCTGTAACGAATACGTGTCGTGCCCTTTGTGGCAGTGGTGGTGTTGGCGGCGGCGGCGGCCATGGCATTGTTAGTGCTCGTCGGCTTTGCGGTCGTGTTGACATTATCGTCTCCTTTATCATCATCTTCGTCAGTGTTGGTCGTGTTAACGTGGTGGAGAATGGAGGAGGCATCTTGGCCCGTCTCTGTATCTCCAAAATTTCCTTCACTACCCTCTACCTCTACAGAACGATGATAGTGATGATGGTCATCATGATGGTGATGATCATGGTGAGGTTCGATTACTTCTTGTGGCTGTATATGTAATTGAATGTCTCCGTCGTCGTCTGGGTGGAAAGCATGGTTGGCATCTTCTGGGTTTTGATGTTCGTTCCGATTATCGTTCATGTTTGTAAAACTTGTCCTTTTATTCGTGCGGACAAGGCCGTACTCCGCTCGTAGAGGGTTGCAGTGGTGAAGTATGCTTGACTTGTCGATGATGAGGAATGTGCGGTGAAGTGTGTGCTTTAATTTGCTTCTGAATATGTGCCTTCATGCTGCTTCTAATCTACAGTATTATTTATTTAAAAGCATGCATTCTCGATAGAGCATGTGTGCGTTACGAAACGGTAATCAAAAATAAGACGTGTTACTTAGGTCAAATTTTGTCTTCAATGCAAGATAGAGTAGACAATTTCAGTGTTACTAGCTCATTCCAGAAGCGGAGCTAAAGAATTCGTGCTGTATGCTGTCGCCAATCTGAAACGTATACCATCCATCTGGTGCACCGAGAACTTGATTCGTTTTGTGGTAGCATTTCAAGGCAGTAGCGGCAGCAGAAAAAAAGATCTCCTTGCTTTGACCAGGTTGCAGGTCGTGAATCTTGCGGAATCCAAAGAGTTGTGACTGAGGGCATTTATAGTCATCGCTGCTTTCCTTGTAGGATATAAAGGCTAAGACCGACGTATCGCCAGATACAGGACCCGTGTTGGTCACCAAGACACGATACGTCGGACCATTGTTTAAACTCGAGTCCGGATCATGGGTTATGCCGAGGGTCGCATACGCAAACGTTGTATAGGATAAACCAAAACCAAAGGGATATACGGTTTCGCCACGAAAGTAGCGGTACGTACGCCCTGGGTAGTGGGTCATGCTCATGTCTGACATGGGAATGCGATCAACAAAGTCCTTTTTGTGCATAGTATAAGGTAGCCTTCCACTTGGGTTGTAATCTCCAAAGAGGACATCCGCGATAGCCTCACCACCTTTCATTCCAGGATAGAAAGCTTCCAAAATGGCCACCACATGGACATTATTTTTTGCAGCAGAAATGTCCAGTGATCCTCCGTTGAGGAGAATCAGCACCGTGTTCGACTGCACTTGCGCAACCGCTTCAATGAACTGTTCCTGAGTACCAGGCAATCCAATTTCCTCGCGGTCATTGCCTTCATTTTCAATATCTTTGTTTATGCCCATGAACAATAGAGCAACGTCGGCGGAGCTTGCAGCATTGGTGGCCATTTCAAAGTCATCTGTAGACTTGCTGTTCACGTCGCAACCCTTGATGCCGGTGACAGTGCCAGGGAAGCGATCTTGGATTACTTGAAAGGGGCTGTCAATGTGGGGGAGATCTCGAAAGTAATTTCCACATAGTTCTTTTGTTGAATTGTAATGAGGCCCCAAGACAGCAATGCTTTTCATTGAATTCGCGTCCAGAGGGAGAAAGCCTCCTGCATTTTTCAGCAAGACAATCGACTCTCTTCCAATCGCTAGAGCGGTGGCAACATGATCTGGATGGCCCAAAGTTTCTGGAGGATACTGCAAGTAGGGCTGCTGCTCCCAGGGATCAAACATACCTAGTTTGAAACGTGCTGTGAAAAGTCGTGCCAGTGCTCTGTCAATGTCATCCGAACTGACCAATCCTGTATTGGTTGCGTTTTCTAAGTTGGAATAGAAGGTTCCGCAATCTAGATCTGTTCCAGCCTTCAATGATACGCTGGCTGCCTCTTCTTTGGTTGGCTTGTATTTGTGAGCATCAAATACACTCTTAATCGCGCCACAATCACTGACAACGTATCCATCCCAGTTCCATTCATTCCGAAGTATATCTTGCAGCAAGAAGGAATTTGCACAGGCGGGTATTCCATTGACTGCATTGTAAGAACACATGACGGACTCTGCCTTTCCTTTTTTAATGCCCGCCTCAAAAGCAGGCAAGTAGCTTTGTGCTAGGTCCCTATCAGAAACAATGGCGTCAAAGCTAAATCGAGAATTGCCTTTCCAGTTCTCGAGTGAATATGCAGCGTAGTGTTTGAGAGTGGCAACAGTTTTTAGGTACCGAGGGTCTTCCCCTTCTTGCATGGCCCGAATGTACGCCACGGCATATTCCCCATTCAAGTAGGGGTCTTCCCCAGGTGTTTCCATTCCTCTTCCCCACCTCGGATCTCGAAAGAGATTTATGTTGGGTGCCCAAAAGTCGAGGCCGATCCATTGCCATGTGTTGTTACCGCCTGCGTTCAGATGATTCTCGGTAAACATTCTACGAGCCTCACTCGATATCTGCGTAGCCATTGTCTTGACTAACTCCAGGTTGAAGGTTGCACCGATTCCGACGGGGGCTGGATAAGATGTGGGGCAACGGCCGTCTGGTGTGCAAGTGCCAGAGATTCCATGGAGAGCTTCCGTCGACCATTGGTAATAATCAATGTGCAAACGGTCGATGCTGGCTGCTTGGTTGTCCATTTGAGAAACTTTTTCTTGAAGGGTCATGCGAGAAATCAAGTCTCGGACACGTTCAGGTATAGGGAGACTCATATTACAAAAGGGAAGATCTGAGACGTCTGCTTCCTTGCATGGCTCCAATGCCGCCAAAGCCACAGCAGGTAACCAGAGCAGCGTCATCAGTAAACGCAGGGTGCTTGTCACTTTTACCATCATTGTTCGATCTGTTTGAGAACTCTAGAAACTTAAAATTGCAGTTCTCCAGTAGCGAGAAGGTCCGTTGTGATAGAGGCACTTCTGTATACTTTCCAAGGCCATGCAATGTAATATATAATAGTACCTGATACTCCAAAAAGCCATGGGCCACTTACCTTAATCACTTTTCTGTTGTCGGTTCCATCACGTATCTTTGTTCAAAAGATTCAATTCTTTGCAATCAAGGATAGGAGTCATTTGCAGTCGTTGGAGAGTCACCCGGGCTTGCTTGGCTATTCCAAGGAGTATCTCAAGGTAGAAAAACTCTTTGAGTATTGTAGGTATTAGAGTAACTCAGAATGGTTAGCGTAGTCTTCATTTTGGAGTAGTAGCCTAATCAGCGGAAGAGACTTAACGGATTGTGTTAGAGACCTAAAACGTGGCTAATGAAAAATTAAAATCTAGGTTGTTACAAGTAAGTGTCCATTCGTTCAGGCTTATGGGCTAAAGCAATTTTGATGGATGCACAGCCTAAAAAAGAGTGCGCAGGTGAAATGAGTACTGCTCGTCTATCGACGTCGATGACGATTGATCTGCTGTGATAGATTGTTTAGATCGGCAATCACATCTTCAGATTGATAGCTCATTTCCATTGCCTCTCGTTTTCCTCGGATCGACAGGTATTCCTTGTCGAGGTATTGTTCGACATATTTGACGGGAGTTGCTTCTTCTTCTCCTTCCTCAATCAGGCTCAAATCTCTCTGATTATCAGTCAACATTCCAATGGCAGAAATGTCGTGTCCAAATGGAGCAGATTTGCTACTGTTTATGGTATTCTTTTGCTGCCAAGATGCAAGAGCCCGCGCGTTGGCCCCACTTGTGTCGGAAGAAAGAACACTCGCATCTAGGTTGATCCGACTCGAAGAAGTAAGATTGTAGGTAAAGACGCTGGAATCTTGTGATGCGATGGAATGTGGCGAGGATGGTGCTGGAGAAATGGCCTTTTCGACGTCTTCGGTATCATGCGTCCCACTAGCGGAAACAGCACGGCTAATATCCATTTTTTCGCCGTTCGACTCGCCCCGCACACAAAAGAAGCAGTAACACAGAAGGATTAAAAGAAGAGCTGCAGTAGCAGAGCCTACAATCAAAGCAAGTTCTTCAATTCCAATCGAAGACGCCGTGTTTGCAGTATCTTCCTGTTGCATCTCTGAGGACGTACTTTCTGAAGCCATATTTCCTGGGACGATAAAGCCATTGACTTGTACTACAGCATAGCTCAGCCGTTGAAGGAACGAGCTGGTGGACTGCATTAAAGTATCCGTGTAGACTTGATTGTTTCGCCCAAGAAAGCTTTGAGCTAGAATTTTGAGGACGTCATCCTCCGATGGGGGTGGGCTCGAATTGAAAAATGCATTACCGGAAAAAGAAAAGCTGACCGAGTTTGTTTCCGCATTTTCGTCGAAGTCCAGTGAATCCACATAAAGTCCAATGTGCGAGAAATCAACACCCCTGCCTTCCAGTATATAATCAAAGGAACGGTCAAGATAATTGATTGTTCGAGTCAACACCTCTACCAAAAGCGCCGCGGGATCTTGATCGGGCGAGCTTGATTGCATCTGCAATTTCAATCCTTGGAAGGGAACGCTTGTTAATTCTGCATTCGCCGAGGGTGCAAAGAAGAGAGAGGCAAAGGAAAGCAAGAGAGATAATTTCATGGTTTTCTGAGATTGTAAAACGAATCAATTTGATGATTGTGAGGGTAATGATTTTATTATTTTGTCAGGTATAGAAATTGTGAGCAAAGGAAGAAAATTTACCATTGAAAATGGCAAGATTGTGTTTGCGCCAACAAACATTTTTACTCTGCTTAAGTGGTCGACCGATGGGCGCAACTTTCAGTTTCTGCTATTAAGTGACTGACCGATTACGCGCAATATTTTGTTTCATGCTTAGGACAGTCGTTTTTCTCATTAAATAATATTGCACTTTTAGCGCATGGTGCTAAAACTATCACAACAAAATCATCAGAATCACTCCGCGCCGCGATCCTTTAAGTGGAGGAGCGGACACGATAGATGACCAAAAAAATAGCCAATAATGTAGGAGTTGACTATTGAAGGTCTTTCTAATATGTGAGATGATGTATACTCCACAGAAATCCTGGCTAATCGATCGCACGCGGCTCTTTCCTTTTCGCTGTTAATTTACATTTGATTTTTGATTAGTCATTGTTTCACAACAAAAAGCTTGTATCATGGATCTGCTGGTCCTTTTCCTAGTCGTAGCGGTTGTATGCCTGATCCAAACGTTCTTACTGTTTGCGAGTATTCTTGCCAAAACAAAATCTCTTCATCAAGATTTCCAATGTCGTCTACGCAGTCTACGCTGTGGAAAATGCGCGTTCAGCAATAGCGAGATTACTTCAAACCCAGCTGGTGCATACTCTATGGGGTCGTTTGGCGACTATTCTCAGTATCGCTTGAAACCGGCTAATAGAAGATTACAAGAGAAGAAGTCCGTAAAAGAAGGTACACTAACAACGGAGACACTGCCCGCAGTGATGATTAGCGTTGCTGGTCTCATTTTTCTCTATTTTCTGGGCCAAATTGTATCAAAGCGATGCCGACAGAAAAGGCAATCGATTAATAGTCAAAATGAGAATGATGACAGCCGATCAGCTGATCAGGTCACTCATAAAGGCAAAGCCAAGAGCGAAACTACCATGCCGAGTATTGTGAGTCGATCCCATGGAAGCAATGACAGCCGCCAAGTTATTCATCGACCTCGCAGCATCCTAGACAGTCAGACGTCTGATAGCGCGCCGAAATTGTGCAATGTTCCATTGATATTACCAGCACTATCGCATAACCAAGATCAGGAAGAGGGAATTATTGAATGCAGTATATCTCGAAGCTCGACATTGACCAATAGTGTCGCTGATGGTGTCATGTCCTTCGTAGATGTCACAACAGAGCTATTTGGAAACGGTGAAAAGGCGAGAATAGGCATCGGGCAAATGTGGGGAACTGATATCGTCACGGACTTGTCGGATCAGCATCGCTTGCCACAAAGTGGACTTATCCCTCTAGCCGTTTCAGCACTTTGTGAAGCCGGAGATCCTCCAACGCAAGCCTTGCGCGAAAAAGCTGAAAATGCTGCGGCAAATGGTGGAAATGAACAACTGGTTGTAGAAGAAAAAGACGAGCCAGATGAGCAGGATGACGATAGAGAGGCATCATCTGATTTACGTGGAGCTTGCGAGAGTGTTGAGGGTATTTCCGGGAAAGTAGACGTTCCAGAGGATGACAGCAAAAGAGATGGTGTATGC
>Ga0100390_10006442_pt1 | contig 9965 bp, 7 predicted proteins | sample CryGeymeta201514_FD_81540 | JGI IMG/M metagenome (GOLD analysis project Ga0100390, IMG submission 81540) | Groundwater microbial communities from Crystal Geyser aquifers in Utah, USA - Crystal Geyser metaG 2015-14 | ecosystem: Environmental > Aquatic > Deep subsurface > Groundwater | place: USA... | reverse complement strand
GCGCGGCCGTCTATCTTCTCCCACTGCAACGTAAGTCAACTGTGCTTCGGTCACTTTATGGCAGGTCGGATTGGCCGGATCGCGCTGTACGAACACCTCCACATCCACGGTGACCGAGGTGGTCCCGGTCTTCACGATCTGCGTATAAAAACTGACGATGTCACCGACAAACAGCGGCTGCTTGAACACAAAGGAATTCACCGCGATGGTGGCCACGCGGCCTTTGGCGCGGTGCACTGCCGGGATGCTGCCGGCGATATCCACCTGCCCCATCAGCCAGCCGCCGAAGATGTCGCCGGTGTAGTTGGCGTCGGACGGCATCGCCGCCACACGCAGGGTGGGCTCGCGCTCGGGCAGGGTGGTTTCGGGCGCGTTCATGGCTCAATGTCCTTCATACAGGCTGTCGATCTCGGCGGAGAATTTCTCCACCACCTTGTTGCGCCGCAAACTCAATTTCGGCGTGAGCATCCCGTTGTCGATGGTCCACGGCTCGGTCAACAAACGCACCCGGTTCACTTTGGCATAACCGGGGAAACTGCTGATGTTGCGCGCGATGCGGCGCAACACCTTGGCCTCCACATTGCTGTCGGTCAGCGACTCCGGCATGTCCGGCATCACCCCGACCTTGGCCGCGACCTCCGCCCACACTGCGGGATTAAGCACCGCCAGCGCGACCAGATAGGGTTTGCCCTCGCCGTAGATCATGCACTGGTCGATCAGCGGGTCGTGCAGGATGGCGGCTTCCATATCGGCGGGCGGAATCTTTTCGCCGTTGGCCAGCACGATGATCTCCTTCAGCCGCCCGGTGATATAGACGTGGCCGGTATCCGAGATACGCGCAATGTCGCCGGTGTTGAGCCAGCCGTCGGCGTCGATCATGGCGCGCGTGGCTTCGGGATTGTTCCAGTAGCCCATCATCACGTTCGGGCCTTTTACCAGCAGCGCGTTCTGCGCGCCCAGCTTCACCTGCACGTTGCGGATCGGTTTGCCCACGCTGTCGGGGAAATTCTGGTCGATCGGATTGACCGTGACGATGGGACTGGTCTCGGTCAGACCATAACCCTGCACCACTTGCAGGCCCAGCCCCACGAACACGCGCGAGATTTCCGGCGCCAGCGCGGCGCCGCCGCTGACCGCGGTGCGCATGTGCCCGCCAAGGCGGTCGAGGATTTTTTGCGCCACCAGCTTGTTCAGCAGCGGCCATAGCAGGAAAGACAATTTCCAGTCGCCGCGTCCCTGCTCGTGCAGGAAACGATCCCAGCCCACATTGACCGCCAACCCGAACAGTTTTTTCTTCAGCGCCGGCCCCTCGTCCAGTTTGGCGCTGATCGCGGCATACACGCGCTCGTAGATGCGCGGCACGGAAACCAGAATGGTGGGCTGGATGGTTTGCAAGTCTTCCGACAACAGCGGAATCGAGCGCGCGTAGGCAACCCTGGCGCCGGTCATCATCGACAGGTAATAGCCGACGGTACGCTCGAAGGTGTGCGACAAGGGCAAAAACGACAACAGCAGGTCGTTCGGATAAACAATGAAAGTGCCGAGCGCATCCGCGGCGTTACTCAACATATTGCCGTGGCTCAACATTACCCCCTTCGGTTTGCCGGTGGTGCCCGAGGTATAGATGATGCTCGCCAGTTCATCCGTTCGGGTCGGGACAGGCGCCTGCGCAGCCGCGCTCGCGGGCAGGTAATCGGCGGCGGCAACCAGGCGCGCATCGTCGCCCGTAATTTTATCCAGCGCCACGAAACGTTGCACGTTGGGCATCTGCGCGCGCACAGCGCGCAATTCCTGCCATTGCTCGGCGGTCTCGAACAGCACCACCTTCGCCCCGGAGTCGTTGACGATGTAGGCGATATTTTCGGCGCGGTCCACGGTGTACAACGGCACGGTGACCAATCCGAGCGACATCGCCGCCTGGTCGTACATCACCCACTGCGGACAGTTGCGCAGCATCAGCGCCACGCGCTCGCCCTTTTGCAAATTCTCTCCGGCCAGCGCCGCCTGCCAGCGCGCCACTTCCGCCGCCATCTGGCGCCAGGTGAATGAAAGCCATGTGTTATGCGCGGTGTCAAAATAACGGTAGGCCTCGGCGTCCGGCGTGCGCTTGACCCGCTCCAGGAACAGACCGTGCAAGGTGCCGGCCTGTTGCGGTGTGATCACATAATCGGTTTGGTCGCTCATTTTCATTCCCTCCGTTAATCGAGAAACAAATCCTTGAACGGCGGCACGCCGGGATCGACGGCATATTGCGCGAAATCGGTCACCCCTGTTTCGCGCAACACCGATTCATCCACGAAGCAATTTCCGCTGCACGTGTTGCTGTCGCGCAACAGGATTGCATGCGCGGCGTCGGCGACGATGGCGGGATGGCGCGAGGCGCGCAGGATTTCGGGCGGAAAATTGAATTCGATGGCGGCGGTGGCGATGGTGGTGCGCGGCCACAGGCAGTTGAAGGCGATACCATCGGCGGCGAATTCATGCGCCATCCCCAGCGTGCACAGCGTCATGCCGTACTTCGACATCGTGTAGGCAACGTGCGGCGAAAACCATTTCGGATCGAGATTCGGCGGCGGCGACAGGGTCAGCACATGCGGGTTCACCGCGTTTTTCAAATAAGGAACACAGGCTTGCGCGGCGAGAAAAGTGGCGCGCATGTTGACCTCCCACATCAGGTCGAGACGCCGCACCGGAGTATCCAGCGTCGGCGTGAGACTGATCGCGCTGGCGTTGTTGACCAGCACATCGATGCCACCGAAATGCGCGGCAGCCTGCGCCACCGCGTCCTGAATCGCTTGTGCATCGCGCACGTCGAGCCGGATCGCCAGCGCCTGCCCGCCAGCCACAACCACTTCCTGCGCCACGCTATGGATAGTGCCCGGCAGTTTTGGATGCGGCTGATCGGTCTTGCCGGTGACTACCACTTTCGCCCCGTCGCGCGCGCAGCGCAAAGCGATCTCGCGCCCGATGCCGCGCGTGGCCCCGGTGATGAAGATCGTTTTGTCGCGCAGACCAGACATTTTTCACGCTCCCCGTGGGTCGGATTTTGACCCGACAAACCTTTTATTATCGTCGGACTGAAGTCCGACCTAATACATAGCGGCATAATTCTACTGCGCGGTTACATGGCTGCGTTGCGCGGTGCTCGGCATCCTTAGGTACTTTTTGTACACTCCGGCTCCTCCGCTCCGTGCGCCTTGCCATGCAACCGCTGGCTACGATTTCTGACGCTATGCAGACAAACCTGCGCGCAACGCCTCCGGCGCGAAGTCGTCAACCATGATGATCTTGCGCCGCAACGCGTAGTCGCGTTGCAGTTGCAGCGCCTGTTCGGCGGTGATGAGGTTCTTGTCGCGCGCCTCGGCGATGCGCGACAACTCGTCCATCTCCGTGAGCTTGCCATCCTTGGCGTCCTGCGCCAGCTTGGCTTGCAGCGGCTCGGTGAGCAGGGTGCTCGCCAGCGCGGCTTCCAGCGCACCGACCGCATCCTCCTCATCCTGTTTGATATAGATGCCGGCCGTCAGCCGGTCGCGCGCCGGGCCCGGTTGCAGCATCAGTTTGGCCACACGATGGCCCAATTCATCCGTCGGGGGGCGACGGCATCGGCCGAGAGGGAAAATCAGCACGCGCAGCAGCAGCGCAAAGAAACGGTTGGGAAAGTTCTGCATCACGCCGTCGCAGGCGGTCTGCAAACGGAACAGGTTGTCCTGCATGGCCCAGTGCAGCAGCGGCTCGTCTTCCGCCGGGCGGCCGTCGTCTTCGAATTTTTTCAGCACCGCAGAGGATAAATAAAGCTGGCTTAACACATCGCCCAGCCGCGCCGAAAGTTTCTCGCGCCGCTTCAGCGACCCGCCCAGCGACAGCATGGCGATGTCGGCGGCAAAGGCGAACGAGGCGGCATAGCGGGTGAGCAACTGGTAATAGCGGTGCGTCGGCGCGCCGGTCGGTACGTTGATCAGGCGTCCGCCCGACAGCGCGTACAACAGGGAGCGCACCGCATTGCTCAAACTAAAGCTGAGATGACCGAAAAAGGCCGCGTCGAAATTGAGTGAAGCGCGCGCTGCATTCTGGTCGTGCGCCGCCTGCATCTCTTTCAGCACGTAAGGATGCGCGCGCACCGCGCCCTGGCCGAAGATGATCAGACTGCGGGTGAGGATGTTCGCGCCTTCCACCGTGATGCCGATCGGCGTCTGTTCATACAGGCGCGCCAGATAATTGTCCGGCCCCATGCAGATGCCCTTGCCGCCGTGCACGTCCATCGCGTCGTTGATCACCTGCCGCCCGCGCTCGGTGCAGTGGTATTTGGCGATGGCGGAGAGCACCGACGGTTTCTCGCCCAGATCGACCGCGAGCGCGGTCATCCGCCGCGTCGCGTCCATCACATAGGTGTTGCCGCCGATGCGCGCCAGTGCTTCTTCCACGCCCTCGAACTTGCCCACCGGCACATGAAATTGTTTGCGCACACGGGCATAGGCGCCGCTGCTGCGCACCGCCAGTTTTGATCCGCCGACCGCGCTGGCCGGCAGCGAGATCGAGCGCCCCACCGACAGGCAATCCATCAGCATGCGCCAGCCCTGGCCGATGCGCGTCATGCCGCCGATGATGTACTCCATCGGAATGAACACATCCTTGCCGCTGGTCGGGCCGTTCTGGAAGGCGGAGTTAAGCGGGAAGTGGCGGCGGCCAATTTGCACCCCGGGGGTATCGGTCGGCACCAGCGCCAGGGTGATGCCGAGCGCCGTTTCCGCGCCGAGCAGATGTTCCGGGTCGTACAGTTTGAACGCTAGGCCGAGCAGCGTCGCCACCGGCGCCAGGGTGATGTAGCGTTTTTCCCAGGTCACGCGCATGCCGAGCACTTTCTGCTGGCCGTTGAATTCACCGTAGCAGACGATGCCGTAATCCGGGATCGCGCCGGCGTCCGAACCGGCAAACGGCCCGGTCAGCGCAAAGCACGGCACTTCCAGTCCCTGTGCCAGACGGCGCAGATATTGGTCTTTTTGCGGCTGCGTGCCGTATTTCAGCAGCAACTCCGCCGGCCCGAGCGAGTTTGGCACCATTACTGTCACGCCCGCTGTACCGCTGCGCGAAGATACTTTGGCCACCACTGCCGAATGCGCCTGCGCGGAAAATTCCAGCCCGCCGTATTCCTGCGGAATGATCATGCCGAAGAAGCCTTTGGTCTTGATGAACTGCCAGGCTTCAGGCGACAGATCGGCGCGCTTATGGGTGATGTCCCAGTCGTCCAGCAGGGCGCACAACTGCCCGACTTCGTTGTCGAGAAAGGCTTGTTCGCGCTCGCTCAAGCCGGTTTTCGGCATTGCCAGCAGGCGGCTCCAGCGCGGGCGGCCGCTGAACAGCTCGCCGTCCCACCACACCGTGCCGGCATCCAGCGCTTCCTGCTCGGTCTGTGAGACTTGAGGCAGAATCTTGCGAAAAAGTTTGAGGATAAAGTTGCTGATGAAGAGGCGGCGCAGGGCGGGAACCCCAAACAGCAGAACAAACACGCCGAGCGCGAGCAACACAATTTTCAAGGTATCGTCGGCCATCCGGCTCTGCCACGCCACCACCGGCACGATCACGGCCAGCGCCAGCAGCCAGTTCCAGATCGCGGCCCGAAAAAACGCCAACAACAAGAACACTATCAACACACCGATTGCAATCAATATCGTCATAGCAAACCTCTTGTTGTTTGGTGAATGGCGCGAACTGTAACGCGACCTTTGCCGACTGACAACGAAAACATGCGGGAAAAATTTTCCACCCGCCCGCACTTCACTTTTTCCTCTCGTCGCATTCGGCAAAGTTGCTTTCCGCCAAGTTGACAGCGGTATCCAACTCTGTCAAATTGCGCGCCATGTCGCGCACTACCCGAAAATTTATCGCGGTGTTCCTGTTGCTGTGGCTGCCGCTATCCAGCGGTAGCGCCTTGGCGGCATCGATCGCCATGCAATTGCAGCCCGGCAGTTGCCATCAGTCTGCCGCAATGTCGCAGCACGGGATGAGCGGACATCAAACAGTACATAATGACCCGGTGATGCACGATACGCCAGATTCATCCTGCGCCAGTTGCAGCGTCTGCCATCTGGCTTGCAGCGGCTTCACCCCCGTGCCGTCTCATTTTGCGAGCTTGGTCGCGACGACCGGTCAACTTGTTACATTCATCCCCGAGATATTCGTCTCGCAAATTTCCGCCCCGCTGGTTCCGCCCCCTCTCGCCCGCGTCTAACGCGGGACAAATCCGTCTGTCGTTTGCCTAACTGATTTGCGTTCCGCGTCGTCCGCTGGCGGCTTGCGCCTGCGCGTCGTTTTTGCGCGCGTCGTCTGCCTCTTTGATTCATTTCATTCAATCAGGAGCACAACATGAAACTCGCAACCCTCAATCTTTCCATTTTTCTGCTCGCCAGCGCCCCCGCCGTGGCACTGGCAGAAGCCCATCAGCACAACATGAACCACGCGGAAATGCACGCCAGCGTCCAGGGCCATAGCGGGCAAGGGGTGGTGAACAAGGTCGATCTGCAAAGCAACAAGGTCAACCTGACCCACGGTCCGATCCCTTCGCTCGGCTGGCCCGGCATGACCATGGATTTCAAGGTCAAGGACGCGACCCTGCTACAAAACATCAAACCGGGGCAGAAAGTGACCTTCGGGGTGATTAAAGAAGCTCCGAAGAAGTTTGTCGTGACCCGCATCACGCCACAAAAATAAGCGAGGACAGCGCCCGTCCTTGTGCGACGGGCGCAATCACAGGAGAAATGGAATGACCGCCACACTGAATTATCTTCTGCGCGCCGGACTGATAAGCGTTGTGCTGTTGGCGTTGCCGGCCCGGGCGGCAAGCGATGCACCCCTGTTGCCGGAGGATGCCGTCGCGCTCGCATTGGCGCACAGCCCCGCATTGGCGGCGCGACAGGCGCGCGCCGAAGCGCTGGCTGCCGTGCCCCCGCAAGTCGGCATCATGCCCGACCCGACGCTGTCGCTGAACGCGATCAACTTTCCGACCGACACCTTTTCCAGTTCGCAGGAAGCGATGACGCAGCAACAGATCGGCATCGGCCTAACCCTGCCGTTTCCGGGCAAGCTGGGCTTGCGTGAACAGGCCGCCGAACGGGATGCACAGGCTGCCGGACAGGATGTGGCCGAGCAGCGCCTGCTGCTGGCGCGCAATGTGCGCGCCGCCTGGTGGAATCTGTTCTATCTCGACCGTGCGCTCGACGTGGTGTCGCGCAATCAGGCATTGCTGCGGCAACTGAACACCATCGCCGAAACGCGCTACCGCACCGGACAAGGCATGCAGTCCGATGTGCTGCTGGCGCAGGTGGAACTGTCCAAATTGCTGGATATGGAACTTGCCCTGAACGCGGCGCGGCGCAATCAGGCGGCGCGCCTGAATGCGCTGCTGGGACGCGCCGCAGCCACCCCGGTCAACCTGCCGCGCGAGGCCGCCGAAGAACTGCCGCCGCTCGACGATGACGGCGCCCTGTTCAAACTGGCGCAGGCTAACCGTCCGTTGCTCGCCGGCCGGCGCAAGTTGGTGGAAGCGGCAGAAGCGCGCCGCGGGCTGGCGGAGAAGGATTATTACCCGGATTTCAAGCTTGGCATGGCTTACGGCTTCCGCAACGGCAACAATCCGAACGGCAGCGCGCGTGCCGATTTTGCCAGTCTTACCCTCGGCATCAGCCTGCCGTTGTTCGCGGGCAGCCGCCAGGATAAAGCGGTGGCACAGCGCCACGCCGAGCGGCAGCAACAGGAATACGAACTGCAGGACAGCGTGTTGCAGGTCGGCACGCAAATCGAACAGGCGCTGGCGGAATATCACTCCGCCCATAAACAGGCCGCACTGTTCAAGACCGGGCTCATTCCGCAGGCACAGCAGAGCGTGTCGGCCATGCGCGCGGTGTATCAGGTGAGCAAGGTGGACTTCCTAAACCTGGTGCGTGCGCAGATCACGCTCTACAACTACGAAACGCAATACTGGAAAGCCCTCGCCAGCGGCTGGCAGGCGCTGGCGAATCTGCAAGCCGCCGTCGGCGCGCCGCTTCCCGCCCCCAAGGAGAATACAAATGAATAAGCGCATCCTCATCGCCGTTATCGTTGCCCTGTTGCTCGGTGCAGGCGGCGGCTACTGGCTCGCCAGCCGCACTTCGCACACCGCGACAGAACAAACCGCCAGTGCGGAAGCAGGCAAACCGCTGTTCTACCGCAACCCGATGAATCCCGCGATCACCTCGCCGGTACCGGCGCAGGACGAGATGGGCATGGATTACATTCCGGTGTATGCCGAGGACAACGCGCCGAAAGAACGCAAGGCGCTGTTCTACCGCAACCCGATGAACCCGGAGATCACCTCGCCGGTGCCGGCTCAGGACGAGATGGGCATGGATTACCTCCCGGTGTATGCAGACGAACAAACCGCCGCGCTGCCCGGCACGGTGAAGATAGACCCGGTCATGGTGCAGGACATGGGCGTGCGCACCCAGGCTGCGCAACGCGCCACGCTGGCGCGCAGCATCCGCACCGGCGGACGCGTCACGGTTGATGAGGAACGCCTGCTGCGCCTGCATCCGAAATACGATGGCTGGGTGGAAGAATTGTTCGTCCATAACACCGGTGATGCGGTGCGCAAGGGCGACATGCTGCTTTCCATCTATTCGCCGCAACTGGTGGCCAGCCAGGAGGAATATCTGCTGGCACTGGAGAATGCGGAGAAACTCAAGGACAGCACCTTTGCCGACGTGCGCGAGGGCGCGCAGAGTCTGCTCATTTCTTCCGAGCAGCGGCTGCGCCTGCTCGATGTTCCCGCACACCAGATCGCGCAACTCAAAGAGAAGCGTGAAATCTTCAAGGCGGTGCACATCCATGCGCCGCTGGGCGGCATCGTGATGAGCATCGGCGCGCGCGCAGGCGAACGCATCCAGCCTTCGACCGAGCTGTACATGATCGCCGACCTGTCACGGGTGTGGGTGATGGTCGATCTGTACGAGGACGACATGCCCTGGGTGCGCGAGGGCGACCACGCCGACCTGCAAGTGGCGGGCATCCCCGGGCGCACCTTCAGCGGCAAGCTGACCCGCATCTATCCCTACCTCGACGCGAAGACGCGCACGGTCAAGGCGCGGCTGGAATTCGCCAATCCGGGCTTGCATCTCAAGCCCGACATGTTCGGACAGGTGACGGTGCAGGCCGACCGTCAGGTCGAGGCGATCACGGTGCCGAGCGAGGCCATCGTGCGCACCGGCACGCAGGAACAGGTGTTCGTGCAGCGCGCGCCGGGACAGTATGAGCCGCGCAAGGTGGTGATCGGCGTGGCGGCCAACGGGCTGACCCAGATCGTGAGCGGCCTGAACGAAGGCGAAATCGTGGTGACCTCGGCGCAGTTCCTGATCGATTCCGAATCGAAGCTGAAGGAAGCGACCGCCAAGATGCTGGAGGCGATGCAGCAACAAACTGCGCCCGACTCTTCGGCAAGCACCCTCACCCCTCTCCCGGAGGGCGAGGGGCCACCGGCAGCGCAACATGATATGTCGCAGCACGACGCGGGAGCGCCGCAATGATCCGCGCGTTGATCGATATCTCGATCAGGAACCGCTTCATGGTGCTGATCGCGACCCTGCTCATTTCATTCGCGGGCTGGCAGGCGATGAAATCCACGCCGCTGGACGCGATACCCGATCTTTCCGACGTGCAGGTCATCATCTTCACCGGTTTCCCCGGTCAGGCGCCGCAGGTGGTGGAAGACCAGGTGACCTACCCGCTGACCACGGCGATGCTGTCGGTGCCGAAGACCAAGGTGGTGCGCGGCTATTCCTTCTTCGGCTTCTCCATGGTGTATGTGATCTTCGAGGACGGCGCCGACATGTACTGGGCCCGCACCCGCGTGCTGGAATACCCGAACTACGCCGCCGACCGCCTGCCCGCCAATGTTGCGCCCAAGCTGGGGCCGGACGCGACCGGGGTCGGCTGGATTT
>Ga0100390_10006438_pt1 | contig 9972 bp, 8 predicted proteins | sample CryGeymeta201514_FD_81540 | JGI IMG/M metagenome (GOLD analysis project Ga0100390, IMG submission 81540) | Groundwater microbial communities from Crystal Geyser aquifers in Utah, USA - Crystal Geyser metaG 2015-14 | ecosystem: Environmental > Aquatic > Deep subsurface > Groundwater | place: USA... | reverse complement strand
TTATTGTTAGAGGTGATTTGCTACTAGTAGGATATTCGAATTATGTCTGAATAGATGGAAGTATGACTTTTGTGTCTAATGCTAGCTAGTTATAAGCTAGTTTCTCATAGCTAATTTCTTTGGATTTGAGAAACTGAATTTACGTCAGCTCAACTCTTGCTAGATAACATCTATTAAAGATGCAAAGTAGCTAAGATAAATAGATGGAGGCATTGGCGGTCAAACGACTCGCCTAAGATTTTGGTGTTGCGGTTGAGATAACGACGATATTATTATTATTAACATCATCAAGTTATCGTCCTGCAGTATGTTATTAGATCGCACGAGGCGTTGTAAAATACGAGTAATAAATAAACCAAAAATAAATAATAATATTAAGGTTTTCTTGCTGTCACACAGTAGCTCGAACCCTGTGGTTCTTGTAGATGGAAGCGGGATGGTCACTGTCACTTTGTTAAAACATGGTGCAACAGCCGGGACCTTCAAGTTAGCTACAACAGTGGTACAGTATAAATCTGCAGAGCAGAAGGTACAGCTTTCGTTGCTATTCGAGTACTACCAGCTAGCTAGTATCACTGGTGACCATAGTAGAGTATTACCAGGTAATGACTTGCAATAACTATCTGCCGTAGAAGCCCAATAGGACAAGAGGTATCTCCCAACAAAACTGAAATTTGGCTGTGCTGTTGCTTAGATCTACGAGCTAGAATAGCTAACTAGAGAGATGAGTGTATGCAAACGAGCGTAGCTCGCAGCGTCGTGATTTTTCTTTCTCACTGCGATGATGCAGAGCACAGCTAGTAGGATTCCATCGCTGAACGTAGCCAAACTCCTGCAAAACAAGACTGTAAAATTACGAAGCGCGAAGCGCGCATCTATTTGGGCACATGGTAGTTCATTCGGGACATTACAGGACCTGAACAAACTTTCTATATACACTAAAGGCAGTTCCGATCCCTCGGTGGTCTTTGTTTCTTCACCAAACAAATGCGTATTGCAATTGGTATATTTTCATTGCAAAAACTCGTTGGGTCAACAGTCGCAATAGATTGCGGTTTTGACACTGGTGAAAGGGACAGTGGCAATAATAAATCAACAAATTAATGAAGAAATAATGGAAGGAAATTTAGGCAGCGAGCAGTCATTCTATTAGCGGCTCGAGGGACAGGGTTAAAGGTAACCATTCAATAAGGGAGGAGTTAATAGAATAGGGATTGTACTTTCATATTCAAGAATGCTTGTGATTTCATATTCAGAGAGTCATTGCTTCCCGCAGGAATTAGCAATTACGGTCTCGTTTTGCATCTCAATCAAGCAATGAAATAGTTGGAATAGAACAAATTTAACCCAATATTCCTGTAGACACATTATCACTTCTCTCTCCATGATCGTTAGTTCTACTGTACTCGATGGAAATCTAAATAGTGTTAAAATAGTATGTACTCCCGCGAAGGAATCTATTGAAAGTTGGACAAAAAAAAGCAGTTTGAGCCGCAAGCGTTGTGAAACATTTAATCGCGGACTCGACAGACACTCTGCGACAAAAGTACAATGGCAGCCAAGGGAACTAATGCAACATAGTCTTCTGCATGCGTCAACACATGTTCAGCCGCACAAAAGATCCCAAAGCTGAGAGTTAAAATGGCCAAAAGCGCCACAATAGCCAGGGACGTCATGATGCCCAGGGTCGTATCGAAGAAGGGGTAGAAGAATTGTGCACCCGCGGAGCGGTCCGCCCACGAGTACATCATGGCGTAAGAAAAGAGAAGGTAGAGTATGCCATAGATAGCGGGAAATGCAAAGTGACCCTGGACGACGGGAAGACCACCCATAAGTCCGACTTCGACCAAGGCCGCCACAGAATTCAAGTTGTGCTGGAGAAGAGCTCCCGTGGCTTTCAAAAGCTTGACATTCTCTCCATGCTCCTGAGCCATTGGCCAAAGAGCATACTTGACGACAGCTGATACCAAGATAGAGACAGGAGCAGATGTCTCCCACAAGATCATAGCGGTTCGAAGTACCCATGAAGGAATGATGATAGACGGAAGCACGACATTCACCAAAGGAATCATGCCTGCTAGGAGAAACGAGGTTCCATCGACCATCCAACACCATAGGGTGAAGGTAGACACGCATTGGAGGCCCGAAAAGAGATTTCCGTCCGGCTGTAGAGCTCCGCGGAAAGCGATTTTCTTGACCTTCTGCAATTTGGAACCAGGAACATAGTCTGTGTCGGCTTCCCATTTTCCATACAAGAATACCTGACAGGCATTTCCGAGCATAGTAGCAGCCATGGACAAGCGGAATGCAATAACGACACTCAGTGGGAGGCTCTCAAAGTTCACGTGAGTGAAGGTGTCGACCGTCGCAACAGCATCAAGAGATTCCCAGGTTGGAAGATGCAGGACAAAGTATCCAATGAGTAAAACAATTAAAGTCCGGGTACGGTACGGTGGCGCATCGTCTACTACATCAGTCGTCGCAGCAGACTTGTCCGATTTAGAGCCGCTGGTGTCAGGGTCCGTGAGCGAGTTCATTTGCACCTTACACTTCATGGAAAGATCATTGCTGCGCTCGCTCGCGTCACTGAGACTCGAGGACTCGTCGAGCGAGGGCAGAGTTGGGCGACGCATGAGTCAATCGTTGGCTCTCTGAGAGCAAGTTGGAAGAGTTTTTCTTGGCAAGAAATGACATGGCCGGAGAAAGAAGTGGATGTTTTGTTTAATTACTTTTGGTACTCGGGGGAGGCTGTGACCGGAAACTCACTTTTTTTAATGAACAGCAAAAAGGATTTAAAAGAAAAGAAAGGTTAGACTCGTTGAGTGGTACGTTTACCCTAGAGATGCCATCTAATGCCATCTAATCATTTGCGCTTCAAGGCGATGGTAGGTTTTTACATAATATTTCTACTCATCCCCGATTGATACTCAAGTACAAAGCAAGGAGGTTGGAAATGGATTCACTACTACTAGTAGTAGTATTAGAGTAAACAGTACGCACAAGATCGATTCCTACCGAGCAATGACGCGTTAACAAAAATAAGATGCGTTAACAAAAAAAAGATGCTGCCGACAGGAAATTTGCTTTGGCAACTGAACAGCGAGCAGGCCCTTGGGAGTAACTCGCAAAGGGCGCATCGAATTTTCGAAGCCCCACACTAGTACTACAGTAGTGGGCATGACGGTTCTTGAAAAATCTTGTCTTTGGAATCACAGAAAAAATCGACGCACTAGTACGTATCTTTTTACTCCGAGTAAAATTTAATGACACTCCTGTACAGTACCAGACGTTGAGTTCTTGGAGGTGGTTACAGCACTAATAAATCTTTTTTTTTTTAAAATATTGGCAGTTGTGTTCGGTTCGACGTTGGTAATGAAATCGGCAACCATGAATGATCTCATCAGGCATCGCAAGATTACAATTCCTTTTATTTTATTTTCACCGAGCTACTAGTAGGTAGTGTTTCATGCACACAGCGCCAAAACAAACATTCAATAGGCAGTTACAAACGGAACTTTGCGAACCAAGATGACAAAGACTACTAGCATGGATCTCCCAGAAACCTCTCCCGGCCTGAAAAATACCAAAAGTCGCCGTTTGCCTCTCTCCACTCCCACCAAAGACGAGTGCGAAGACTCTTCATCTACTATTGCAAGGAGTGAATCCGGTGAATCCTCAGTCACGAAAACCATCTGGGCTCTGCGGTTCGCCATCTTTGCCGATGCTGTGAACTCGCAGATTTTGGGTCCCAACTATGCTCTCATGGTCATGGAAGACGGCCACGAGGTAATTGATTACCCCGTCTGGTCTCTTCGTTTTGCTCATCACATGTTCTTCTCAAACCGTTCGTCCGTCTCTGTGTCCCTTTCATGATTTATAAGATTCGTTTGAACATACAGGTCCGTTCGACTACGGCGGTGCTTACTACCTGATTCTTGCCGTCAATGAAATCGGCATTGTAGTGTCAAGCATTGTATTCGGCTATTTGAGCGATACGGTCTGGTTTGGTCGCAAGAAAAGTATCTTATGCTGCATGTACCTAGGTGCTTTAGGAAGTATCTTCAAGTTTCTTTTCCAGAATAATTTCTTTGCCTTTTTGGCGGCAAACTTTGCCACGGGCTTGGTTGGTGGTTCCTTAGCCGTTGGAGTTGCCTACGTGAGTGATTTGTCCGTGAATCGCTTGAAAACCGACGCTGAGATAGGAACAACAATTGCAATTAGTCTCATTGGACGTACTGGAGGCGGTATATTGGCAATCGTCTTGCAGAAGTTCGGGTTGTTTGTACCCTTGTGGGGAGGTGTGGTATTGACCATTTTTGCTGGCATCATCTGCCAGTTTCTTCTGGTCGAGCCTCCTAAACATCAGAATCCAGCAGTGAGTATGGCCGCAGTGGACTTGACTGATAATACCTTGGAGGATTCCGAGCACGACGATGGAAACAGCGGCGAAGATGATACCGACTTTCGAAATCCGACCGCACTCGACAAGCGAGCGTTGCGTCATATCATGCTGGGCGAGCTTGCCGACAACTTGGGATCTCTAGGTCTTGTTCCCTTGTGTCTCAGTTGTCTTTTGTTCCGTACATTTTACGCAGAATTCGTTGAAAAAGGACTTGAGCCAATCATGAGTGCCACGAGCTACAAGTGGATCTACGTCTTTGTAGCTACAATTGTGCTTCCGGGGGCAGCAATCGCTCCCACGCTCTTTCAACGATTCGGACCTGCGCTGTCCTGTACTGTTGCCAATCTTTTGACGAGTGGTGTCATTGTAGCACTCTTGCAAATTGGAAGCATCGATCCTCCAACCTTTACTACCTACTGCATCTTTGTGTCGGTTCTCTACATCGCTTTCCCCTTTACCGTCATCAGCCAGCTGTCTACTGCTCCCATGATGGACCGCATCACCCCACTCCATCAACGCGGTTATGTCCAGGGATTGAATATGGCGACTATGAATTTTGCGACAGCCGTTGGAGAATTTTTGTTTTCGCTCCTGTACGACTATACCAATATTCATATCACCCTGTACACAACTGTTGGCGTCAGTGTAGCTGCGGCTGTCATCAACTCTGGTCTCATCAAGGATGCACGCTTCGGCCCCGAGACACCAACAATCACCCTTCTTGCAATCAGCAAAGAGGAAGAACCTGCAGATTTAGACATTCGGTCTCAATGTGACGACGACGACGACGACGGCGACGATGAGCCAATTGAAATTGATTGCTGATCAAGAGAGAATACAATCTCCCACCTTCTGCACCTTAACCTTAAATTTCCTCCAACACACACTGTCAAAAATAAGACGTGTAACGTTACTTTGGTCAAATTTTGTCTGCTCGTCAAAATCTTCGAGATTTTTTTTGACTAACTACATAATAAAAATAAAAAATAAAAACAAAATAGACTAGACTACTACTAGTCGTCCAAATAGTAGCGGCAAATTACAAGAACACAGCCGTAATCTACTTTCTACCACTAGCTAGCTATTAGCTACCTGCTACCTAGCTTAAGGCAATTCTTTATAGTAGTAGTGAAGGCTTGTTGATAGGTGGCAAGGGGAACGCATCAGATTGAAGATTGATAGAAACGCTACCAATGCCATGAGATGCGTTTCTTGGAGAGGCTCTAAAACGATTGCCAAGCAAGGAAACAACACAAATAATATCTACGGGACAAGATCGAGGGGAAATTGCAGGGCTTTCCACCTGTGCTGGCTGATACTATCGATTCAGTGGATAAACTGTCGTGCCTTGTCATCAGTCACCAGAAATACTAGGAGAACAGTTGTAACTGCAACCGAAAATCATCCTGTCATTTGCTTCCGGGCGTACGGTCCGACATCATCGTCGTATTCTATTAGCCTTGGTGAATATTATCACGATAGACTGAAAACTGCGATATATGATTGCGATGACATGCGTGCAAGGCTGGTCGATGAATCATCGCAGTTGCCATACATTGAATTTGACGTTCCCTTACATGAATTCAATAATAATGAACATTATCGAACTTCGATTATCAACAAACTCCATTCCCTTCCCGCTTCCAAGATCTGCCTCGTGGTCTCATCGGCAGCGGCTAGCGTTACAAGTTTGTTCAAGAACAATACTGAAACAGCACTTTTATCAAAACCTAATTTTAATCATGTTTGGAAGAGTATGGGTAACATGATGCCCCCGGATGATTCTCAAATAGTATTTCAACTGTCGGTGAAACATTTCAATCAACGTAGTACATCGAAGAAGCACTCAAGAAATCCACAACAACGACAGCCTGCTGGGGAAATTTCGGATAATAAACGAAAGGCAATAGAGCTCTTTTCGCATAGTTTGGAGCAGACATATGGTTGGGTCGCAAGAAATAGTACCCTTCCTGACAGAATCAGCAGCAATCATCATTCTCCACAACGCACACATATAATATCGTTCCAGGTTGTAGAACATTGCAGGCATAGTACCGATGAGGATGAGGATGAGGATGAGGAATTCTCGCTGGAATGTCCTATCCTAACGAGGACATGGCCGTTGCTAGATCCAAACAGAACATCGTCAACGAAACGTCTCGAGTCCTTCCTGGTAGCCAAAGCTTCCAACATTCAAATCAACAACGTCGTTTGGGATCCCATGTGTAAACGAGGTACCTTTGTCATCGAAGCTGCAAAGTATTGGCCCGTGGCAAATTATTTCTGTATGGATACGAGTGTCGGACACTTGGATCACGTTCGAATGAATGCCGATTCCACCAAATCCAAAATACAACAAGTACTTTTGGGCAGTCCCGACCATTTGCCAGTAAAAGATGGAACGATCGATACAATCATGACGTGCATCATTCCAACGTCGAGTAAGAAGGTTGTTGTTGCTGATTACCACAATTATTATCAGAAAATTTTTGCGGAATGGGCACGGGCCTTGAAAATAGGAGGAATGATGACATTGGTAATAGATCCTCAATATATACTCCAAGGAATACTGGGACAAATCCTTCCGAGAAGCTGTCGGGTTCGTTTCGTTCGATCCAAGACTATCAAATGGGGTAAGGGTCGCTCTGCTATTGTAGTAATTGAAAAAATGGGTACATCAAAGGAGATTGGAACTGGCGACACGAAGGAGGCATATTCAACAGAAGGATTATTTGAATGGGAAAAGAATAACAAGCAGACACTAGGTAAATTACGGGCCGAAACTGTTCCATTAATGGTTCCTGTCACATACCATACATCATACAAAACTACCACTACTAGTAGGTGAAGACAACACCATCAATGTATAAAATCACTTTCATAAATGAATATTTGGGTATTGGTCTTTATTCGCTTTTGTGACGTCTTCGTCGAGCATTTAAATCTTCTGCAAATATTAGACCACGTGCCACATATCGGCGTTCCAGTGCTCTGCCTCCAAATTCAACAAATTTAATCTGTCAATCGAAGCAACCAATTTGCACCAAAAACAACTACGCACTGTATTTTTTTCTTTCCAAGCTGTTCATGTTTGCAGTTTGTATTTGTTTTAATATCCGTGTTCTTCATCCATTGTGGGAGGTTTGGGACGACGACCACTAGTACTGGTCGTAGGACCCCCCGCCGCGTTCGACGACTGTACATTGTCGGGTTTGGGAACTGGTTTGGGCATTTCGGTATCACAAGCATAAATAGCACGACCAACACGTCGAGGATATCGTAAAAAGGGATACAAACAGCTCTGAACAGCATCGGCACCATCCATGCAGGGTTCACAGGGCTGTATCAAAACCCACAAGACGGCACAAATCAAAGCCAAAGGCCATGCAACCACCAACAGCAACAAGAACCACAACAGGGCGTAACAATAACTGGATCCCGAAACTTCATTACCACCGGCAGCATCACGGCGACTGTTGTTATTATTATTGTTATTTGTATTTGTTGCCGAAGGCTGTTCTTCTTCGTCGCGTTCTGTCATTTTCCAGAGTGCACTGCAGATATATGAAGAGATATTATACTGCTGTTTTCTGTGCAAAGCAAATCTGGGATGTGAGTGTAGGAAGCTGCGTTTCTTATAGATCTGATAATGGCAAACTAGTGTTGCTGTGGATCAGTCACGATTATATTATATTATTATGTTGTACTAGCAGCATGGTACTAGTTTAGTACCTACTCGTACCTTCTTTCCGCGCACAAAATCAAAGAGGACGTGTATCTTGCCGTCTTGCCTCTCGTCATGTCAAGGCCTCAAAATAATTTGAATGTCCCATTCATCTTCATACTGCGATAAATGACCCTGAATCACTTCCCCTGGGCAGTTAATTTGAAAAGAAATAATAATGTATCTCACGGCAATGAATAATTAAGATGACAGTGGAAAATACAAGAATTAAATGGGATCCATGTACTCAGAGTACATCGGATAAAAATGTTGAATCCTTCCACCCAGGCAATAATAGTACCAGGTATGAATACTACCAGGTACTCGGAGTAGTATGTAGTAAGCCACAATTGGTTACTACTCCTACCGGTAGTGTTACTACAAGTAGCAGTTATTGAGCTCAAAACCGAGAGTTCATTTATACCCGAATTCTCTATTTTATTTTCTGTTTTTCAAATACTACTTCTACTACTGTACCTAGTAGACCTACTCGAATACAAGACTGGTACGTACTTGGGTGGTACCTCAGGACCATCGAAGGGAGTTACTCTAGCTACTCTGAGTAGAGTCAGGATGACACTACTACTACCGGTTGGGTTGTACTGAAAAAAATATAGTGAAGGAATGAAACATGCAATCAGTACAAAAAGTAGTGCAAATGACAGATCTCATTAAGAGCTTTCGATTCATTATTTATTTATTGAATTTGGAAAAACACTTAATGAGCTAGAGGACAAAATCAAAATCAAAATCATATTTCCGTCTAAAGGGGGCGTTAGCCGTAATTGATTTTGATGGTTGTATTACAGCTGATGAAGGTACGTCTACGCTGTAGCTTACGACCTACAAGCCGTAATTACAGCTACTAGCTCAAAATACAATACGTTAGCCGTAACGAAAGCTATTTGTTCTTAATTAACAGCTTATTAATGATTACTATCTTATTTTCTACGTGTAATTGTTACAACATTATTGTTCAACAAATAAAGCATGTATTGTACAATTAAAACCATGTAGTGCATATTAGTAAAACCAAAATAGTCCATTTTTACAAATTAACAACTTAAGAATAAAGTTGGGACAATGGCGCAATTGATTTTGTAATAATTTTTTATAATTACAAAATGACTGGTTTTGATTTTTCGGCTTACCAGGTTGATGTTTGTAACTAACGCCGTGCTGAAATGTTTACGGCTAACGGATCAAGATTTACAAGCCCTGTTTTGAAAAAGAAGAACTTGTGACGTATACACAGTTACAGCTAAATTTTTCTTTTAACAACTATATATTTAAAATACTAAGTCATTCTTTATCGAATGTTGCGGCAATACTGTCATAATCTTAGCTACTTCTAGAGGACAAGACAGCAATAATATTGTCAATTGTTTTAAACTTCACCGGTTGTCATAACTGATTCCTGATCGTCGTTGTTTTCCCCATCTTGGCGGTAACGCAAGTTGTTTTGCATCATTTGGGCCATCATATTTGGCACCAGTCCACCAGGATTAGTGGGTATCTGTTGACTGTATGGGTAACCCATTGTACCATAGTTATAGTAGTTGAAGGTCGGATAGGGATTCGTTGATGTCTGAGACAAACCATGAGCATAATTGTTATAAATGGGTGGTAGCTTTGGCACGTTGCTTTGATCATTACCAAGATAATTACCAACAGTACCGTCCATCCCTGTTGTCTTTGCCCCGGCGCGTTGTTTACGTGGGCGGTTTTTTGGGAAAACGAAAGGTAGTGAAGTTGTCGTCAACAGGTCCGGATGATTCAGGCTTCTTACGCTTGTTGTTTTGCTCTTCTTCGTAAGTCTTTGCTGATTTGCCATGGTTGATGCGTA
>Ga0100390_10006436_pt1 | contig 9975 bp, 9 predicted proteins | sample CryGeymeta201514_FD_81540 | JGI IMG/M metagenome (GOLD analysis project Ga0100390, IMG submission 81540) | Groundwater microbial communities from Crystal Geyser aquifers in Utah, USA - Crystal Geyser metaG 2015-14 | ecosystem: Environmental > Aquatic > Deep subsurface > Groundwater | place: USA... | reverse complement strand
TTACAGCAGCACCGGGAGCATCACAAGTACGTCTGCTTTCGGTTACAATTGAACCGCCTTCTGCATGTTGTGCAACAGCATACTTTCCGTCTCCGTTAAGGAGAAATTTTTCTAATTTTTCCATATTCTTTATATTTTTTTAGCTCCCAAAATGCTTGGGAATGGTTTTTCTATTACATCATCAATGTTCTCTATCATTGCACTGTGTGATGTAGTCTGAGTAACTGTTTCATTTGCAATAGACTTATTCTTAGTCTCATTACAGTCCTTAATGTTTTTATAATTATTATAAACACCTTGCAATTGCGCTAAACTCAAAGTCCTCAAATATTCTTTCCTTGTGTCTGTAAAATCTTTATGGAATAAATTATTTGAACTTTCAATAGCAAGTATTGTCTCAACATATTCATTTATGTTTTCGACTTCTTCTTTAATCACAGCCTTCTGTTCATTGATTGAAGGAACAGGAGCAACTGGTGCAACAACCGAAGCAGCAACTTGTGCTACTTCTTTAACTTCTTCTTGTTTTGCCATGGTTAATTTTTTTTCTAACTTACTAATAGACTCCTTTATCATTTGAGTCGTGCTTGTTAATATGTCAGTTTTCATTGATTCTATTTTTTTAGAAAGCTCATTGGATTCTATTTTTCTAGACAATTCCTGAATAGCATCACCCAAACTCGATAATTTTTTAAGTTTTTCGCTATTCTCTTTTGTCATTTTAACAACTTCGTCACCCATTGGAGGAGGTGAATAAGTATCCTTCTCCTTCGCTTTCTCTTTCTTTTCAGGAGGATACGCATATCCTCTCTTCTCGTTTTCAGAAGCAACTGCATCTGACAACATTTCAAAGTCCGATTTATCAAGACCTGAAAGTGCTTTTGCAATTTCTTCTTTTGTTCCTAGTGGAATAGATTTAGCAAGCTCTGTTAGCACGACCGCTTTACTCTTGCTTCCATCTTTACCACATTTACATTGTTCGGTCATTTTGGCATTTTGTATTAAATCCGGATTAGCCGGAGTTAAAGTGAAACTTTCATGAATAACCTTGTATAATTTACCTGCTACTTTTTCATCTTTTGTTTTTTCGTATAAGAATTTTGGAGAAACACCAACCTCTTGTTTTTGTCCTATCAGTCTTATGATAGTTGGTTTATCCCATAATTCCCATGTAGCGTTTATACAATGCTTTTTTTTACCTTCAAATTCGTTTATTACAAGTTTTGGCTCTTTAACCCAACCAACTTCAGTTCGGTTATTATGAATATGATCAAATTCAACCATAGGAACTCCTTCAAATAATTTAGCTGCATCCTCGTTTATTAATTCCTGACTATATTTTACACCATTCATTATTCCTTCGCAGAACGTTGGTCTGTTCTTTAGAATAACGGGTAGGTTGTTTTCTTTATAATCTTTAAGAAAATCAAACTTACTTAAGTCTTCAATGACTAAAGGAACATAAGAACCATCAGCTTGGCATTCAAGAGTGTTTAAATTAAGACAATTGCACCCAATTGTCTTTGCTCTTTCAATTGCTTCAAGATAATCAATATCAGATAATTTAGTCATTTAAATGGGAAAAAGGTACTTTGTTATATAAAGGATAAAATCTAATTATATTTTAAGGGCAAATCTAAAGGACAAATGCAATCAAAAGATAAACTTTATAAGTTTGAAAAAACAAGGAAAATAATATTAGATGAATTAAAAAAAGGAAGTTTAACATTTGAAGAATTAAAACAAAAAACTAATTTATCTAGGAATTGTTTAAACAAACAGATTGGAATATTAATAGAATATGGATGCGTTGGAAGGGAATTAAAAGATTCTTTTTGGGGTTCGCCTCCATTTGAGTACTATTTTATATGTGGTTGTTTCTGTTATACTAATTAGTTTGCTTTATTCTAAATAAAATTTAATTAATAACATACAATGGACAAAAATAAACCGGAAAATATAAGCGAATATTCTGAGTTAAAAAAGATTATAGACACTGGAGTACCATTAATTGTAATGTACTATAATAAATCTAGTATAGAAACAGTAGACAAAGTAATGAATACGGTAATGAAAGAGTTTGGCGGAATTGCCAGAATCTACGGATGTAATCTTTCTACTGTTAATGGTGCTAATGAAATATGGGGATTTGAACTTTCACACACAAGAGACTATCCTATTTTGTTAACTTATAAAAACAAGATGAAAGCTTTAATGTTTACAAAGTTCGATGAGGCTGGACTTGAAAGCATTAAAAGAGGAGGTAAGAAAATATTCATACAGAAATCGCCAGTAAAAGACCAAATCGAAGGAATAGAAGAACAGATTAAAAACTTTACTGTAATTGCACCAACTTTAGGTTTAAGGAAGTGTACTATTGATGATGTATTGAAAGCTTTAAATGATGAAAAAAAGTTTAAATTAAAAGTTAGTTATCACAATTAAAACTGAATGAGCTTACCTGTTTATCCATCCGGAGTAGGAAATGAATTTGAAGAGATTACTCTAGAACAAGTAATGAATTTATTCAAAGAAGAGCATATACTTAAAAATAAAGAAGTTTTAAAGAAAGATTTAAACAATAAAATATGGTATATTATTTCTGAAACAGAAGGAAGTCCTCTATACCAAAGAATAAGAGAACGATTATACAGGTCATATCAAGTTCAAACAAGAACAACTTTACAATTCTCCGAAAACAAGTACAAGAATATACGGCTTGAACCTGTTTATTCTCTTGCATTAGTTCCAAACAAATACACTCAAATAGTAAAAATGCAAGAATCAGAATACCCAATAGGAGAAGAAGGATTTACTTTATCAGTTGGATTTATTAAAGGAGTTGGTTCGCTTTGGAATTGGGGAAAAACAAAGAAAGACATAGACATAGTAATAGAACAATACAGTGATACTGACTTATACAAAGCATCAGAAAAGATTATAACAAGCATATTAGACACAATTAATCTAGGTGAAAGAGTTTCTTACCATTATGCGCAAGACAGTCTTGGACCGTATTCGGATTATGCTAACTTATATGACTTAGTACTCATACCATATAAAGAAAGCATCACCACAGAACATAGTAAGTTTAAGTTATTTCCTTCGTCTCCTATGGAGTTTGAAAAGCCTCTAGCTGGACGATATAAAAATAAAGCTTATAACTTCGTAGACTTACTTAAGATAATAGAACAAGAAGGATATAGTCTTGAAGAAGGCTGGCTGTCGGGAATTAAAAGGGACGGGATGACTTCACGTGTAGATTGGGATGGAGACAAAGTAGAAATACACAGTGAAGGATGGAAGAACATAACCCCAAATTTACCAACCATTGTAGAAGAATTCAAGAAACGATCAGACTCAGGATCTGCAATAGGGGAAATAGAACTATATATAAACGGAGTACACGAAAGCAGAGCAGATGCTTCGGCAGCAGCAGTACATCCAAATAATCCAAACGAACCAAATTTAAGGATAACATTATATGACTTGTTTTATATTAATGGGAAAGATATTTCATCTGAGCCTTACTTTGAAAGACGAAACCAACTTACGAAATTTAAAGCATCTAAACATGTTTTTATTTCAAATCCTGAATATAAAGTTAGTAATGCTAAAGACCTTGAGAAGGCTATAACCAGATGTATGGAACCTTCTTGGAGTGAAGGGGCAGTTTTGAAACATTCTAAAAAACCATATGCTTTTAAAGTTCATCCTAAGGATCCGGGTATGATTAAAATTAAAAAAACATTTATCATAACCGGGAGAGTTATAGGGAAAGAACCAGTTGCAGGATCGAAAGACACTTTTGTTTATGACATTGCAATTGATGGAAGTAAAATTGAAAAATGAATTCATATAGTTAACTTTTGTATTTGATTGTGTTTAGACACTAAAATTATTATTTAAAATATTTAATAAGAATAAAATCTAAATAAATTATATAAAAGTCAGAGAAGTTATAAATACTTAAAATAAGCTGGAATAGAGTTAGGAAATGATAGTTAACCGAAAGGGGAGAGCAGATGCAATAGAGGGTGTGGGGTTACACCCATTAACTATAATAATACAGTAATAAACAAAATATGCTATATAACGCTTTTGATAACCTAAACAAATGAATAAAGTTTTTTTGGGCGGCACCTGTGCTGAAAGCACGTGGAGAGATGACTTAATAAAGTTATTGAAAATAAACTACTTTAACCCCATAGTCAAAAACCGGAACGAAGAAGCAATGAACGAAGAATTAAAACAAAGAAAAGAATGTTCATTCTTATTGTATACAATTACTCCGGAAATGAAAGAAGTTTATTCTATTGCTGGAGTAGTTGATGATTCAAACAAAAATCCTAAAAAGACAATTTTATGTATATTAAAAGAACCGGGATCATTTGATGTAAGTCAATTAAAATCATTAGATGCTGTAGGAAAAATGGTGGTAAGGAACGGTGGAAGATATGTATCATCATTAGAAGAAACAGCAAAGATTTTAAATGAAGGGACAACCGCAACAGAACAATTGAAAGACATAACAAATTATGATCCAAGCAAATTAAATAATGATGTATTACAAGATGATTGGAGATGGATTGTTACGTACTGGTCTTCGGTTAGAGCTGGGAAAAATTTCAAATACACAAAAGAAGAAATAGAAAAATATGCATTAGACATATACAAAGAAATAACAAAACGAATAAAAGAAGGATCAATTGTACATGAATTTAAAACAGACTTATCTAAACTATTAGTCGAAGAAATAACATCAAAGAAAACTACAAGCATAGGGAATACTTACAATTCATCATATGATATACCAATAGGTTCCCTTATAGAAATTGATATTACTGATCTTTCGAAGTATGTGGATAAAGACGGGACTGTCTCATTCAAGATGTATTCTCCTACTGTTATTGGTCTTGGAAAAGACAGAACATCATCAATCAAAGAATTAGAGGACTTGGTAATGAAGACCACCGGAAGAGTTGAATCTTTAAGTGAAACAGAACAAACTAAAGAACCACCTTATGTTGTAGACATGCATCATGCTGCAGTAATGCACGCGGACTTTAGATTCTGGGTTAACGACCAAATTGAGGGATTTACTTGTGCAATAGTTGAAGATAACCTGAAAGATCCCTGGGAGATAAAAGATAAAACAGTTCTATTCAATGGAGAAGTTTATTATAAAATAATAGACGGTGAACCAACCACTCCAACGAAAGAAATGAACAACAAAGTAATAAAGTATTACAAAGACGTTATGAAGGTTCCCTCCAACTGGAAGATAAGCATGAATACCGGTGTTCCAAAAAAACGAGCAGGAACGGAAGGAAACAAAGTCGAAAAAATATGGGCAACTAAGAAACTACCATGCACAGATAAAAGATGCATTGGATGGTTTAAGTATGAAGGATTACAACTTCCTGAAAAAATAGATCCAAATGCAGTAGGATCCACCACTAATTATCCTGGTGTTTTTATTATTCTTTCATCTGGTGTCTTCTCTAAGGGCGTTGAAAAGCCTTATTTTTCCGAGTATTTTATTGACGGTACTTGGGGTAAGAAAAGAATTCTTTTTACTAAAATAGTAGGACGAAAATCTAAAATAGATACGGAAGTTGGTCCGCAATGGTTTTATTCTGTTCCTGATGATCAAAAACCGTATATTTTAAGTGCTAGGGCTATTAAGAAAAATTACCTCCCAGATGGTTGGAGTGCATTGCCAAAAAGCATGACCTCGAAAGTCCCTAAAGAATTAATCTACTGGGATTCTAAAGTAGATAGAAAAGAAAGGTTTAACAGATTAAAACAAGTTCAGAAACTGTTAAAGTGATTAAGGTTATCAAAAGAGTTATAATTCATACGAAAGTATTATTTAATTATAGCATATTTTGTTTATTACCGTATTTAAACACAATCAAACACAAAAGTTAATTATATACTAATCCTCTTGCGGTTAAAGCTCCTTTTCTGAATTTCTTTTGTGGTATATGCATATTGTTTTTAGTATTCAAACCAGGTTTTAAACCGATACCAATTTTAGTTTGTATAAGTTTCATTTCAGTAAAATCAGTATCTAAATCAATAGGTTCACTATCAAAATAATATAAATCATTTAAACATACTTTTTTCATTTCTTCTTTCGAAAAACAAATTCGTTTAAGCATTGAAACTTTTTCTTCATATGTTTTAGTTTTAGGTAAATTAGAATATCTATGATAACCATAAAATCCAGCATGATATGCTCTTGGAATATGAGGAAATGCTACTTCGAGATTAGACTCTTCCCTAATTCTCCGTATTAAACCATCTTGTTCACAGTATGAACTACCTAAAAATGAATTAAAATTCTTACTTACATAATCCTGCGGGTTACTAAAATAATCATCATTAATATGTGGTCTTATTAAATCAATTGAATTTTTATTCATACATACACCAAGCGATTGGTAATCCATAGAATACCCATAATAATAAGCATTTAAGTCATTTAACATTGTAAAATTAGAATTATGGTTTTTAGTTGCTATAGAACAAAACAATTTATTGCTTTGAACCGCTTCATGGAATTTAAAAAAATCACGTCCGATAAAAATATCGTCTTCAATTATATAAATTAAATTATCGGATAATTTATATGCTTCAAGCAATCCATTTAATACATTAAAACTTTGTTTCATATTTCCTGAAATCTTATTTGGAGTTTTAATGATTTTACTTGCGAGAGGAAATTTATTAATAACTTCAAGTAATTTACTATCAAACCCATAATCTAATGCAAAAAGATATAAGTTGTCTCTAGCACCTTGTGACTTTAAAATAAGATCCGTGCATAGTTTTAGGTACTCCGGCCTATTAAAATTAGGCATTAAACATACATTCATTTTTTAATATAATAACCATACTTTTCATTACCAATTAATAATTCTAATTTTGGGTATCTTTCGCTCATTATCTCTGGTATCAAATCACTTTGTAAATGAATCTCATATTTATTTTCATTTATTTCAACTTGCTCATATAAATATGGTACTGCAACAAGAATTTGTTCACATTTATTATATAGTGTATCTATTAGTTTTACCCCCTCTTCTTTAGATAAATGTTCTAATACATCACCTAATATAATAAAGTCATAGTATTCAAATTTAAAATCAATAATATTAGATACAAAAACATTTTTGTAAAGTATTTTAAGATAGAACATATCCACATAAGGTTCAAACACTTCAACACAATCCATATCATAAAAATCAGGAAGCAGTAGTGCATATGTACCACATCCCGGACCAACATCTAATATTCTTGATTGTTTACGTATATTTAAATATATCCATCTCCTTATTTGTTCCTTAAAAAAACTATAACTTTCGGGCATTTTTAGGTCTGAGCATTCCTAATCTATCATAAGCCATTTTTTTTGTTTTATCTTGTTCTTGTTTTATTTGTACTATTCAACCATCTTTAAATATTTTATTTATTTTTTCTTTAAAAAATTTATCGTTTAATAAAAACGACTCTCTGCTCTTTTTCATCATACTTTTTATTGTATTAGAATTTAAATTAATTAAGTATTCTACACTATTACCCAACAGTTCAGTGCTTGTTGTATACATTTTTGCTAAATGGTGGTTTGAGTTAGAGTTGCACCCAACAAGAACACCAAATTCATTTGTAATAAATTCATTCATTGGGGGAGCATCTAATGTTAATACCAAATTACCACATGATTTTGCTTCATTGATGTAATGACCAAATCCTTCGCATGAAGAAGGACATAAATGAAATACAAATTTATTTTGCATTTCTTTAAATATATTATCATCAATATGCCGGTTATAGAATGTTATGCCATCAATACCTGGGTATATCTTATTGTATTTACATAATGATAATTTTGGTTTTTTTAACATACAATTCCATGTATTTATTATCAAATCAGTACCTTTAGTTTCTGACTTACCGGCGCCATGAAAAAATTCAAGAATCTTTTCTGATTTAATATACCTGTCTTCAGAAGTAAAAGAAATATACTCACATCTACACCCCAATGAAGAGAATATTCTAACTGCATCTTTTGTTTTGCATAATACTTTATCTATATACTGTAAGTCAGGAATCCACTTTCTAAAAAACCATTCTTGATTAGGAATTAAATAATTAACTTTAGCGTAGTTTTTTAATTTTTTAATATTAAACGTATTAAAGTTTAATGTCTCTAATATTAGATTTACATCAACTTTATTAAAAGTCATTTTATTTGCATTAATAAGTTTAACATCATAATCCGAAAGAGTATTAGCTAAGATTATAGCATCCCTACTTAAACCAACACCATTGTCTAAGTAGATAATATTAATTCTTGGCTTCATCTTAAATACTTATTTAATTGAGTACGATCTATTTTTCGTTCTATCTCCATGTTTGAAGTCATAAGTTCACTTGCTTTAAGATTCTTGAAAATTGAAGCCTTTCTAGTCTTCCAGATGCTACCATTAACACGTTTAATATCCCTATGTTCAACAACAGAAGGAACAAGTTCAAAACAATCCAATCCTTTATACTGACAATAAACACTTAAACGAAAATCATCTTCAGTGTAAGAACGAACAAAAACTTTACCGGAATAAGAAATGAAATCATCAACCATAGCAACAGGAAAGATGGTACAAGCGATAGTTGAAAGACCTTTACTTTTAATCCAACCATATCCTTCATTATATGCTTGATGCATTAATGGAGTCATTGAAAATAATCCTATCGGATTATTTGGTTTGATGTTAATTGCTTTATCAACTATATTAAAGAAATCATCAGATAAAATCATATCATCTTGTAAGTTTACTACATGCGTTCCTTTATATGATTTAAGACTTCTGCATGTAGTATCCCAGATACTATTTTTGGTGTCAGTTGTTATAGTTAATCCAATATATGAATTCGGTTTATTTAAAGAATTAATTCTGTCTAATAGTAAGTTTAAAGAGGTCTCCCTTTTTTTATGTGTTATAATTCCAAGTGAATATTTCATATTAACTACAAAAATCCGGGCCACCTAAGAAAAATGTTTCAGCTCAGGGTTACTCATTTACCACAAGATTTTTTGCCTTTTTTTGCTTTTGCCATTGTACATAATATATTAAGATTAAGTCTTTAAAAGCATTAAGGAATTATTTCAAATAATTTCTTTCCATGCTTTTTAAATCCTTTTTCTGACATCATATTAAAAGTCCCTAAATAACATTTAGATTTTGAAAATGAAAACCACCCCACTTTAATCCCCATCGGATCAACTCCACTATATCCATCATCTACAGTAGGGTATTCCGAAATCTTTGAATAAAACTTACCTCCATACGTAGAATTTAAATTATGGTACCTCCCCGTCACTTCACTAAAAACACTATTGGTAGCATGCCCAGGCCCGCTTGGAACATTGCCACAGAAGATTCGGCACTTCCAATCCGGAAATCCAAAATTAGTGTAAACAGATTTTAATGCCGTAGCATTACCCTCACAGTCTGCAAAACCTTTAGTTTTTAAGCCATAGTATCTGGCAAACAACTCAAATGTCAAATCCCATCGTTCTTCTAATCCATATTGTTTTATATCAGACAAGTAAGAATAAATATTATCATAGTAGTATTTATATAATTTAGGGATTGCTGTTTCGTGGTCTTCGGTTTTTGGGACACCACTCTCATAAACAAACTTACTAACGAAGTAACAATCAGGCATAATAAAATCATTAACAGGAACAGAAACTTGTTTACCATTCAAATTCCAACCTTTATATAAAATAGTTTGAATAGGAGGATACTTCAACTCCAAAGCGGTTAATCTAGGATCAACAACAGGAATCTTCTTCTTTAATTCATCTAACTCTAATGTAAGAGAATTTATTTTTTCATTGTTTTCCCCAACAAGAACAGTCAAAGCATCACGTTCATTTGCTATTTTCATAACTGATGCTCT
>Ga0100390_10006409_pt1 | contig 9997 bp, 7 predicted proteins | sample CryGeymeta201514_FD_81540 | JGI IMG/M metagenome (GOLD analysis project Ga0100390, IMG submission 81540) | Groundwater microbial communities from Crystal Geyser aquifers in Utah, USA - Crystal Geyser metaG 2015-14 | ecosystem: Environmental > Aquatic > Deep subsurface > Groundwater | place: USA... | reverse complement strand
TGCAAGGTAGTTAAACCTTCGTATAAAGAAATAACCTTGTTGTTATTTTTTGACCAGTTGAAATTACAATCCCATTTAAAATTAGTTTTTTTAATTGGGGTAGTCATCAAAGCGATTTCAATACCTTTATTTTGTATTTCTCCTGAATTTACAAATGTTGAAGAATAACCTGTAGCAGTTGATAAAACAAGTGGAAGAATTTGATCTACTGAGTTTGTTTTATACAAAGCAATATCCAAGCCAACTCTTCTGTCAACAAAGTACATTTCAAAACCACCTTCTAAACTTTTGGTTCTTTCTTCTTTTAAATCAGCATTTTTTTTGTTTCCATTTACTGAAGTAATAGGGCTGTTCAATGGTGTTATAATATCGTAAACATCATTCAGTTGAGCAAAATCTGCTCCAGCACCAACTTCAGCATAACTTAAACGAACCTTACCAAAAGAAAGCCATTTAGAATCTGGCATTAAAGTGGAAAAGATATAACTGCCTGCAATGGATGGATAATAGTATATATTGCTATTTTCTGGTAAGGTTGATGAATGGTCGCGTCTTACTGAAGCATCTAAATAAACCATGTTTTTAAATCCCAAAGAAGCCTGTCCATAAAGTCCGTTTACTCCTACTTTAGAATATAATTCTTTAGAATATGGGATAGGACCAATACTATTTTGTATTGCATATAAACCAGGAACGGCTAAACCACCATTGGTAGCATTAATTAATCTAGTGTAATTAGTTCTTCTTGTACTAGAACCAATAACACCTTTTAAATTTAAATTATCCGAGAGGTTTTTATTGAAATTCAACATCAAATCGTAGTTATATTCACTGTAAGTATAGTCTCTTCTCAAATAACCTGATTGTTGGTCACTTCTACCAAGACTACCATCTATACCAGTACCAATACCAAAAGGACCAGCAATACTACCTACGGCTCTTCTTTCTTCTTGCAATTCATTCCAAGAATCAACGGAAGAACGTCCAAAAATACTTAACCAATCGTTGATTTTATAATTAACAGCCATATTTCCAAGTATTCTATTACGATTATCGCTTTCATAATTTTCATATCTTGTCCAATATGGATTGTCCCAATATATTGGTGTAGGATTAGTTGGGTCAGCCCAATTCCATGTTATATTTCTATGAGTGGCAAAATAGGCATCTTTTTGATCCATATAATCTACATTTGTTTCCATCCATTGACGGAAAGAAGTCATAATGTTATCGCTATAACCAGTAGAGTTACGACCTAAACCATTTGTTTTAATATAATTTGCCATACCAGAAACAGTAAGTTTATCAGTTATGTTCCAACTGGCATTAAAAAGTAGGTTGTCTTTTTTTAATTGACTATTTGGCAACATTCCATCTTGTTTGTAATTGGTATAAGATAACCTAGAATTTCCCCAATTGGCTGCATTGTCTATAGCAATTGAATTAGTATAAGTTACAGGTCTTTTTAAAAAAGTAATTGGACCATTATCAGCGGCAACCCAAGGAGTTTTCTTTTTATAATTTGGTGATTCAGGGTCAACAGCATCCCATTGGTAAACCATTAGGCTTGGATCGAATTTTGGTCCATAAGAAGCATCATCTACAACGTTTGACCATTGTTCGCCATTTACGTCTGTCCAATAATCACCATAACCAGCACCATATTGTGTTTGGTATTTTGGAAAAGTGCTTTTGTCAATAAAACCCATCGTAACACCAGAATTTAAAGTAACACCAAATCCTTTTTTCAAGTTTCCAGCAGTAGAACCTTTTTTGGTAACAATCATTACCACACCACCAGCAGCACGTGAGCCATAAAGAGAAGTCGCAGCAGAACCTTTTAAAATATTAATAGATTCAATGTCATCAGGGTTTATGTCTGATGCTCCGTTGCCATAGTCAAATCCTTGACCTGCTTGGCTTTGTGAAGAGGTGTTTGTATTGTCATTACTTAAAGGAACCCCATCAATAACAAACAATACTTGGTTACTACCGGTTAATGATTTACTACCACGCAATACAATATTGGTAGAACCGCCCATATTAGTAGATTTTTTAATCTGCACACCGGCAACCTTACCAGACAAAGAGTTCATGAAATTGTCTGATTTTACAGTATTAACCATACCACCATCCAATTGTTGGGTAGAGTATCCCAAGCTCTTTTTTTCTCTGGTAATACCCAACGCAGTAACTACTACTTCGGATAATTTAGCTATGTCTTCTGTCATAGCAACGTCAATGGTAGTTTTACCTTTAACGTCAAATTCTTCTTTGGTCATACCGATAAAAGAAAAAACGATGGTAGCATCTTCAGGTACACTGAGTTTAAATGCTCCATTTACATCGGTAATTGTTCCTTTGGTAGTACCTTTAATGACTACCGAAACTCCAGGTATTGGCGAACCATCCATATAGGAGGTTACCTTCCCCGTTACTACTTTTTCCTGAGCAAACAGTTGTATGCTTGCCGCTACAAGGAAAACAAAAAGGGTAAGCAGAATCTTTTTCATGTTTCTTGTGTTAAATTAATAATAAAATTTAGTTCATTTAATGAATAGCATTAAATCAATGGTAAATTTATAAATATTTATTTATTATTTCCAACTATTTAAACAAATTTTTTAAGAATTTTTAACAAAAACTGTATAAACTATTGAAATACAATTGGTAAGAATTATATTTTTTTTAGGTAAAAATACTTGTTTAAAAATTAGCTGTTGTTTTGTTTTTTGTAAATACTTTATTTTAATTATTATAATACATTGTAAAACAACGCACAATAAAGTATTTTAAAAATATTCACTACTTTGTATTGCAAGGTACTAAAAATGTTTTATATTTGCAATCTCAAATCATCAAACTATGAATTTAGAAAATACAAAAGCGCAAATGCGAAAAGGGGTTCTTGAGTTTTGTATTCTTTCAATATTGTCTGAGGAAGAGGCTTATGTATCAGACATTATCAATAAAATGAAAGAAGCAAAACTAATAGTGGTCGAAGGTACACTTTATCCTTTACTCAATAGACTCAAGAATGATGGGGTTTTAGAATATCGTTGGGAAGAGTCAAAATCGGGTCCACCTCGAAAATATTATAAAATCACCCCATTAGGCAAAGCCATGCTCGATGAATTAATGGTTAGCTGGAATGAATTAATAGCATCAGTAAACTCTATCATAACAATATAAATATTAACGTATTCCTTAAATTAAAAAACAGAATTATGAAAAAAACAGTAACAGTAAATATTAGTGGTATCATATTTCATATAGACGAAGATGCGTATGAAAAATTGTTAGATTACATAGAAGAAATTCGAGGATACTTAACCTCTACCGAAGGCAATGAGGAAATCATTGCTGATATAGAAGCACGTATTGCGGAAATGCTTCAATTAAAAGTGTCAGATACCAAGCAGGTAATAAACATTGAGGATGTTGATGAAATTATTTCTTTAATGGGAGCACCTTCTCAATTTGGAACAGAACCAGATATGAATAATAACAAAAAAAATCAAAGTCGTTATTCTGCAAAGCGTTTTTATAGAGACCCAGATAACAAAGTTATTGGTGGTGTTTGCTCGGGAATAGCACATTATTTCAATATTGATTCTTTATGGATAAGAATAGCATTTGCTATAGCTTTATTTGTGTTTGGGTCAGGTGTGTTACTCTATCTTTTCTTATGGTTGATTACACCCGAAGCTAGAACAACTGCCGAAAAACTTGAAATGCGTGGCGAAGCTGTTAATATTTATAATATAGAAAAATCTGTTAAAGAAGAATTAACACAATTAAAAAAGCGTTTCAAAGGTTTAAAAAAAAAAGAATCGTTAAGTGCTGCGAATGATAGAAACAATAGTCAATACAATAATTTTTTTGAGCGAATAATTCAAATTTCCTTAACCCTATTAAAGCTCTTTGTAAGGTTTTTTGTAGTAATATTTGGTATTGTCCTTATATTTATCGGAATTTTTCTTTTAATTGGCTTTATGGGCTCAATTATGAAAGGAGGAAACGTAATATCAATTAATAATATAGGCACAAGCAGTTTTTCATTTGCTTCTTTCCTTCAGTTAGTAGTAGATTCCCCTACACAAATAACCTTGGTTACCATAGGATTGTTTTTATTGATAGGAATACCTTTAATAATGATTATTTATAATGGGGTTAAAATGATATTTGGCTTCAAAACAAGATTTAAAATAATTGGAATATCTGCATTTGCATTGTGGTTAACAGGTTTGATTTTTTGTGTATTTGTATTTGTAAAAGTTATCAGCGATTTTTCTACAAAAGTTGTTATTCCTAAAAAGTATAACATAACACAGTCATCAAAAAAGCCTTTTTATATTGATATTAATGTAAATGACTCCATTGAAAGCTATATGGAATATAATAACGAATTTTTTAACAACAATTGGTTTATGATGAAACTGGGAGCCCAGAATTCAGGAATTGGTATTCCACTTATTACTATTACTAAAGGAGAATCGGATAGCATTAAGTTATTAATATATTCAGAGGCAAGAGGTAGTAGCTTTAAACAAGCTACTATCAATGCGCAAAATATTAAATATAATTATACTAAAACAGACAGTAGTCTTATATTAAATCCATTTTTTACTGTTGATAAATATGATAAATGGCGAATGCAACGAGTTAGAATTTTGTTGAAAATTCCAGAAGGAGAAAAGGTGATTATTAATAAACGCTTGTATTACTACATTAATAATAGCTTTGATGATAATATGTTTGGAAAGAGACTAATTATGCGTGAGGGCGATTTTATTGAAGAGCAAAATAACAATTAGCAATTAGAAATTAACAATTAGAAATTAACAATTAACAATCAATGTCGTTTAGTTAAGGCTGAAAGCCTTAAAATCAATAGCACAGGGCAACGTCCTGTGTCATAAAATACCAAAGTTAATTTCGCCCTTTAAGGGCATAAGATTTCGCCATTTTAGAAGTCCCGATAAAAAAAAGGAGCAAATTTTGCTCCTTTTTTTGTTATTGAAGTTCAATAAGCAATTGACTTTTAACTACTTTGTCATTTTTATTGACCAAAACTTGTTTTATTTTACCATCAAAAGGGGAAAGGATTTCGTTTTTCATTTTCATGGCTTCTAAAACGAGCAATTTTTCTCCCATTTTAACTAAATCGTTTTTTTTAACACAAATTTCCTCAATATTGCCAGGCATAAAAGCCAATAACATTTTTGGATTTTTAATTATGTATGGCTTTCTTTTAAGGTATTTAGCAGAAAGGGTAGTTCTATATTCAGTATTATCAATTATAAAAATAGATTCTCCTTCTTTTAAAACAGGTTTTTCAATTTGAATTGCTTTAGCTTTAGTTTCTATTTTTTCTACTTTTTCTATTTTTTCTTTTCTCATTGTAAGTATTTATTATTATTAAGAATAAATAATTTTTCAGTTAAAAATGTGTTTAACAGAAAGTGTAAAATGGAAAATATATCAAAATGGAGGAATTCCGTGTTTTTTGTGCGGAATCATCACATTTTTATGAGTAGAAATCTCCAATGCATGAATTAAGAAGTGTCTTGTATCTTCAGGAGCAATAACTGCATCAACATAGCCATTAGCAGCTGCTACATAAGGATTGGCAAACTTCTCTTTGTATTCGGCAACCTTTTGTTTGCGCATTTCTTCGGGGTTTTCGGCATTTTTAATTTCATTTCTGAAAATGATATTAGCAGCACCTTCAGGACCCATCACCGCTATTTCGGCAGTAGGCCATGCAAAAACAAAATCGGCACGCAAATGGCGAGAACACATAGCAATATAACCACCACCATAGGCTTTTCTGAGAATTATAGTTATTTTAGGAACTGATGCTTCTGAATAAGCGTAAAGCATTTTTGCACCATGTCTTATTACTCCAGCATGTTCCTGATCAACACCTGGTAAATATCCTGGTAAATCAACTAAAGTTACCAATGGAATACTAAAAGCATCGCAATAACGAATAAAACGAGCTGCTTTGTCAGATGAATCTACATCAAGAACTCCAGCAAGAACAAGAGGTTGATTGGCAACAAAACCAATAGTTTCGCCTTTTAAACGACCAAATCCGATGATAATATTAGGAGCAAACAATTCCTGAACTTCAAAAAAGTCAGAATCATCACTAATGGCTTTAATTATATTTCTAACATCATAAGGTTGTTTTGGGTCGGTAGGGAAAAATTTATTAATATTATAAAGTTTAGATTTTGGAGGTTTAGTAGGAAAAGCTTCCGCTTTTTTTGCATTGTTCCAAGGAATGAAAGATACTAGTCTTTTTATTTGTTCGAAGCATTCCAATTCATTCAAAGCGTAAAAATGTGCATTTCCTGTTATTTCGGAGTGAACTCTGGCACCACCCAATTCTTCCATAGAAATTTGTTCTCCAAGCACTGATTTGATAACTTCAGGTCCTGTAATGAACATTTTTGATATGTTTTCTACCACAAAAACAAAGTCAGTTAAAGCAGGAGAATATACTGCTCCACCAGCACAAGGACCTAATATTACAGATATTTGTGGAATTACACCAGATGATTGCGTGTTTCTAAAGAAAATTTCTCCATAACCAGCAAGCGAATTAACGCCCTCTTGAATACGAGCTCCACCAGAATCGTTAATTCCAATTAATGGGATTTGAAGTTTCATGGCATGATCCATAATTTTGGTGATTTTACGGGCATGCATCAGTCCTAACGAACCTCCTGCAACAGTAAAATCTTGAGCAAAAATACAAACAGGATGACCGCTTATAGAGCCTGTTCCTGTAACAACACCATCGCCAGGAAGATGTTTTTTATCCATATCAAAGTCTTTGCCTGTATGCTCTACAAAAAGATCATATTCGTGAAAAGAACCTTCATCCACCAAGGCTATGATTCTTTCGCGCGCAGTCATTTTACCCATAGCAACCTGCTTTTCAATGGCTTTGACTCCTCCTCCAAGCAATGCTTCTTGCATTCTTTTTTTTAGTTCGTTTGTTTTTTGTTTTAATGACATACTTTAATAATTTGATTATTAATTAATTACAATATTTTTTTGTTAAAAATTAAGCCACAAAAAGCACAAAGTAAAACAAAAATATTTGTATAAAAAATAAAAATAGTATTAATCTTTTATTTGCTTTTTATAAAGCGTATCTTTTTATTAATAAAAATAAAGATAGTTTCAAATAAAACAACTAATTTTGACTGATAATTAAGAATTTTTACTGCATTTTGTGAGAGGAACAATAATAAAATCAACGGGTAGCTTGTATTATGTTTTAGATGAACATAACCAACAATTTGTTTGCAAATTAAAAGGTAATTTCAAGATAAAAGGCATTAAAAGCACCAATCCAATTGCTGTTGGTGATAAAGTTGAATTTGAATTATTTCCAGAACAAAATATTGGACAGATATACAAGATTGAAGAACGCCAAAACTACATCATTCGTAAGGCAACCAAACTTTCTAAGCAATCGCATATTATTGCAGCTAACATTGATCAGCTTGTATTAATTGTAACACTCGCAAATCCCAGAACTTCTACTGGTTTTATTGACCGATTTCTTGTAACAGCAGAGGCTTATCATATCCCCACTTCAATTGTAATAAACAAAATAGACTTATATAGTGAAGTGGTGGAAAGAAAAATAAATGACTTAATTGATATTTATGAATTAATTGGATATAAATGTTATAAGGTGTCTGCTTTTAATGGAATAGGTACAGATACATTTAAGCAATTACTTAAAGGAAAGGTTAGTTTATTAGCTGGACATTCAGGAGTTGGTAAATCAACACTTATTAAAGCTATTGAACCTTCTTTTAATTTAAAAACAAAAGAAATTTCATCTTCGCACTCAAAAGGAGTTCATACTACTACATTTGCTGAAATGCTATTATTATCAAATGGAGGTTTTATTATTGATACGCCTGGTATCAAAGAGTTTGGAATCGTTGATTTTAATAAAAATGACCTTTCACAACGTTTTCCTGAAATGCGTAAGTTGATGCAACTTTGCCAGTTTAATAATTGTACACACACCCATGAACCTAAATGTGCGGTTAAAATTGCATTAGATGAAGGGAAAATTAGTGCTTCAAGATATACTGATTACTTAAATATGCTCAACAATGTTGAAACAGAAGAAGAGGAGTGGGAGTAGATTAAATTTATTAATAATATTGATTTAATAAAAAAGTAATAGCTATGAGGGTCGTTATTCAACGAGTATTAAAAGCCAATGTACTTATTGATAGTTCAATTAAGGCAAAAATAAATATTGGATTGCTTGTATTGCTTGGTATAGAGGAAGCTGACAGCGAAGAAGATGCTATTTGGTTGTCCAAAAAAATTGTTCAACTTAGAATATTCAATGATAATAGCAATTTAATGAATTTATCGATTCAGGAAATAAATGGGGATATAATTGTGGTAAGTCAATTTACTTTGCACGCTTTAACTAAAAAGGGAAATCGTCCATCTTTTATTCGTGCAGCCAAACCTAATAAAGCAAATATATTATATGAATACTTTGTTCATCAATTAGAAAATGAGTTAGGTAAAAAAATTCAAACTGGGGAATTTGGTGCTGATATGAAAGTTGAATTGATAAACGATGGACCTGTAACAATTATAATGGACACAAAGAATAAAGATTATTAAGAGTCCCTAAATAAGCTATGATATAGATTAATAATAAATTTAATTCACTCTCGACAGCATTTAATTAATGTAACTAATTAAAATATGACTATAGAAGAAGCACAACAAACGGTTGATAGTTGGATAAAGACAAATGGCGTAAGATATTTTAATGAGCTTACCAATATGGCTATTTTAACAGAAGAAGTAGGGGAAGTTGCCAGAATAATAGCAAGAAAATATGGAGAACAATCGTATAAAACATCGGATAATTCTTTTAATCTTGAGGATGAAATTGCTGATGTTTTGTTTGTTCTTATTTGTATCGCTAATCAAACAGGAATAAATTTAACTGAAGCCTTTAACAGTAATTTAGAAAAGAAAACTAAAAGAGATTCTTTGAGACACAAAGAAAACAAGAAGTTAAATGGTTCTTAATCTGATAAAGAATAGACTTTTCCTTCTTCGGCAAGCAGGGTGTTATCAAAAACTGTTTTTGTTTCTATTAATAAAGGAGATAAATCGTTGTAACGGGCAGAGAAATGACCGATAATAAGCTGTTTAACATTAGCTTTTGATGCAATAGTAGCTGCTTCAACGGTGGTAGAGTGAAATTTTTCTTTAGCCATTGTTGCCATATCGTTCATAAAAGTTGCTTCATGGTATAACAAATCCACATTTTTTATATATTGCACAATTGATTCATCAAAAATGGTGTCGGAACAATAAGCATAAGAAAGAGGAAGCACATTTTCTTTTGTTATAATGGCGTTTTTCAATAACCTGCCATCTTCAGTAGTAAAATCTGCCCCATTTTTAATTTGTTTTATTGCTTCGATTGGTATATTTTCTTTATTTAAAACCTCTTTGTTGATGTTTTTTTCTTTATGGGTTGATATAAATAAAAAACCACAAGTTGGGATGCGATGAATCATTGGGAAACTAAATGTTTCCACATTTTTATTTTCAAACAATAAATCTAACTTTTCATAATTTAAGAAATGGAAGCAAATTTGATAATTAAGATGAATATCAGACGCTTTAATTTGAATATCAATCACTTCTTGAAGAAGAGGCGATGAGTATATATGAATGTCATTTGTTCTGCCCAAAATACTCATTGTTGAGAGCAAACCTATCAGTCCAAGGTAATGATCACCGTGTAGATGGCTAATAAATATGTGGTTTATTCGTTGTAGTTTGATTTTATTACGTCTAAGTTGAATTTGAGTTCCTTCCCCACAGTCAATAAGAAAAATAGTTTCATTAATATTTAAAACTTGAGAGCTGGGATGAATTTCAGCAGTTGGAGAAGCTGAACTACAGCCAAGTA
>Ga0100390_10006404_pt1 | contig 10001 bp, 12 predicted proteins | sample CryGeymeta201514_FD_81540 | JGI IMG/M metagenome (GOLD analysis project Ga0100390, IMG submission 81540) | Groundwater microbial communities from Crystal Geyser aquifers in Utah, USA - Crystal Geyser metaG 2015-14 | ecosystem: Environmental > Aquatic > Deep subsurface > Groundwater | place... | reverse complement strand
CCCATTAAAATGTTGTCGTCAAATAAGTCGGCGGGATGTTCCAGATTGTAGCCGATTCCTCCGACATTGGCGGCCAAGTGGATAATTATATCCATACTTTTACAGACTTTCAGGCAATTTTCGTAATCTCTTAAATCGTATTTGCTAAATTCAGGCACATAAACCTTGGCGCCATAAGCACGGATGCGGGGAACTAAATGGCTTCCCAAAAATCCTGTCCCGCCAGTCACGACAACCTTTTTACCTTTCCAGAAGTTGGGAGATGTTTCATTTTTCATATCGTAGGAGTAATTATAATAATATCACTCTCAATGTTTATTTTGTGTTTTGGTAAAAATTCTTTAACCAGTGTTTTTACCTCTTTAATAGTGGGATAATCATTGTTTCCGGTAAAAAGCCTGGCGTCATCGACTAATATTACATGATTTTTTATTTTGTTTTTTAAGATAGATTTTAATTCTTGCAAAATTGGAGTTTTGGTTGCGCCTTTTGTTGTAATTCCTTCGGAGAAATGGGCGTCCAACCAAAAAACATAGGGTTTGTAAATTTTCTTGACAATTTCCGGCAAAACTTTTGCGCTGTCTCCATATATAATTTCAACATTTTTATCATCATGGAATGTTTTTTTGGCCAAAAGGTACAGATCTTTACCCAGTTCAATAGAATAAATTTTTTGAAAATATCCCTTGATCGCGAGAACTGTTTCGCCAAGGTATGTGCCAGTTTCAATTAAATTCTTTATTTTTAATCTTTGGGCGCACATTAGTATTGCTTGAATTTTAATCGGATGCGGTGGGGGAGCCGGTTTGCCCTTAACTCTCCAGATAAAAGTTTGGCTCAGATAAATGAGTTTTAACAAAAACCACCTTAATGGCGGTGGAAGGGAAATTATTATCTTTTTGAGATAGATCATTTTATTTAGAGATTATACAGGTTTAGGTGCTAAAATAGCATTATGCAGAAAATTCCTATTTCCGTTTTAATGCCTGTTTATAATGGTGAAAAGTATTTGGAAAAAGCCATTAAGAGCGTTCTTTTCCAGACCTTCAAAAACTACGAGTTTGTTATCGTTGATGACGGTTCAACCGACGGAAGCTGGAAGATAATTCAAAAATATTCTCACAAGGATAAACGGATAGTGGCAATAAGGAGCAGTAAAAATTTGAGGACATCCGCGGCATTGAATAAAGGTTTAAAAATAACAAAAGGTAAGTACGTGATTCGAATGGATGCGGACGATTGGAGTTACCCGGATAGATTCCAAAAGCAGTACGAATATATGGAATTACATCCCGAAGTTGGTGTTTCCGGGGGATCAATTGAAGTGTGTAATGAGAAACTAGAAGTAATTAATAAGAGGACATATCCCCAAACTGACAGAATGGCAAGAAGAATAATCTTTCGTTATAGTCCCTTTGCCCATCCGGCAACAATTTGGAGGAAAGAGAAGATGATGAAAGCCGGGGCGTATATTGAGAATATTCCTTTGGCTCAAGATTATGATCTCTAATTGAGAATTGGAGGGATATCAAAGTTCGGAAATATAAAAGATACCATTCTTAAGTTAAGGACCCACGACGATGCCAATTCTATTACAAAGGGAAAATTTCAGGAACAATATACTATTTACGCCAGAATTAAAGCTTTCTTGGAATACAAATATGACATGACACTTTGTCAAGTACCCAATATTTAAGACAGTGTGTCTATGTCTTTTGCTAACGATTTTTGCTTAAATTGAACCGGCGACATTTTAAGTTTTGAGTGCATTCTTCTGTTATTGTAATACGAAATTTGTTTATATACTTCTTCAATTAATTCCCCGACGTTTTCAAACCTGTTTGTTTGTCCCAGTTCCAGCTTAAAGTTTGAGTAAAAAGACTCCTGATACCCATTCTGCCAGGGAGAGCCTTTGGCGCTCATTGAAACCTTGATTCCCAGTTTTTCAACAAGAGCAAGATACTCTTCGCTGTCATATTCACTTCCTTGGTCAGAATGAAGGACTTTTGGTTTATCAAATTTGTTTATCGCATCCTCAAATGCTCCTAAAACCAGCTCTTTGTTATGGAATCTGCTAATATTAATTCCCACAATCTCTCGGTCCCAAAGATCCATGATGGTTGCCAGATACAAAAATCTGTCTTTGTATTTTAAGTAGGTAAAGTCAGATACCCAAACTTCATTCTGTTTAAGATCCCTGGGATTAATTTCTTTTATTAAATTGGTATATTTAGCCTCAGGTTTACCAAGATCGTCTTTTTTCCAAGGCTTTTTGGTTCTTCTTTTATATGGCTTGATCCCAAACTTTTTCATGACTCTCAATATTCTTTTATGGTTGAGTTTAAGTTCCATGGCAATCCTTTTATGTCCGTAGGCCGGATGATTGGTCAAAACCGATTCAATCTGAGTTTTGACCTCCGCGTCAATGACAGGCCTTTTGTGTTGGTAATACAAACTTGACCTGGAAATACCCAGCTTTTCAGCCAAAGCTGTTTTTGACAAGTTTTTTCTTTTTATGACATTTCCCATATCAGAAACCAGTCCTATTTTTTTCCCCTCGGCTTAATTTAAAAGTCAAGGCCCCGACCAGTTTAAGTAAATCTTCCTTTTCCCTTTTTAAGCGTGCCACCTGCAAAGTTCCCGGGGTTTTTCCTGACTCCTTGGCGATCCAAGTATAAATTGCTTTTGTTGAAACACCATGCTCGCTGGAAAGCTGTAAAACCGGAATTCCTTCCTTAACACGAACCATTATCTGATCTTTTATTTCCTGCGGTATTCGTTTAAATCCTGACATGCATTTCACCTCCGATCTAACACCTAAAAGTGTAGACTACATGTCTAGTTTATGGGATACCTGCCATTGCTCTATGCTCTGAAGAATTGCAAAAACTTGTTGATCTTGAATCAGAGTTGTTAAACGTTTTATTGCTTCAGGGTCAGTACAATCCCGTGTTACTTCCCTTAAGAAACCAAACATTTCACTTTTCCTCAATTGATCTATTAAATGCCATTCGGGAATCTCGTTAAAGATATGTACAGGCATTGTCTTGCCGTTCTTTATTTGCTTTCTCACGTAGAGCAGATAAATCAATTTGGGGTTGTTGTGGGGATTGGGGTGATTTGGGAGATTCGGGTTCAGAAGAAGAAACTTTTTCTTCTTGCTTGGTTTCTTCTTTAGGTTTTTCCTCCTCTTTTATTTCTGCTTTCGGTTCTTCTGTTTTGGTTTCCTCTTTGGGTGGTTCGGGAGTTTGACCTACCTGCGTTGAAACTTCGGCGGGTGTAGGATTTTCAGGAACTGGTTCTGTTTTGATTTCTTCTGCCAGTGTTTCAGTTAGTGGAGTTTCTTGTGGTTGTTCCTCAACCTTCGGTTGTTCGGGTTGAACTACTGGCTGATCAGTTGCGGGTGTGTCTTGAGTCGTTGTGGTGTCCTGTGGAGTGTCGTCTACCATACAGTTAGTATACTTCGCTCTTGTACTAAAGCGAAGTGTTTGTGAAGAAAAATTGAGGAAGCTTCTATGTTAAGAAATTTAAAGAGTTTGAGATTGGAATCGGCCAATTTCCACCATTTTGGCCGATTGGTTTTTGTTCCCTGCATTGGCGCTTTCCTGCGAAGCAGGATTTCCGCCGACCACGCGCGAAATGGGAAAAAAAGAAAAGCGCGGGGGCGGAAAAAAAGGAACGCCCCCCGGAACGAGCTACTGACCCTTATCGGATTTTTGAAAAGGTGAGCAGAAAGGCGAAGCCTTAATATGTTATCCTCTGCGAGCCGAGGAAGATACTGAATACTGAAATAAACAAAAGTAAAACATTGGCAAGGCCGCCCATGGGGGGCCCTAGCGAGTGCAGAGGGGGCAGCGCCAATTCCTTTCTAGGGTGGGTGGGATATGAAACGAGATAACAGAACCAATATCAAAAACAGAAAGATAAAAATTTGTTCCTGCTTTCTTTTCAGGCGAAAATTTTGTACAATACTGATGCGAGCACCGAGCGAAGCGAGGGGCGAGCGGTGAGACGCAAACCCTAAATCTGCGATTTAAAAAATGTTCGAATTTTTCGGTAATTCGACCACAGGGGGTTTCCTGCAAAGCAGGATCTGGCTTTGACAGACAATTCTCCCCGGGTCCACTTTAAAAAATATGGATAAAAACAAAACCAATTTAGAGGCGGTGCGGCACTCGGCCGAGCATGTTTTGACTCAGGCCATGCTTAAGTTTTACCCGAAAATCAAAATGGCCATGGGGCCGGCGATTCCTGACGGCTTTTATTTTGATTTCGAATCCGACATCAAAATCTTCGAAGCAGATTTTCCTAAAATCGAAGCCGAAATGGCCAAAATTATCAAAAAAAATCTTCCTTTTAAAAAAGAGGGAATTTCCATTGAAGCAGCCAGAAAACTTTTCGCCAATAACCCCTATAAACAAGAGTGGCTGGATGAAATTGAAGCCCGTAAAGAAAAAGCCACGGTTTACTGGACGGGCGACGAATTCGTAGATTTATGTAAAGGTCCTCATGTGGACTCAACCGGTAAAATCGGGGCATTTAAGCTTTTGTCCGTTGCGGGCGCCTACTGGCACGGAGATGAAAAAAACAAAATGCTAACCCGCATTTACGGTACAGCCTTTCCGACTCAAAAGGAACTGGACGAATTTCTTAAACAGCAAGAAGAAGCTAAAAAACGCGATCATAGGAAACTGGGAAAAGAACTCGACCTTTTTACTTTTTCCGATCTGGTAGGCGCCGGGCTGCCTCTTTACACGCCCAAAGGCGCTCTTTTGCGAAAACTGGTTAACGACTATGTTGAATCCGTTCAGGTAAAACAGGGCTATACCCAGGTTTGGACACCGCAAATTGCCAAAGCCGAGCTTTTTAAAACTTCCGGCCACTACGACAAGTACAAGGATTTAATGTTCCGGGTTGTTTCAAACTACTCGGATGAAGAATTTTTCCTAAAACCGATGAACTGTCCTCAACACACTCAAATATATGCGTCAAAACCGCGGAGCTATAAAGATTTACCCATAAGACTCACTGATTTCGCCATGCTTTACCGGGACGAAAAACCCGGGGAGCTCTCCGGACTGGCCAGAGTCAGATCTTTCTCGCAGGATGATTGCCATATTTTTTGCCGTGAAGATCAGGTTGATGAGGAGGTCGACCGGGCCTTAAGCATGATCAAAAAAATTATGAAAACATATAATCTTAAATATAAATACAGGCTTTCCACCCATGACCCCAAACACCCTGAGAAATATATCGGCGATCCGAAAACTTGGGAAAAAGTCGAAAAATGGGCTGAAGCGATAACTAAAAGAAACAAAATTGAATATTTTGACGGGCCGGGAGAAGCCGCTTTCTACGCTCCCAAGATGGACCTGATTGCCACGGATTCTCTGGGCCGCGAATGGCAACTTTCCACGGTCCAGATTGATTTTTTCTTGCCGGAAAGATTTAAACTGGTTTATACCGATTCCGACGGAAAGGAAAAAAGACCGGTTATGATCCATCGGGCCATTGTCGGCTCACCGGAGAGGTTTCTGATGATCCTGATTGAACATTTTGCCGGCAATTTCCCGACCTGGCTGACACCTGTTCAAGTAAAAGTCTTGCCCATTACCGACCGGAATCTTGATTATGCCCAAGCCGTAGTCCGTAGTCTGAAAGCCGTAGGCATTCGAACCGAGCTCGACGACCGCAACGAAACTCTTCCCGCCAAAATCCGGGATGCCCAACTGGAAAAAGTCGCCTACATGCTGATTGTGGGGGATAAAGAAGCCAAAGCAGGCACGGTTTCCGTCAGAAAAAGAAGTGGTCAAGATTTGGGAGCAAGAAAAATAAATGAGTTTATTTCCATAATAAAGAAAGAGATTGAAGAAAGAAAAATTAATTGATACAATTCATAGCGTAAGTTGAGAAGAATAAACCTTTTCTGGCGGTTAAATGAGGCGATCCGTGTTCCGGAAGTCAGGCTTATTGGGCACAGCGGCAAGCAAATCGGTGTTGTCAAAATCGGAGAGGCTTTGGCCAAGGCAAAAAGGAAAGGCTTGACATTAGTGGAAATCGCCCCAACCGCCAAACCGCCGGTTGCCAAAATCGTTGAGTTTAGCAAGTTTAAATACCAGGAAGAAAAAAAGGCCCGGGCAATCGCCAAAAAACAAAAAGAGGGAGAATTAAAAGAGATCAGATTCTCGCCTTTTATCGCCGAAGGGGATTATCAAACTCGACTCAAAAGAGTTCGGGAGTTTTTAGCCGAGAAAAACAAGGTTAAAATCGTGGTTATCTTTATGGGTAGGCAGATGGGCTCAAAGCCCATGGGATATAAACTTTTGGAAAGGATAAATAAGGACCTGGGCGAAAATATCGCCGTCGATATGCAACCCAAGTTTTTGGGAAGATACCTGATAACAATCATTTCCCCATTGGCTTCAAAAAAGCCAACGGGGCAAGCGCCCAAAAGGGAAGCAAATAATGCCAAAACAGAAAACCAGAAAATCACTAATTAAAAGATTTAGGATTACCAAAACCGGCAAAGTCATGCGCCGGCAGGGGTTCAGGCGCCATCTTAGAGCCGGCAAATCCCAAAAAAGGTTAAGAAATTTGAAAAAGGCGCTTGAACTCAAGGGTTTTTACGCCAAGAAAATTAGAAAGGTAACAGGCTCGGTGAGAAAGGCCTCCTTCTTCGCTAAAGCTACGAAGGACAATGAGAGTTAAATCGATAGCATCAAGAAAACACCGGGGAATCTTAAAGGCGGCTAAAGGTTTCAGACAAGCCAGACGCCGACGCATCCAAACCGCCAAAGAAGCGGTACTTCACGCCGGAATGTATGCTTACGTCGGCCGCAAAAACAAAAAAAGAGATCTCCGAGCCCTCTGGATCACCCGCTTAAACGCGGCTGTCCGCGAACACGGTCTTTCTTACAACAAATTTATCGCCGGTGTCAAAAAAGCCAAAATCGAAATCGACCGTAAAATCCTGGCTGATATCGCAGTCCGCGACCCCGCCACTTTTAAAGAAATAGTCTTGCGTGTAAAATAAACCTCAGGGTGCAGGAAGAAATTATCAGCTTAAAAAATGAGGCTTTGGCCCAAATTATGGCCGCCGGGAACCCGACTGAATTGGAAGTCATCCGCGTGGCCTACTTAGGTCGCAGTGGTCGGCTCACCTCGACTATCAAAAAAATAAAGGGCTTATCCCCGGAAGATAAAAAACAGGCCGGGGTCTTGATTAACGACACCAAAAATGTCATCGAAAGCGAAATTGCCAATAAAAAAAATTCATTTAAGGCAACTCCCAGAAAATGGTTTGACCCGACGATCCCGGGCATAAAACCCAAAATCGGCCACCTGCACTTGATTACGCAGGCTATCAGTAACATCTCCCAAACTTTTGAAAAAATCGGCTTTGTGAGAGTCCGCTATCCTGAAGTCGAATGGGATTGGCTTGCCTTCGAAGCTTTAAATATGCCGAAGGGTCATCCCGCCCGAGATGAGTGGGAAACATTTTTTGTCGATGCTCCTGACCATCCCAAATACGGACAGATTGTACTTACCCCCCATACCTCCAGCGGCCAAGTTAGGGAAATGTTAAGGGTGAAGGCGCCTCCGATTCGGATGATCAACATCGCCAAATGCTACCGCCGACAATCGGACGTGGCCCACGTGCCAATGTTTCATCAATTCGAAGGTCTGGTAATTGATAAAGGTATTTCCATTGCTAACTTAAAAGGCACTCTTGATTACTTTGCCAGAAATTATTTTGGGACCAATAGAAAAACCCGATTAAGACCCTATCATTTCCAGTTTACCGAACCTTCTTTTGAGGTTGATGTCAGTTGCGATATTTGTGCCGGCCGCGGCTGCCGGTTGTGTAAAGAGGGCTGGTTGGAATTGGGCGGAGCGGGTATGGTGCATCCGACAGTTCTTAAAAACGGAGGAATTAACCCTAAAATCTATTCGGGTTTTGCTTTCGGCTGGGGAGTGGAACGGGTATTGATGATGAAGTCCGGACTAAAAATCCCGGACGTCAGGCTTTTATATAGTTCTGACTTAAATTTTTTGCAACAGTTCTAACATGGATATTATTATTCCCGAGATCTGGTTAAGAGATTTTTTAAAAACAAAGGCAACTGCTGCCCAAATCGCCAAATGCCTTTCTCTCTGCGGCCCATCTGTCGAAAAAACAAGTGGAAAGGGTAATGATCTGGTTTACTCAATTGAAGTAACAACCAACAGAGTTGACTCGGCTTCGGTTTATGGAATTGCCCGGGAGGCGGTAGCAATTTTACCAATGTTTAAAATCCAAGCTTTACTAATGACTCCTAAGGTTACCGCCCGAGAACTGTTGGCTAAAACCGTTGATTATCTTGACGCTTCTGTTGATTCCGACCTTTGCCCCAGATTCGCGGCAATCTTAATCAGAAATATTGAAATTAAATCCTCGCCAGACTGGTTACAAAAAAGACTGATCCTTTCAGGACACAGGCCGATAAACAATATTGTTGACATTTCCAACTACATTATGCTCACTCTTGGTCAGCCTACGCATACTTTTGATTACGACAAAATCAAAAACCACAAAATGATCTTAAGAAAATCAAATCAGGGAGAAAAAATAACCACCCTTGACGGCAAAACCCATACCCTTCCCGGCGGGGATATTGTGATTGAGGATGTATCCGGAATTTTAATTGATCTGGCGGGAATTATGGGCGGGCAAAATAGCGCAGTTAACGAAAATACCAAAAATGTGCTTTTCTTCGTTCAAACTTACAACCCCGTCAATATTAGAAAAACTTCAATGGCTCTGGCCCACCGGACCGATGCCGCTGTTTTATTTGAAAAAGACTTGGATCCTGAAAATGTTGAGCCAGCCGCAAGGCTGGGAATTGATCTTTTTACCACCTTGGCCAAGGGTCAACCCGAAGCAAAAATTTTAGATATTTATCCCCACCCTCACCAAACAAAAAAGCTGACAGTTGACTACTTAACTATTAGTAAAAACCTCGGCATTAATCTACCTAAACCGATCATTACCAAAATTCTAACCAACCTGGGTTTTAAAACCGTCTGGAAAAACAAACTTCTAGAAGTTAACGTTCCATCGTTCCGAGTGAGGGACATCAATATTGCCGAAGACATTGTAGAAGAAATTGCCAGACTCTACGGCTACCACCATTTGCCCAGCACCCTGATGGCCGGACAAATTCCCGACCCGCACCCTGATTCAACCTTTGATTTTGAAACGAAAGTTAAAAATATTCTTAAAGGGTTTGGCGGAATTGAAACTTATACCCTTTCATTTGTCGCCAAAAACAAGGCAGGAGAGGATGCTTTAAAACTCCAAAATCCGTTGGGAGCCGAGTCAGAATATCTAAGAACCTCTCTTTTGCCTTCTCTTACTACCGCCGCCAAAGAAAACTCCGGTGAAAAAGAGCCGTTTTACCTATTCGAAATGGCCAATGTTTACTTACCGAGAAAGGAGAATTTGCCTGAAGAAAAATTAATGCTGGCCGAGATTTTTTTCAACACCAATTTTCGCGAGGCCAAGGGAACTATTGAATCTTTACTTGAATCATTGCATATCGACACCGATTTCATCAGTGAAGACGCCAAGTATTTTCTCCCGAGTCACAGACTGGTTATCAAAACTAAAGGTCAGAAAATCGGACAGTTTGGAGTGTTGGAAGAGGACAATTTAATTTATGGTGAGCTGGAGGTTGCTAAACTCAAAGCCGCCAGTAGAGAATTTCTGGCCTTTAAGCCCGTTCCCAAATATCCGGCACAAATTGAAGATATTACCTTAACTTTTCCGGAAAAAACGAAAGTAGGAGAAGTAATGCAGGCAATTTACAATTTACAATTAACGATTAACAAAGTTGAACTCAAGGACGTATATAAAGACGCTTACACTTTCCGGATTTGGTACCAGAATCCGAAAAAGACGCTGACTAACGAAGAAGTGACCAAAATAAGAAACAAGATTCTTCAATCAATTAAAGTTAAAT
>Ga0100390_10006403_pt1 | contig 10002 bp, 6 predicted proteins | sample CryGeymeta201514_FD_81540 | JGI IMG/M metagenome (GOLD analysis project Ga0100390, IMG submission 81540) | Groundwater microbial communities from Crystal Geyser aquifers in Utah, USA - Crystal Geyser metaG 2015-14 | ecosystem: Environmental > Aquatic > Deep subsurface > Groundwater | place: USA... | reverse complement strand
TCAGGATCAGCGGCGCGTTCTGCCTCGATTTGTTGCATAATGCCTTCATACTCTGCTTTTTGCATGCTTTCAGGCAGATCAAATTGGTGATTATCATCAAGAATATCCAGAATCTGACGCTTGAGCTTCATGCGTGTATACGCCTCATAATCTTTTGAGAGCTGGTTTTCAACCGCGTCACGTAATGCTTTTTCGTCGTCAAACCCAAGCTCTTTTGCAAAGTCGTCATTAACAACAGCATCAGTGGCTTCGTGGATTTCTTTAATCTCAACATCAAATATAGCATCACGACCAGCAAGCTTTGCCGCGCCGTATTGTTCTGGGAATGTGACATTAACTTCAACTTTTTCACCTGCTTTTTTACCAATAAGTTGGTCCTCAAAACCAGGGATAAACTGACCAGAGCCAAGCTCTAGCTTCGTGCCATGGGCATGCATACCCTCATGCTCAACGCCGTCATCCTTCGTGCGGCCATGAAAATCCATGATCACAATATCGCCCGATTTTGTCGCACGATCACCAGATATTTTCTTGGAACCTTTATGCTGCGCCGTAATACGTTTAAGCGCATCATCAATTTCTTTTTTATCGAGTTTCGCGACAAGTTTCTCGAGCTTCATACCTTTGATATCCATGACTTTAAAGTCAGGAAGCACTTCAAGCTCCATCGTATATTTAAGATCTTTGCCTTCGTCGAATTCTTGCACTTCAATTTTTGGCTGCATTGCGGGGCGCAGTTTTTTGTCTTTAATAACCTGGCTCGTTGCATCATTAACAGCTGTTTCGAGAACTTCGCCTAAAACTGCTTTACCATAGCGTTTTTTGAGGATGTCCATTGGCACTTTACCAGGGCGGAAACCTTGCATTTTAACAGTTTTGCCAACTTCTAGAAGTTTGGCTTCAACGTGTTTTTGAATGTCATTTGCTGGAACAATAACTTCGAGTTCGTGTTTCAGACCTTCTGATTTGATTTCTTTAACCTGCATAACGCTCTTTCGTTTTTTTGTGATTTTTAGCCTATCGGCTGCTAATGGTGCGGGTGAAGGGACTTGAACCCCCACGCCTCGCGGCGCCAGAACCTAAATCTGGTGCGTCTACCAATTCCGCCACACCCGCACATTTAAGCCTTCAATTGCGCGGTTTTAAACCATCAAGGCGATCATGCCAAGGGGAATTTCAAAATTTTGACATTTTTTATTGAGATAAAGCTTATATGAAGAAAATAGACTTTCCTGGGGCGGCTGACGGGGTTCGAACCCCTTGCCGCTTCGCGGCAATTTTTAAAAAGAACGCGGGTTCACTTCATTGGAACTGGGGATACTGACTAAAGGTAAGATCTTTTATTCCTGGGGCGGCTGACGGGGTTCGAACCCGCGACAACTCGGACCACAACCGAGGGCTCTACCACTGAGCTACAGCCGCCACAAACAAGTGTGGTTTTGATATCGGATACGCCTATTATGGTCAAGTATTTTTGCAAATACAGCTTTATATAATTATCTGCCTATAAAATTCATTTTTTTCACTAAAAAATGTAGACGTGTGTTTTTATCGGTGTTAGAAAGCCTCAAATATTCTTTAGCGGCATAACAGTCATGCATCTTAAGAATGCCTACTTGCAACTTATATACAGGAGCCCCTTGGGAAATGTCAGATAAAACACTTCGATTTAAAAGCTTTAACGAGTTTAAAAAATTCACTGATGAAAATGATATTCAATTCATTGGCTTAGAATTCACAGACCCCCGCGGTAAACTTCAACATACCGACCAACATATTAATAGCTTTGATAAAGATATGTTTGAAAAAGGCGTTATGATTGACGGCTCTTCTATTGCAGGATGGAAAGCGATTAACGAATCTGACATGTGCCTTATCCCTGATTGGGGTAAATGTTTCGTTGACCCGTTTGCGGCGCAACCTACATTAAAAGTATTCTGTACAGTGGCCGAGCCATTGTCTGGCGAGCCTTATACGCGTTGTCCACGTGTTATCGCACAAAAAGCTGAAGCCTATGTGAAATCGTCAGGTCATGGAGACACAGCCTATTTCGGACCAGAGGCAGAATTTTTTGTCTTCGATGATGTTCGTATGAAAGCCAACATGAACGAAGTCAGCTATCGCATCGATTCAACCGAAGGTCCCTATAACTCAGGCACACCATACGAAGAAGGCAATACAGGGCACCGCCCAGGCATTAAAGGTGGATATTTCCCCGAAGCACCAGTGGATAGTGGCTCTGACCTTCGTGCAGAGATGCTCACCGTTATGGACGCTATCGGCGTTCCTGTTGAGAAACACCATCACGAAGTTGCCCCATCGCAGCATGAGCTTGGAATTTTCTTCTCAACATTAGTAGAAACAGCGGACAACCTTCAGCTTTATAAATATGCTGTTCACAATGTTGCTCATATCTATGGCAAGACTGCGACCTTCCTACCCAAGCCTATTTTTGGCGACAATGGGTCAGGAATGCATGTTCACCAATCCATCTGGAGCGGCGGCAAGCCACTTTTTGCAGGTGATAAATATGCAGGGCTTTCGGACACCGCGCTTTACTATATTGGCGGTATTATTAAGCACGCCAAAGCATTGAACGCGTTCACAAACCCCTCGACAAACAGCTATAAACGCCTTGTTCCGGGATATGAAGCCCCTGTTCTTCTTGCTTATTCTGCACGTAACCGCTCTGCGTCTTGCCGTATTCCTTATGGCGAGTCACCAAAGGCAAAACGTGTTGAAGTGCGCTTTCCTGATCCAACAGCAAACCCTTATTTAGCATTTTCAGCGATGCTTATGGCTGGTCTTGATGGAATTGATAACAAAATCCACCCGGGCGAAGCCATGGATAAAGATCTTTATGATCTCCCTAAAGATGAGTTGGCGCAAATCCCAACGGTTTGTGGATCATTACGCGAGGCGCTTGATTCTCTGACAGCAAATCATGACTTCCTGTTAAAAGGCGATGTCTTCACGAAAGATATGATTGAAGCGTATATTGATCTCAAAATGCAGGACGTTCTGCGTTATGAAACAATGCCGCACCCGATTGAATTTTTGATGTATTACTCATCTTAGAAAAATTCAAAGAAGTGAATAAAACAAAAAGCCGAGAAGAAATTCTCGGCTTTTTTAATACCGTTTATAAAACTATCCTATTTTCGGGAATCTAAATTTAAAGATTCTTTGTCCAAAACCTGATTACTTGGGGCCGTCAGTGTTTCATCATATTGTCTAATTGTTGCAACAACATGCTTATAAGCTTCTTGGTTTTGCGCCCAAGTGTAAAACTCTGCCCCACGACCAGGCGTTAAAAGGGAGGCAATGATGTAATATCCATCAGACTCCATAACGCTCACCCAAAGTTCATAATCAATTTGAGTAACAACATCAGGCTTCATCTCATAAACCTCCGTTGCCCCAAAATAAATATCAGAGTGGTAATCCAGAGTTTCAGGCCCAAGATATCGTCCTAAAGAATAATCGGGTATTTCAAGTTTTGTCTTAAAATCCTCAATCTCTTCTTGAAGCGTTGTTTTTTCAATTTTACTAACCAAAAACATACTGATTTGGCCACTCAAACTATCAATATTCTTACTTTGCACCAAAGTCGCCTTCATACGAGCGATAGTTTTAATTTTTGAGGGGATCAGATACCAAGAGGCTGGATAATCAAAAAATGCCTCATTTAAGAAACTAAAGCTTTCCATAACTTCGATACCCGAAGTGTCAATATTGGTGAGTTGGAATGACTTTACTACTTTTGCCTGTAAGGCGCGTTCTTCCATGTAGTGCTCTTGGGCGACATAATACCGAGCCAACACAATACGCGGCCCGTTAATAAACGCCATAACGCGCACCAAATAGGTAGTATTATCAATAAGTTGAACATAAAGTCCCTCTGCCTGTGTTTTAGAGATAACGCTAAGCGCTTCAAGGGAATAACCCTGACTAAATATATAATTTACAAACCAATGCTGCGCTTCAATTTCATAACCAAGCTCTAAAGCCTCAAGCGTAAAAAAGCTTCTGATTTGGTTTTTGGGTGGACTCACATATTCCGCAAATGTACCAAATAGCTTGACGGCGCTTTTTTCAACCCCTTCAAGGGCATCTATGCTGTCTTCAACTGAGACAGAATCACGCGGCTTTGCAGCGCGGAGCTTCCAGTCCTTAGGAATGCGAACCGTGTGCTCTAAAAACTGATCCTCGAATGGCATCTGCCTAATCAATGCTGTTTGGGCTTCAAACACATCATCAGGTATTTCCTCCACCTCAACTATTGGTGGAATTTTTTCTAAATCAATAACCTGCGCTTTGGCTTGAAGCGGGATAAAAAAAGCAAGAAACCCGGCTAAAATCAAAAGATTCGGGACATGTCTAAAAAAACTATGGTTGAGCGCTTGTAGGATCTTCATATTCTCTATTATATGCTATTTGGTTAATGAATGAAAATTGTGCCATCACAATGTGTTGATAATAAGGGATTTTAAATCATATGTCGGATCTTTTTGGGGCAAATACGAAGAAAAAAGAACAAGCCTATGATGCCTCATCGATTGAGGTTTTGGAAGGGCTAGAGCCTGTCCGTAAGCGTCCTGGCATGTATATAGGCGGCACTGATGAACGCGCCCTTCATCATTTGGTAGGGGAAATCCTTGATAACTCTATGGATGAAGCCGTTGCAGGTCATGCAAACAGGATTGAATTTCACCTTGATGAAAACCACGGGATCACTATTACCGATAACGGGCGCGGCATTCCAACAGACAAGCACCCCAAATTTCCAACAAAATCAGCTTTAGAGGTCATTCTGACCACCCTCCACTCTGGCGGTAAATTTAGCGGTAAGGCCTATCAAACCTCTGGTGGTCTACACGGCGTTGGTATTTCTGTTGTAAACGCATTATCTGATGACATGTGGGTTGAAGTTGCGCGCGATAAAAAGCTATATAAACAAACCTTTAGCAAGGGTCATGCAACATCTAAACTTCAAGATTTAGGCAGTGTTAATAACCGCCGCGGGACGAGTGTGTACTTTCATCCTGACCCAGAAATTTTTGGCAAAGATCCTAAATTCAAGCCTTCATGGCTCTATCAAATGGCACGGTCAAAGGCGTATCTTTTTAGAGGCGTTGAAATAAGATGGTCCTGCGCCCCCTCTCTAATAAAACCAGACAGTAAAGTAAAATCAGAAGAAGTCTTTCATTTTCCCAATGGGTTACTAGATTTTCTTAATTCAACACTTCAGGGCAAAACAACTGTAACCCCCAAAGCATTTGCGGGTCAGGCTGAGCTTCCTGATGGCGCAGGACGACTTGAATATGCGATTACATGGCCTGATCGTGTTGATGGGTTTATGCATTCTTATTGTAATACAATCCCAACCCCACAAGGCGGATCACATGAGCAAGGCCTTCGCAGTGCATTAACACGCGGGCTCAAGGCCTATGGTGAAATGGTGGGCATTAAAAAAGCGTCGCTCATTACTGCAGATGATATCTTGGGCTATGCAGGAGCGCTTCTTTCTGTATTCATCGGCGACCCACAGTTTCAAGGGCAGACCAAGGAAAAGCTAGTAACACAGGCCGCTAGCCGCTGGGTTGATATTGCAATTAAAGATCATTTTGATCACTGGCTAAGCGCCGACCCAGCGTCCAGCAAGATGTTGCTTGATCATATTATTGAAATAGCAGAGCAGCGCCTTGCCCGACGTGCGGAAAAAGAGACATCGCGTAAGTCAGCAACGCGTAAGCTCCGTCTGCCTGGCAAGCTTGCCGATTGTTCGCGCAACAATGCCGATGATACGGAGTTATTTATTGTTGAGGGCGATTCCGCGGGAGGCTCGGCAAAACAGGCGCGTATGCGCGAAACACAGGCCGTCCTTCCTCTGCGCGGTAAAATTCTGAATGTGGTGAGCGCAACAAAAGACAAAATTCGCGCAAATACTGAAATTCAAGACTTAATCCAAGCGATTGGAGCGGGTTCAGGCAAAGAGTTTGATCTAAATAAGCTTCGGTATGAACGCATTATCATCATGACGGATGCGGATGTTGATGGAGCGCATATTGCAGCGCTTCTTGTGACCTTCTTTTACACCCAAATGCGCCCTCTCATCGAAGAAGGACATTTGTATATCGCGCAGCCACCGCTTTATCGCCTCGCCGCTGGTCCTCTAAGTGCCTATGCGCGTGATGACGAGCATAAAGAGGAACTGATGGAAAGTGTCTTTAAGGGTAAGAAAAAAGTTGATGTAAGCCGATTTAAAGGTCTGGGTGAAATGCCCGCAGCGCAGCTTAAAGAAACAACGATGAACCCTAAATCGCGTATTTTGCTTCGCGTTGCTCTGCCTGATGTTATGGCTTCCATAGGGATTACAGGCGTGTTGCCTGATGACGAAGATGGCCTATCTTATCCGCTCAAAGCGCTTGATGAACTTGTCGATGATTTAATGGGCAAAAACGCAGAAGCCCGTTTCAATTTTATCCAAGACAACGCGGAATTTGTTCAAGATATCGATATTTAACGGCGCACTGAACAGTGGTCAATCAAAGCATTTGAAAGTAGTTTATTCCAAATATGAAGAAAATAATTGCTATCCTCGTCTTGTTTTTATTTGTGGCCCTTGTTTGGTTTGCGGCATTGCCTTACGCCATAAACGTAAAGTTACAAGCGCATCTTGCCAATCTTGGATACCAAAATACCACAATTGGCCACATAGAATTTGGCCTCAAGAAGATTGTAGCGCAAAATATTGAACTCAACGATACGGCAAAAACAAGTATTAAGACAATCCGTATCGGCGCATCGCCTCTTTCCATTCTTATGGGACACAGCATGAACGGGATACTTATTGATGGGCTTGTGACGCAATTGCATATGCGCGATTTACGAAGCGCCGTTCACGATAGTGCAACACCATCTTTTTTTAATTTGATTGATATACCTGCCGAAAATATTGAAATAAAGAACTTCGAAATAATGGTGCCCATTAAAGAGGTTAAACAAACGATAACAGGTCATATTCACATTAAGGGTGCGCCATCAGATCAGATCAAAATGGTCACAGGCCTCTTAAAAAACAACTCTTCACTCACGTCAATATCAAGTCATCTTAACGGCAAGATTGACTCTAAAGGAAATGGGATCCTTCATTTTAGGTTAGAAGATGTGGATTTCAACACGGCATTTTTTAATACGAATCGCGCAAGTGGTTGGCTAGATTATAAAAAAGCCCCAGACACACCCATTGAAGTATCCGGTCAAATTGACGCAGGCGCAGGGAGTGTTTTTAGAACAGCTGTTAAAAACATAAGTGTGGTTTTAGGCAAAGCACGTCAGACGGATGATGTTATGAACCTCGTTCTTCGGGCAAAAGCGGCAGGCGTTGATGATGCCACTCTTTCAACAGATATAGAGTTTTCACATGTTCAAAAGAAAATCATAGCCGCCCAAAGCGTTATTGATACGAGAGCATTCGGTGACTTTTTGAGATATTTGAAAAAAAACAATAGCTCGATCGTCAATGAGTTTCCCAATTTACTCGCGCTGAAAGAGACGCAAATAACAATAAACTTTTTGCCAGAAAAACGTTTTGCTGACGGCCCTCTTCCTTTTGACTTAAACGTAATTGCGACCAAACAAAACATTATGACAGGGACATTTCTGGTTTATCCCAATGATATGCAAATACGGGGTAGTGCTGAGACGGATATCAACATGACCAATGATATAAAATCACTTCTGTCTTTAACTGATGAACAAGTGTCAGATAATGTTTTGCGACTTGATGGTAATTTAAAAAGCGCCGTATTTTAGCGCACGTAAACTTTACGGATAATCACAAGAATCAAAGACAACCTTTGCAAATGATCGTGCGCCACTTTCAATTGTGAAGCGATATTCTCTATCCCCTGCAACGACCGAATATTTAATCGGCAAGGTTCTATTTTTCACTTCACGTTTTCCTTCGTAGTTAAAAACAACAGTAACGGGCTGTGTCGGATCATACCATGCCTCTGGCTTGCCTTCGCTGTTGCGCGCCGACTTACCATCGCCTTCAATGATGATAGCACCATCGGCAATAGAAACCTTACTTTTAGGGCCTGTATAAGCCGGCGTTGTGACGACAAAACGCTTCACGTCACGCTCAGAACAATTTGTAGGAGGGCGCGCAGAGCGAATAACAAAAGAGAGGCGCTCAGGGTCCATCCCTTGCTCAATTTGGCTACGCACCAATGTCGCTAAATCCTGCATAGGCCCTTTAGGGATAATACTATCGACCTGCTCTTGGAGTTGCTTATACCGTGTATCAGCCGTTTGTGCCTTTGCACTAATTTCTGTCACACTTTCTTGAAGCAAATCACGCTCTGCAACGAGGGCTTTGTTTTTATCGGTCAAAACGATGAGCTGCTCTGCTCCGTATTGTTTACCAAACCAAAAACCAAGAAGCATGGATAATAATACAACTGACAAAAACTTTAACAACGCATAAAAACGCTGCGCCGCTCTGTTGCGGTATCGTGCATCGGGGTTATAGGAGCTCAAAGACATAAATTATTTTTACAAACCATAGTAAAATTTTGCAATAGCGATATACGTTACCCAAATTATTAAAACAAGCGGGATACCTGCTTTCATAAAGTCACGAAAACGATAATGCCCAGGCCCCATCACCAAAAGGTTCGTCTGATATCCAATCGGCGAAGCAAAAGAGCAGTTTGCGGCAAAGATGACCGCAATAGCAAAGATAATCGGATCAGCGCCAATATTCACGGCCATATTCATGGCAATTGGTGTAAACAAAATCGCGCACGCGTTATTGGATAAAATATTGGTACAAAATGCCACAAGAATGAAAAGAAGAGAAACCATAAAAAGCGGTTGATCAGCAAATGGCACTTTAAGCAGCAATTCGGCTATAAACTGAGCCCCGCCCGTCGCCTGCAATGCAACGCCAAGGGCAAGCATTGCCCCGACAAGGAGCAAAATTTTACGGTCAATCGCACGTGTGGCTTGCCTAATATTTAAACAACCCGTTGCAATTAACGCAACCGCCCCAGTAATCGCCGCAACAGCAATCGACAAAACACCCGTTGAGGCTAAAATAACAGTTGCCAAAAATATAAGCCCCGCGATTGGCGCTTTTTTAGGCAAGGGTAATTCTTTTTTAGACCCAGACAAAACGATGACATCAGTTGTGTTGTCTTGCCGCATCGCGTTAATCTCACCTTGCGCCCCTGCTACTAATAAGACATCACCCGGCTCTAAACGGATACGGCCCAGACGGCGGCGGACAACACGCGCACGACGCTGAATACCCAAAACAATTGTGCCAAACTGTCTTAAGAAATCCACTTGATCAATTGTCATGTCAACAAAACGGGAGGCTGGAGGAATCATCAGCTCGGCAAGGATACGGGTTTCTGCAACTGTATCTTCTAGATCAACCGTTTTAGCGATGCCATCGGGGTCATCTTGATGCTCTTGCTCTTTTTCATCAATTGCACGCACTTCTTCTTCCGATAATAAGAAACCAGGATATTTTGATAGAACGTCGGCGAGCGCATCGCGAGTTGCCGCGGCAATCAGAATATCTCCTTTTTCAAGCAGATATCCCTCAAAAGGCGGCAAAATCAAATGTCCTTGGCGTTGAATAAGACGGATATTCAACTCTGGCAAAAGAAGAAATCGACCATTCACACATTCCATTCCGATCAATACACTACCTTCTGTAACATCAAGCTCTGCAACAAACTCTTTTGCATTCCCGCTCAACTCTTGGGTCAACGACTGACGGTTTGGCATTAAGAGCGGTAAGATAGTCACAAGATAAATTAAACCAACACCAGCAAGGATCATTCCTGGAATCAAAAAGTCAAAGAAACCGAGCGCTTCATACCCCTGCGCCACCATCGCACTGGATACGAGTAAGTTGGTAGACGAGCCAACGAGGGTCATCATCCCCCCTAAAATAGCAGCAAAACTCAATGGCATCATAAT
>Ga0100390_10006398_pt1 | contig 10005 bp, 8 predicted proteins | sample CryGeymeta201514_FD_81540 | JGI IMG/M metagenome (GOLD analysis project Ga0100390, IMG submission 81540) | Groundwater microbial communities from Crystal Geyser aquifers in Utah, USA - Crystal Geyser metaG 2015-14 | ecosystem: Environmental > Aquatic > Deep subsurface > Groundwater | place: USA... | reverse complement strand
GAGATCGAAAAAGGGGAAAGGAAATCTTTGAAAGTCGGCAATCTTTCGGCCAAGCGAGACTTTTCCGATGTGCGCGACGTGGCCAGAGCCTATTTTCTGGCGGTTGAAAAGTGTATTCCCGGAGAAGTGTATAATGTCTGTTCGGAAAAGTGTTATACCATTCGCGAAATGTTGGATATGTTAATCGACTTATCCAAAGCCAAAATTCGGGTGGAAGAAGATCCGGCGAGGATGAGGCCTTCGGACGTTGAGTTGTTGCTGGGTAATTGTCAAAAATTCAGAAAACAAACGGGTTGGAAAAACGAGTTTCCCTTCAAAAAAACCTTGGAAGATTTACTCAACTATTGGAGAGAGAAAGTCTAATCATTTTTTTGTTTACGGAGATTGCAATGTTTAAAAAGATACATGTCGGCGACTTTAAAATCGGTCAGGAAGAAAAAGAGGCTGTCAACAAAGTTTTAGATTCAGGAAGACTCTCCGAAGGCACTAATGTTTCTCGCTTTGAACAAGAATGGGCGCGCTTTATCGGCACCAAATACGCTACGGTGACTAGTTCCGGTTTTGGAGCTTTAATGGTGGGTTTACAAGCTCTTAAAATCATGAAAAACCTTCCGAACGGTGCCAAAGTTATCACCACTCCCTTGACCTATATTGCCACTTCAAGCTCGATTAGTTGGGCCAATCTGGAGCCTATCTATGTGGATGTTGATCCCCAAACGTTTTCCATCACTGCAGAAAACGTCAAGAAACATTTAAAACAGGCGAAAAACGTCAAAGAATATGCCGTGGTGCTGCCGGTTCATCTGATGGGTTATGCGGCTGATATTGATGCGATTGTTGAAGTAGCCAAAGAATATGGTCTTTCTGTTTTTGAAGATTCGGCCCAAGCTCACGGGACCATCTATAAAGGTAAAAAATTGGGTTCATGGGGAGATTTGGCAGACTTTTCTTTTTATATTGCGCACAATATTCAGGCCGGAGAAATGGGAGCACTGGTTTCTGACAACCCGGAAATCGCCAGACTGGCCAAAAAACTAAAAGCTCAGGGTAGAGCCTGTGATTGTGTGGTTTGCACCCGCGCCCAAAATAAATGTCCGAAAATCGAAACCTATGAGGGAGACGACGATTTTGATCCGCGTTTTACCCATGATTTGATCGGTTTCAACTTTAAAGCCATGGAATTTCAAGCCGCCCTAGGTTTGACTCAGCTTCACAAAGCCGATTGGATTTTGGCGAAACGGCGCGAAAATGTGAAGTATCTCAACAGTAAATTAAAAAAATATACAGAAGTTTTTAAGCTTCCTGTTTTTGATGAAGCCGTAAGTTATTTGGCTTATCCAATCGTAATTAAAAAGCCTGAGCTGATTTCACGCAAAAGATTACGTAAGATGTTGGAAGATTGGGGAGTGGAAACCAGGCCGCTTTTTGGTTCTATCCCGACCCAACAGCCGGCTTATGCTTTTTTGAAAGAAGAATATCAAGGCAAACTTCCTAATGCCGACCATATCGGCCTGAACGGTTTCTATATCGGTTGCCATCAATATTTAAGCCAAGAAGATTTGGAATATATTGTTAAGACATTCGATGAAGTAATGCGGGAAATTTAAATTACATCAAGGGAAGTTGTTCTGAAGCAAGGCGTTCGTCAACTTTCCCCTGTAACCAAGAATAGAATTTTTCCGGCTCGATGCCGATTCTTTGGGAAAATTCCTTTAAATAGCGGTTACCTAATTCTCTTTGCAAGTCGTAGAGATTTTTTCCTTCATATCGATCCTTGAAACTATCACTAAACTTTCTATTGCGTGGTCCGTTTTTTGGATCGTTTTCTAGATCATCAAAACGTTGGCGGATAGGTTTTATCTCGGTACCAGTTAAACACGCATCGGCAAACCACATAATTTTTTCAGCCAGGTTATTTCCATGTCCTTCTTTTAAAGGCGGGATAGTTGCCTTCATAATTTTAGAAACTTTCGGGGAAAAACCTGCGTCGATACTATTTTCTGCTTCTTCCATTTTCTCCTGGGCTTTCAGCGCCTTCTTTTTAGCTTCCAAACGGTTAACTGGTTTAGGAGGTTGAGGTTCTTGTGAAGGAAGATTTAGCGTTTCAAGACCAATTATTTTTTGTGCGGCTGATTCTTCTTCCAAAAGGCGGTTTTGTCTTAGAATTTCTGAGGCTGAGGGCTGGGGTTCTTCGGCTGTTGTTTGATCAGGTTTCTCGGGCTCCTGAGACCATCCTTCAATTGTTCTCTGCCACATTCTTTCAGTTTTTTTACCAGAATCATGAAGCCATGCAGCCAGATTTAAGTCTTTTCTTTCATCTCCCGATAATTCTAAAGCTTCGCCCAAAACATCAGTTACTAACATCGCAGCCAGGCAATGTTCTGCCACATTTTCCCAAGCCCCCCCTTCTTCTTGTCCGTCAGGATATATTTCACCAGTTTGATCGTAAACCACACCGCCTAAAGTTCCTCTGAGTTTATGTAAATCAGTTATTTTGAGTCCGTGGTATTCAAATTGATCAAGTTGGCGTAAAAGACTCTGTAGGGTATTTCGTGGAGGGGTTTCTGTATTCATATAAAAAAGACATTCGATAATGCAAATAAGAAAAACTTGAATTTAGATATGAATATAACAGACAAGATGGAAAAAATCAAGATTAATGCGCAAGACGGAGCTTCCTGTGAAGATTTTTATATCTTTGGTATAATCTTTAGGATGAGTATTGCCAAAAGAGTTTTTTTGAATTCCGCAGTTTTATACAGCGCCGATCTTTTTAGCCGGTTTTCTTCAGCTTTCATCACCATTTTGGTTGCCCGCCGTTTGGGTAGTGAAGATCTGGGAAGATTTTCTTACGTCAACTCGGTCATGGCGATTTTGACGACCATCTCCACGTTCGGGTTGACAACCTACTTTGTCAGACAGGCTTCCAAAGATAAAGATGGGGATTTAGAAAAATTTCAATCCAAGATTTTTTTCCTGCGCTTTTTTATAAACTTCATCCTTGCGATCGGCGTTTTTGTCTACGCCCAAAACTTCATTTCAGATCCGACCATCAGAATCTTATTTCATCTTTCCAACCTCTCTTCTTTGATTTCCGTCTATTACACCCAGTGGGTTTTGGTTTACCGCGTCAAAGAGAAAATGACTTTTGAGGGAGTAGTGAATGTTGCCGCTTCTCTGTTGTATGGCATTGGCGGTGGTATTTTGATTTTACTCAATTACGGAATCGTAGTTTTGGGCTATTTACTGTTGCTTTTGGGGCTTTTTCGCGCTCTGCTTTTTGCAATCTATGTTAAAAAAACGCTTCATTTTCGACTTGTGCCGCACCTGAGTCTCCAAGACGTCATTCTGATTTTCAAACAAGCCTACCCTTTTGCTTTAATGACGATTATTTCCGTCATCTATTTTCGGATCGATGTTATCTTAATTGAGCGATTTTTGGGGATTGCGGCCGTGGGTTTTTATAGCGCTTCCTATCGCATCATGGAAATTCTGGTTGCCATTCCCGGCATAGTTTCCTCGGTTATTCTGCCGCCTATCTCGCGTTATTTGGAAGAAGCGCCGGATTTGGTTTTACAATCCAGCTTACAGATGATGAAATTACTCAATTTAATAGCCTTTCCGCTGATTGTTGGAGGTTTTCTTCTGGCCCCCAACGGCATCCTTTGGCTTTATGGATCGTCTTTTGGTTCGTCAATTCCGGTTTTCCAGATACTTACTTTGGCGCTTCTGCCCCTTTTCAATTCGGCTATCACCGCAACTATCATCAACGCCTCGAAAAAACCTCAAATCAATACCTATTTAGCCATGGTCAACTTGATTGTCAATGTCAGTTTGAATCTAATCTTAATCCCCAGAATTGGTATTATGGGCGCCGCCATCGCCACTTTAGCCAACGAAACAACAGGTTTACTTTTAGGTTATCTTTATATCCGCAAAGCCATTTTTAAGTTGGACTTTTTTAGCAGCCTACCTAAAATTATACTGGCTTCCGTAGGGATGGCGGTAGTTATTCTTCTGGAAAGGAGCTTACTTCTCATCCCGGTTTATGTTATGGTATATCTATTTTTGGTAATTGTTCTTAAAATTTTTAACCGTGAAGATTTTATCTTAATCCAAAAAATCAGGCCGCAGAAATTATAGACAAACTTATTAGAAAATGTATTATGATATGTCTATACGCTAAACCAATCAAGGCCTTTTAGAAATGAAAACATCTGAATTGTAATTGGTTTATCTATAGACCCAAGTAGCTTTAAACTTAAGACATCGGTGGTTGAGAAGGAGAGCAAGTGAAATTTGCCATTATCCATCCGTCATTAAAAGCCAAGGGAGGAGCTGAGAATGTAGTTATCTGGCTAGCTGAGGGTTTGGTGAAAAGAGGACAGGCTGTGACTGTTATTACCTCCGACTATGACGAAGATTTCTATGGGCCAATTCGGGATAAAAGTTTTAAGATTAAAACGCTTAAATTGTATGGTTACGCAATGTCGCCGCTGAAGTTTTTTTTGGCGGGCGTCACCTTGAGCAAAGAATTAGGCAAATATGACGTTGTAAATCCGCATAATTTTCCGGCTTACATTTGGTGTTACATCGCCCAAAAAATCAATCCTAAAATACAAAAAATCATTTGGTTTTGTGAGGAACCCATGAGGATGTTTTATCGAGATATCATTGATGAACATGTGCGAATGTTGCCTCAGGAACGGTCTGGAATAGGTGGAGAAAATCATCTAAAATCGTCATCGGCATCCAGAATGGAGAACAGGGGATTGATAGGCGCTTTGAAGAGTAGATTGGTGAACAAAAAAAATGAGTTTAATTTTTGGTTGGCTAAAAAGATAGATCAATTTATTGTTCCCAGACTGGATCAAATTTTAACCAATAGTCAATTTATAGCTGCCAATATTCAAAAAATATTCGGAAGACCGGCTCTTCCCTGTCTTTTAGGAATTCCACCCGACCGTTTTCACAATAGTTCTTCTCGAGTAGGATTGCATAACTACATGTTGACGGTAGCGCGTTTGTATCCGGAAAAAAATGTCGAAAATATTATCAGGGCAGTCAAGATATTAATAGATGAGAGAAGGTTTGACTTCGAAAGATATTTTATTGCAGGTTCGGGACCTCTTGAGGATCATCTGGGGCAGGTGATCAGTAACTTAAAGCTGGAAAAGAAGTGAAATTATTGGGATTTGTTTCAGAAGAAGAGCTGTCAAGACTATACCGAGGTGCAGCCTTGATAGTCTATTTGTCTTTAGATGAAACATATGGTTTGGTTTTCCCTGAGGCGGCGTTTTACCGAAAACCGGTTGTTGGTCCGAACCACGGGGGACCCACGGAACTGATTATTGATGGTAAAACGGGGGTGTTGGTTGATCCGCTTAGTTCCAGGAAGATCGCTCAAGGAATTAAAAAAATTATGTCAATGGATTACAAAAAAATGGGTGAGAACGGCTACAACAACTATTTTGCTAACCTCACTTTTGATAAATTTCGGGATCGTTTTTTAAAGATTATTATAGACAGGTGAAGAAAAAAATGCGAGTTACCTTTATCGCCCAAATCTTAAATCAAAAAAGGAAAACTGGATTAGGCAATTATGCTCATGATTTAATCAATACTTTGAGTGAGGTTTCACCACGGAATGAGCACACTTGTCTTATTAATCAGTTAAGCTCTAAATTTTCCGCAGATGTTCATTTTAAGAGTAAAGCAGTTAAAGTAATCAACACTCATCTTCCAGGAAGGTTGTTTTACGCATCATTGATCGGAGGAAGAAATTTTTTTCCGCTAGATTTTTTTATAGGCCAGAGTGATATTGTTCATTATTTACATCCGCCCCACGCTCTACCTTGGCAATTGTCAGGAAAAGCTATAATGACAGTGCACGATTTATTACTTGAGTTTTATCCGGAACTGAGAACACCGGAGAATTTGTATCTTTACAAAAATTTACCTAAGATAGTTAAAAAAGTAGAGAGAATTATTGCCGATTCGCATTCAACCAAAAAAGATATTGTTAAAACATTTCACCTCAGCGAAGAGAAAGTGAGTGTTGTTCATCTGGGTATCGGAGAATCGTTTAAACCGGTGGGCGATTTACGGATAATCCAGAAAACATTAAGTTATTACCATATTAACGCTCCCTTTATCCTTTATCTTGGAGCACTGGCTCCGCATAAGAATATCATCCGTCTGTTAAAAGCTTTTGTTTTAGTAGTGAAAAGAAAATATGGAGCAGTACAATTGGTTGTAGCAGGGGAGAAGCATTGGGATTATCAAAACATTATACAGGAAGTTCAAAATTTAGGATTAAAAGACAAAGTAATTTTCACGGGTTATGTGAAAGATAAAGACCGACCAACATTATATTCGGCCGCTTCCGTTTTTGCTTATCCGACTCTTTATGAAGGGTTCGGTCTTCCCGTCCTTGAAGCGTTTGCATGCGGCTCTGCCGTTGTCACATCCAACATCTCTTCTATTCCTGAGATCGCCAAAGATGCCGCTCTTTTAGTTGATCCTGAAAATCACGTAGAGATAGCCAAAGCAATCAGCTCAATTCTAGACAATAAGAAATTAAGATTAAAACTCTCGCAGAAGGCTATCCAAAAAGCGTCCAATTTCACTTTAGCCAAGATGGCACAAGAAACATTAAAGGTTTATGAAAATGTTCTCTTGGAAGGAAGGAGAAACAAATGAGAATTGCAGTTTATCACAATCTTCCCGCAGGCGGCGGGAAAAGGGCACTTTACGAGTTGGTAAAAAGGTTAGACAAAAGACATGAAATTGACCTCTATATTTTATCAGAAGCAAGTGAGCAGTTTTTAGATCTCAGACCTCATGTCAAAAACACATTTGATTATCAATATAGAGAAAATAATCGTCACCCATTTATCTTAAAAGTTTTAAGTTCTCTTAGCTTTCAAAAAAGGATTGTGCGTGATATCGAGCGAAAGAACTACGATTTAGTTTTTGTTCACAACTGTAAGCTAACGCAATCTCCCTATCTTCTGCGTTATCTCAAAACTCCCAGTCTTTATTACTGCCAGGAGCCGGCCAGAATCGCTTATGAATACCCGATCTATTTAAAAAAGCGGAGTGAGAAAGACTGGCTAGGAAAGATTATGTTGGCCGGGAATGTAAACTTTGTCAAAAAGGTTGATCGGGCAAACGCCCGCTTTGCTTCTTGTATCGCGGTCAATTCCTATTTTTCTCTGGAGTCAATCTATAAAGCCTATGCAGTTTACCCTAAGGTTTGCTATTTGGGAGTAGATACCGAGCTTTTCCGTCCTATCAAGGGGATACGCAAGGAGAATATAATCCTCTCCATCGGCCCCTTGGATTATTATAAAGGACACGATTTCGTTGTTGACTCATTGAAATTGGTTAATCCTAAAAATAGGCCTGCTTTAGAGATAGTCTACAATCGGAGCAATCCTTTCTATGAAAAAAAGATTGTGGAAAGTGCTCAAAAGGGGGGAGTGGAATTGATTTTAAGAACAAATATTACGGACGAGGAGTTGGTGAAAATGTATAATCAGGCGAAATTAGTAGTTTGTGCGCAATACATGGAGCCCTTTGGGTTTACCCCCTTGGAGGGTATGGCATGTGGGACTCCGGTTTTAGGTGTTAAGGAAGGGGGAATCAGAGAGATTGTCGAGCCTAATCTCAATGGGGTTTTGGTGGAGAGAGACGAGCGGCAGTTTGCCAGTGCTTTAGAAAAGATTCTTTTGGATGAAAAGTTCTATCAGGCTCTAGCTACCAATACGCGCAAAACTGTCTTGGAAAAATGGAGCTGGGAGAAGAGTGCCAAAAACCTTGAGTTTTTAATGAGCCAAATGGTTAAATGAATCTTGGGCGGAGGGCGATCCTTAAGTTTCGCTCGCAAATAAATACCTTATTTTACGAACGTAATACCCCGATCGTAAGATCTTAAGATATAACAAAATTGCTCAAAAGCAATTTAAAGCCAAAATCGCTCGTTGTGCGAGTAAAAGAAGATACCATGAGGATTAAGCTCATGGAGATTCATTTCTGACGGCTCAAATTTTTCCAAAATATATTTACAAAAACAGGTCTTTATACGATAATAAGTTTTCTGTATTGGGTAATCATTGAAAAAGAGTCAAGGATCAAGGCATGAGAATCTCAAATGTTTTCCTCATCTCACTTTTTGTTTTTTTTGTCATCTCTGTTGACAATGTTTACGCCTATCTTGATCCGGGAACCGGCAGTTATCTTGTGCAAGTGTTGATAGCCAGTTTACTGGCCGGGTTATTTTTTGCAAAAACGTTTTGGCTAAAAATCAAAACCTTAATCGCAGATTTATTAAGCAAAAAAACAAAGGTCGGTTCAGACCTGCCTTCATCTAAAAAACAAGATGAATGATTATAAACCCCATCCCTCATCTTTCCGTGATCCGAGCGGATTTATCTTTTTCCAGGAAGGTGTAATTTATCGTCAGATTAACAAGTTCTATCAAGAAGATTATGATCTATTGGTAAACTCCGGGTTACTATCCAAGCTTCACGAGTTGCACCTTTTAATTCCCTCGGTAGAAGTTGACCTAAAACCTGTCAAAACTGGTGACATCTATAAAATCATCCGACCGGAAAAAATTCCTTTTATTTCTTATCCCTACGAGTGGTGTTTCAGCCAACTTAAAGATGTCGCACTCACTCTTTTGCAAATCCAAAAAATTGCTTTGGATTTTGGTATGATTTTGAAAGATGCCAGCGCTTATAACTTGCAGTTTTATGGCGGTCGGCCTATTCTGATTGACACTCTCTCCTTTGAAAAATACCAAGAAAAACCGTGGGTAGCCTACAGGCAATTTTGTCGGCATTTCTTGGCACCCTTAACCTTAATGAATTATGTCGATAGCCGTCTGAACAACCTAATGCGGGTTTTTCTTGACGGCGTCCCTTTAGATTTAGCTACAAAAATGCTGCCGTATAAGTCTAGATTTAATCTTTCCTTGCTGATGCATCTTTACCTGCAGGTGGCCAGTCAAAAAAAGTATGCGGACAAGCCGTTGAAAAAAGAGATAACCAAGTTAGGCAAAAATGCGCTCTTGCGCTTAATAGAAAATCTGGAGGGAACTGTCAGAAATTTGAAGTGGAAGGGCAAAACTGAATGGGGCGATTATTACAACAGCAACAACAATTATTCCGACGAATCTTTTAAGAATAAGGAAGAAGTTGTTGGAAGCTTTCTAACCAGCATAAAACCAAAAAATGTCTGGGATTTGGGAGCCAACACAGGTTTTTTCAGCAGATTGTCCTCGGATCAAGGAATCCTCACTCTTTCTTTAGATAAAGATCCGCTGGCGGTTGAAGCAAACTATCAGATTGTAAAACAGAGAAAAGAACAGCATCTTTTGCCGCTCATGAGCGATATCACAAATCCCAGTCCAGCACTCGGGTGGGAAAATAAAGAGCGTGACTCACTTTTGGCCAGAGGTCCGGCTGACACAGTGTTGGCTTTAGCCTTAATCCACCATTTGGCTATTTCCAACAATCTTCCTTTGGAAAAAATGGCCGAATTTTTCAGGATCATCTGCAGTCATCTAATCATTGAGTTTATACCGAAAGACGATCCACAGGTAAAAAGACTTTTAGCCAGCAGACAAGATATTTTTGCTCAATATACGCTAGAAAACTTTGAGAAAGCTTTCGGCAAAGTTTTTAAAATTTTAAAAAAAGTTGGAATTAAACACAGCCAACGCAGTCTATACCTGATGCAGAAGGTATCAGCATGAAAAAGATAAATCTTACATTTCCCTTTCACCCCTTTCTGTTGGCATTTTCTCCGATCCTGTTTTTTTATGCCGCCGATATAAACCAATTGCTACCAAATGTCTTAATCGTTCCTCTTCTCATAACTTTTTTGGCCGTCGGACTTCTATTTTTAATTTTATACTTAATTTTTAAAAACAAAGAAAAGGTAAGCCTTTGGCTTTCTGTTTTTATACTTATTTTTTTCGCTCACGGGCAAGCCCAG
>Ga0100390_10006390_pt1 | contig 10010 bp, 5 predicted proteins | sample CryGeymeta201514_FD_81540 | JGI IMG/M metagenome (GOLD analysis project Ga0100390, IMG submission 81540) | Groundwater microbial communities from Crystal Geyser aquifers in Utah, USA - Crystal Geyser metaG 2015-14 | ecosystem: Environmental > Aquatic > Deep subsurface > Groundwater | place: USA... | reverse complement strand
AGCTAGTAGAGAGGAGTAGCTGAGTTGTACTGTAGCTAGTAGTGCAGATACATCCACCCGGGCCCCCTTTGAAATGCTATTCTTTATCCTGTTCCGACGACTAGTAGGCCCTAGCTAGTCTACTAGACTCTAGTAGAAACTACTTTCGCCGAACTCGTCTGCTCTGCTGAGGTTGCAGCTGCCGAAGGTGACGAAGCTGACACCTTCAGAAGATAGATTTGGAAGGCACTGCAAGGGACCAATATTTTTGTGGGTCTTCTATAGAGTGCGCGAGTCTTCAATGATTCCGTGCAGCTTTTGTGGTTCGCACGACTTCGATGTTTTGCACGACAACGGTTGTGCTCAGGCATGTCATCCTCTTCTTGTTTGTTGATTTTACAACTACGCAGTGAAAGTAGCACCGTATTAGAAAGGTATTAGCCGGCTCTGTTCCTGCGTTTCTCTATTTAGAAGTATCAAGCATTAGTGCCCGCGGTAGGAAGAAAGGGGATTCTGGAGTAAAGACGTAGCTGTGCGCTGTGCACTACAGTAAATTGAAGTTTTTTGCGTTTTGCAAGGCACTAGACACCATCATTATGAGCATTTTGCGTTTTGCAAGGCACTAGACACCATCATTATGAGTATTAGAGCTGCAAATCAAACCAGTATAAAACAATTAATTAGCTACGCGTAGTTTTTATTATTTTATTAGTTACCTTTGGCGGCCTCTTGCAAATAGGCAAGATCCTTGAAGCCTCCTGCATTCAACACATTGGTGTATCCTTGTCCTTCTAGAATCTCCTTGGCCTTGGAAGCTCTCCTTCCAGATGCACAGTGAATGACGATGGGAGCTGCGAACGGAAACAAAAAAAGGATCAGACAGAGCCACAATCATTACCAATGAATCAACTGCGAATTGTACTAAATATTGGTGTTGATCCCGCATTATCAATCGCCAATCGCCATCATAAGTCAAAGTACGTACTGGTCTTGTCAGGTATCATGTTCTGGGCGGCCACATTCAGCAACGGGCAGTCTTCAGGCGTGCAAGCCACTTGCAGCCAAGGAATCTGATCGGAGGTTTGAAGAAAGCCATCATTTATAATTTCTTCATCAGAACGGACATCTAAAATGATAGCATTGGGTTTCTGCAGCAAATCCAACACATCCTTGGGATCTGCAATATCCATGGACGAAAACAGTCGAGAAGTGCCTGCTAGGTTACTGCGACAAAAAGTGGGGTAAATGGAGGGAGCGAAGGCCTTGACATTGACGGAAGCAGATGCTGTCAGGAACACAGCTAGGGTAGATTTGCATCGGAGAAACATGGTGTTGGATGTTGGATGTTGGATGCGACTGCCTGACTGCTAGTAGTCTAGGTGTGCTTTGGATTTGGAGGCACAGGATGAGATTGTTTAAAGTTTAAAGTGCAAATCGAGATTTAGTTGCAGAGTTGTTCGATTGATGGGGGAAGGCAGCCAGACCATCAGGGTGCTGTCATAACTACCACCCGTGATACCGTGATTCAATGCTTTAGTCTACTACCAGTACTACACTAGCTACTAGTAGTAGGTATTACCCGAGTACTGTAGGTAGTGTTACTACTCCTAGTAGTAGTAGTAGTCTTCTAGCTAGGTAGAGTATTATTTATTTTATTATTATGATTATTAGATGTTTGTCCGAGCAATGAATACAGAATGCCGAAGTAGCGGAGAGTAGTCTAGCTACTAATAGTAGTAGAGTAAGGCTGGCCTGGGCATTGGGTCTGCCTGGAGTGGAGGCATTGTTGATGTGGTCTCCTAAGAAGGAAATTTTCGATTAGAGCTCCTTACTACTTCCAGTCCTGCACAAGTCTATCTATCTGCATTTTTCCTCCGTAACGAATCAATTATGAATGTCTTGCTCTATTCGTTTGCAAACGTCCAAGAACTTTTTGATTTGCAAAGCGGAGGGTGAAGGCTTGAAGGACAAAACTTCACGACCACTGGATTGCTCCATGACGTGAATCAAGGTAGACGAGGAGTTCAGGAGTTTGTGCGGAGTCTGTGATGTCGTAAAATTAATATCACTGAGACGAAACCAAGTCGGTGGATCGGTTCGAATCAGAGGATTGTATGTCGCATGAGTAAGGAGAAATTGATGAGCCGTCACAATACCAGTTCCAGAGGTACCAACCACACCCAAATTCCACTTTAAAAGAGGCACTTCCGCCCATGGTTTTCTGTCTCCTGGTGTGGGCACACCACTTTTGGCGTTTTCTGCCTTTGTCATAAAATCTTGGGAGGCGGATATAGCAGCTGGAGTGGACGCCAAAGTGAGGGTTTGCACCAAGGCAATGTTGTAATCTTCCACTTTCGTCAAGCGATCAATAACTTGAAGATTCTTCCTGGCCAATCGTGCGCTTTGCTCTTCGTCATCCTGTTCTTGAAAGGATCGAAAGACCAATTCTACTGCTGTTTCTGCCACAGCAATAGAATCCATAGTGTGCTCAGTTTCCGCTGCTTGTTGGCCATGCGATTGGCTCACAGCGGTCACTTGATTTAGCGCCTCCATAACGTTCCTTCCCCATGGAGGGCAAGTTGCCTGGGGAGGCGTATAATCTAGTGGATAGGATTCCAATGGAATTGGCTTTGGTAGCGGCGGTGTTCCAACTCCATACAGAGAATAGATGGGCTGCAATAAATTAATGACATTGGCACATTCTAATTCTGCTTGTCGTGCATAGTCTTCCAGAGAAGCCGCGGCCTTAAGGAGCTGTCCAATCATCAATTCGCGAGACAGTCGACGCAGTTGGGAACAGTATTGTACATCGAGTGTCGGCAGAGCTGGGAATGCGCCAAATCGCGGCTGGGGCATTGAAGACGACAAATCCAGTGCTGACGTGTCCTTGCCTGGTGAATTATTGGGGACTTCTGTCACCTTCAGGTCCAGAAATGATAGGTATGTCAACTCGCGCACTTCCAACTCGTCCCAGACTGATTCAACCCAAGGCCAAGAAGCCTGTATTATGGGCCAATCTTGAGGTGACAAAGCCGGTAATGTCAGAGCTGTCGCAGGTTGCAGTACCGAAGGACAAGCTCGATAATTGTGGAGCAAATAGTCGGAGACGTCCTGAACGTGTTTGGGTTGGACCTCGTGCTGCCTTGTGCGTGATGTCGATGAAAAGTCATGGTTGTTATTGTTAGTGTTGCCATTGTTTGTAGTATCTGATTTATTCTTGACAACGGGACAGGCTTTTTTGGCCAAATTGGGAGATTCAATCTTCTGAATGAGAGCACAGGCTTCTCGCAAATGCAGATTAACTCGTTGTGCAATCCTGTTGCTTGACGAGATAGACATATTATTATTATTATCCAACGATGGTTGGAAGGAATTTGCATCATCAAAGTCACTATTATTCTTGGTGGTGATATTGATGTCTTTGGTGGACGAGGGCGACCATAAATCATCCGCATCCGTGTTGGTGACGCTTTCGGTGTCGTTAGGTTCTAGTTGTTTCCAATGGTAGATTCTCAAGAGCAATAGGCGTTCACAGTCATCACTTTTTTTGGTGCACAATTGAGCATCGACCATAAATGATGTACAGGTCTCTTTCAGCGGTGTACTTGTATTTGATGAATCTCTTGTGACGGTGGCGGTGTTTGTCGTCATCGTCACTATTGCTTGCAAATGTCCACCCTGTCGTTTGATAATGGATGCTCGTTTTGCATTCATAATGGTTTGTGTGACAGCATCCATGACAGCTCCACACAGGACATCAGGTCGAATGCGAATCGAAGTACATCGTACCGGTGGTACTGATGGTACGTGGTTGTTATTATCGTCTTTGTCGTCTGATTGTTTGTATTTTTGAGGTGTCAATGCTTTGGACTTTTTGTATGCTGTAGTAGTTTCCTTGGTTGACCTTGACGTTGACGTTGACGTTGACCTCGACAATGCCGTTGACGTTGACGTTTGTTGATTCTCCAGTCGAAGTCCAACAAATAATCGTTTCCATTGGGTAATGCTCAAACAATAATCCTTGATTCCGAGTCCCACAATTTCGTTTGCGTTTCGCTTCCTGTCGTTGTTTCCCACGAAATAATGGTCTCCTATCAAGTAGTGTGTCAGGTCGACGGAATACCAAGCCCCTTGTGGTTCTTTTCGTAGTCGCAATCTCATAAAATGGTCAGTAGACGTATAGGACACGGAAGGTGATTTGTACAGCACGACAATTGAATTCGGTGTTTCCGCTGCCGCTATTGACTTGGAACGCCGTCTGGTTGTTTTTGGCGTCCTAAAGGGCCATGACGATGGCGATGGCGATGGCGATAGCGACTTTTTGTAGTCACCCAGTAATTCTGTCATTTTTGTTGGAGGAGTAAATTGGACTGGAGAAGCAGCAGTGGGCACAGTAGATGCAGCAGCAACATCATTGCTCGTCTTCTTTGGAGTACTGGGAGCTGTAGCCTTTGTGATTGCCGCCGAGTCCATGACATTTCGAGTACGAGACAGAACTGTAGGCATGGTTTTCATCTGAGTTGTTGCTAACAATTGTGCATCTTCCTCGGCTCCCTTCTTATCTGGAGTGCTATCAGTTACAGTTACAGTTACAGTACCAGTACCAGTACCAGCATTAGCATCAGTATGAGCATCAGTATTAGCATCAGTATTAGCATCGGTACCAGTACCAGCATCAGCAAATAATGCCGCTGGTTGAAAGGAAGCCAAATCAAAAGTGAGATTGAAATTCAATTGTTGCTCTGGTTGCTGCTGCTGTTGTTGCTGCTGCTGTGGTTCTAAAAGAGGAGAAGATCCAAAAAAAGAAGCAAAATCTTCTGCCAAACATAATTCTTGTCGCAGCATGTCTTCACTGTATATCAATTGATCAATTTCATGGTCCATGTCATCATCATCATCATCATCATCACCCTCTGAAATATTGTCATCATCATCATCATCATCATCATCATAATCTGTGACTGAATTGGTGTTAGCTGTCATTGGACCATTATGGTGATGGTGGTGGTGGTGGTGCAATGGGTTCCTAGCAGTGTTGCTGCTGCTGTCTTGCTCAACTGTCTCACAACTGCCATCACCTCCATTAGCAATGATACAAACAGAATTTGTGCTTCCGTGAATAGATTTCAACAGAGGATCATCCATCAATTGTTCCAATTGGGCAGCAGCAGCTTGGAACAGCTGTGTGTGCGTGCCAGTCACAACTTCTTCCTCCTCCTCTTCCACCTTCTCTGCGTCAGCTTCGTTAGCTTCTGGTATGGCTGTAATAACTTCAGCTTCAGATGATGAATCCATGTTGATAGAGTAAGTCTTATAAAATGAATAATATAGTTTTATAATATGCTTACGATGATTCTCTGTTGATCGTGTCGTGATAAGTGATGAACACACAAGATGTAGGCGGGATGTTGATGTTTGATGTTACCAGTAATTTAGCTCTAGTAGCTACTACTAGTAGTAGTAGCTAGCTAGTACTAGCTACTACTAGCTAGAGTAGCAGCTACTACTTGAATTACTGCTAGCTAGCTAGTACTACTCTAGAGAGTACTAGGAGTAGCTATCTAGCAGTAGTACGTCCAGTAACCTACCATAGTTCTAGTAGACTCTACTAGCTACGTAGTAGACTAGTACTACTCTAGCTATTACTACTAGCTAGCTAGTAGTAGTACGTTGTATCGTGGGTAGAACAAAGGTCCTGTGTGCGGCTTTTGACCATAAGTCTCAACGCTACTAGGAGCTGCCTACCAAAAAATTGTACATCAACTGATTCGCGCCAATTGAAATGGTATTCAATTTTCTAATTAAAATACACCAGTCCAGCAGTCTCACTTCCATAAAGAAGGAAAGACTAATTTTGCTAGAGTGTAATTTCAAAAAGCAAAACGTGACTTCACCAGAAACCAGAGCAACAATAGATTGAAACAAAACAATCGTTTACATTGACTTATACAGTGCACAGTGCTACTACTAGTAGTAGTTACAGTAGTTTTACAACTCACCCGGCTGTTTGTCGAGCCAAGGAAAATGCACGAGTGACTGGCATCCTTCAAAGTCAATCCAGTATCCAGTATGTATCACCGTCAATTTCGACAGCGTGACCGTTCAACGTTGAACAAGTGGCGGTACCGACGATGCTTCTTTCCGTGAACAATCTCCTGGAAGAACAAGAGACGGTACTATCTACTAGTTAGTACTATTCTGCACTCACCTACTAAATAAGAGATTTCCAAGGTGTACTGAAATGCTCCTACTAATTGACAAACGCTCCTAATTACCAAAACAAATGCTCCTATTTCCATGTCAAACGCTTCTAATTGAAAATCAAATGCTCCTAATAATTAAAAAAATGCTCCTAAAACAAAGAGATAATAGCTAGAAGATGAATTTTTAATGCTCCTAATGGAAAAACAAATGCTCCTAATGAAAAATCAAACGCTCCTAATTAAAAATCAAACGCTCCTAATTGCAACTCTCCTCTAAATGCTCCTAATTGCAATGAAACGCTCCTAATTGCCAAAAAATGAAAACTAAATGCTCCTAATTAAATAGTTGTCATAGTACCGCCTCTTCCTGGTCATCACGAAAAATGCAGGCATCCAGAAGATTACCATCAGGATTGTGCTTTTCCAACCAAGTTGCAATTTCTTGTTGGCGGCAGTGACAATCAGGCACACACATACACACACAGCACGCAGCACCCCGACAGCCGATAGCAATTGCAGTAGCATAAAACTGTAAATAAATTATTATTCGCACCATGGACGACAAAATCGACTGCAAGTGCAAATATTGCAATCCGCCCTGAACTCCACTGTCTCGCCCTCTTCAAAAACACTAAGCTGGCAAACACTGGAAGGGATACCTACAACAAGCAATGAAACAGACAAACAGACGTGAGGGAAGAAAATAAAAATGGCATCGGTGTGTGCAACCAAAGAGAACGACGACTTAGTCGTGTTCACGTTATACACGTACTTCCTTGCATTCGATTGTTGGATATATCGACATTGGCTAAAGATGCAATATGCAATAGCAGACGAGAGAGGAAAAATCAAAGAGGAAAGAGGGCATAGACGTCATGAGCCAAAACAATAGTAGGTTCAACGTTTTGAACGAAAACAGAAACACAAATGCTTACTCAAGAACCGGTGCGGAAAATCTCTGTGCCAAGGTCCTGGCGGAAAAGTTCCCGTAAGCCTGTTGTCGTTCAGAGTAAGCTGCATGAAGCGCATATTTCCCATGCGAGGATAGCTGTTTGGAATGGAACCAGAAAATTGGTTGCTGTCTAAATGAAAATGCTTCAGAACGAACATATCAATGTCAGAAGGCAACACGCCGCGGAGGTTGTTGTGTGAAAGATCGAAGTAAAACATGCTTGCTGTCATAACGTGAGCAGACAGCATGTAGTAGGTAGTAGGTGTAAGCAAAAACAAAAACATAAACAAAAACGCGCGAAGAATGCAAATTGCAAGGCACACTACGTACGTAAACGGATGAGGCTGGGTAGAGTACCACTCAAATTATTGTAGTTAACATTGAGATAACCTGTAAATCGATCCGTGGAAGAAAGTAACAATAACGAAGATGAGGCAACTGATGAGCATTTCACGCTTTTTCAATATTCAGAACAGTACTAGCGACGTACGTAATCTTCTCAGATTGTTTTGAAATATGGTTGGGGGCAAGGTCCCCGTCAGTCGATTGTGTCCTGCAATATACAAGAAAAGACAGAAGTAAAAATGAGAGTGTGGTACGACAAGAACAAGTAATTCAAAAACCATCCATCAAGACTGTCTATGCACGTACCTAAATAAAGGTTCTCCAGGAGACTCATTTTCGCAATGTCTTCTGCGATACTTCCTTGAAAGGCATTGTCAAATAAGTAGAGCGTTTTTAATCGTGGTAATCTCCAGAAAACGTCTAAATTGTCTTCAATATTATTTTGAGCCAAATCCACATGTGTCAAGCTTTCGAGGAGTGCTAATTCGGGAACGAGTCGTCCACTAAGATTTCGACGAGCCCAAATGATTTGTTCTACAGCGTCATCGCTGCAAATAATGCCAGTCCATTTGCATTCGTGTTGATTAGGAAAGGACAGTGCTGGTGTCAATATTGCATCTTCCTGAAGAAGGCTAACACCATCGTCATTCCAAACATCGGTATCAATCTCAGGTTGAAGGACTTTGTTTTCGGCTGTTGTCGTTGTCAAGTTTGCCAATAAAGAAGAAGAAGAAGAAGACGAAGGAGGTCTATGAAGCGCCAAATCCAATGCAACCAAAATGAATCGTTGTCGTATTTGATTTCGCACTTGAATTGACAAATTATTCACGAGCGCTCCTTCATTTTGCATGGCCTTTGTTACGTGCGAAAGTGTAATCTTATCTTCTTTTGTTATCCACAACAGTGATCGTCCTTGCGCAGTCGATGGATTGTACAAATCTTTCAGGGAAGTATAAGGATTGTCTATCAAAAATAATTCCGCTAAGATGGACACTTTGTCCGTGGTTGGCATGCTGGTCAAAATAGTGGGAGCATTGGAAGATGATGTCTGTGTCACGGTAGGGGAAGTGGAGAGTTCCGCGGGAGAGGGTTGCAAAGAAGGTATCTGCGAGGGAATATCTGACGGCTGGTCCGAAGGAACAAATGTTGAAGTGAGAGTAGGTGCATTTGTTGGTGTGAGTGTTGGTGTATGAGTATATATGGTTGGAGACGGTGTGTCGATCAAAAAAATGTCCGAGTTCTCTTCCCCGACCAATAGGTAGATATTGTTGTTTTCGTATCGGCAGCAGTAGAAAGACCAGAAGTGCTACTGTGACTGCTGCCAGGACTGCTGCTGATTGAAGTAGAAGAGGAGAAATTAGGAACTGGAATCAAGCCCAGTCCCATTATGATACAAGTAATGCCTGCCAGCATGAGGACCACCACAAATACACTCCACATGAACCAGTAAGTGAACCCACCAGCCGCGAGTATCTTGGAACCATTTGTACTGACATTCTTAGTACTAGCATCTGTATCTGGATTGTGCGTGGTGCTATACATATGCGCGTGTAAAGGCAACCGCTTCTTTCTGGCTTGATCTGTGGCCCATGACTGTGTAAAACCGTGGCCATTGTACATACTACTATAGTCACGTGTGCCAATGCCGGTGCCATACTCCGAGTACTCAACATTGTCGCTGTCACTATCAAGACTGTACAGTTCCAGTTGTTCCAGTTCCAGTTTGACTGGTGAGGGACTGGTCATGCTGTAAGGATTCTGGGCTTGCAGGTTGGTTCCTGTTCCTGAGTTGCTGATTGTTTTAGTTGGAGAAATAATTGATTCCAAGGCCAACATGGAATTCGTGGCCTGCTTGACCATGGCATCAAAAGATATGTTCGTTTGGTCCTGGTCCTGGTCCTGTACATCTTCTTGGTGTCGAGCTTTAGTTTCATCATACTCCAAGTCCAAGTAACAGGAACCAGCTGTAGCAGGAGGATCCGGTGGGGACTTGTTGGCGTAGGCAGCGCTGTTGTTGTTATCGTCAATAGAAATCAAAGAATTGCTGTTCATCATATTGCTTGCGATACGAGTTATGAGTTGTTATACGTGTACCACGTAGATAGAGAACTACAGTACGTTTACCTGGTAGTGTGAAAAAATAATAATTTGGAACGTCACGACTATGGAGAGTGGGAAGGATGATGGTTTTGGTCGAAAGTCGAAACGTAGATACAGTAGACCAGGTCTAGACTACTTGGAAATAGGAATAATGCTGTTATTATTACTACCGTACTTTTATTAGATGCCTACTAGTTTTTGAATTTTGAAATTTGTTTGGCTAGACTAGTAGCTAGACTAGACTACTAGTAGTAGTCCTGGGTAGGTCTACTACTATCCATATTTTCTGCGGGGGGCATTGACCCTTTCTGGTACCAGTAGACTTCGGTACTGGCTGCCTGCTAGCTACTACTAGTCTACTAGAACTACTCTAAGTAGACTACTACTAGTAGTAGCTAGTAGTAGAGTACTACCTGGTACTAGTAGTAGCT
>Ga0100390_10006380_pt1 | contig 10021 bp, 8 predicted proteins | sample CryGeymeta201514_FD_81540 | JGI IMG/M metagenome (GOLD analysis project Ga0100390, IMG submission 81540) | Groundwater microbial communities from Crystal Geyser aquifers in Utah, USA - Crystal Geyser metaG 2015-14 | ecosystem: Environmental > Aquatic > Deep subsurface > Groundwater | place: USA... | reverse complement strand
CATCAGTTAATAAATATAAAGCCGCGGTTGTGCCGTGTGTACCAACCATCTCTAATCCCATGGCTTCTAAAATCTGAGCCACTGAATCACCGACTTTAATAGTCGGCGCCAAACTGACATCAATAATGCCGAATTTTACTCCTAACTCCTTCGCCACTTCGCGACCAATTAATTCGCCAGCCCTAGTAATTTTAAAAGCGACTTGCTTAATAAGATTGGCCAATCTATCCAAAGTTAAATCTTTGGGATTTTTCTCAATCATTTTGCGGACAACACCTGGCCCAGAAATTCCAATATTAATAACCGCGTCCGCTTCCGAATGGCCGTGGAATCCACCAGCCATAAAAGGATTATCAGAAACAGCATTGGCGAATAGAACTAATTTGGCGCAACCAACGCCCTGTTTTGTTTTCTTAGAAATTTTATGGATAATTAAGCCAAATTTAGCAACTGCCCGCATATTTATTCCCGCTTTAGAAGATGCCAAACTATAAAAAGAACAAACTCGTTCAGTTTGCGCCAAAACTTCTGGTAAAGATTCAATTATCACCTGATCAGCATAGGTTAATCCTTTCTCCGCAAATCCGCCAAAACCGCCAATAAAATCTACTTTTAGTTTCTTGGCGATACCGTCCAGCAGCTTGGCGAATTTAACGCACTTCTCCTGATCTGTTTTGGAATTATTAATAAAAGAACTTCCTAAAACTAAACTAACAGGTGTGACAGTGATTCTCTTATTAATAATCGGCACGCCATATTTTTCTTCAATCTTATTAGTCTTATTAATCAAATCTTTAGCCGTATTCAAAATTTTTTTTTCTACCAGATCACATAATTTTTCGAAGTCATCAGAAACACAAGGTAAAAGATTAATACCCAAAGTAACCGTTCGAATATCAAAATTTTCAGTGGAGAGCATCTTGGCTGTTTCAAATATTTCTTCTACGGAATACTTTAAAAACATAATTTAGAAATGAGAAATTTTAAATTTTAGATTTTAAATTAAAAAATTAAATGAAATTTTATACACGGTGCATTGACTCAAATATTTTTTCATTCTGTATCTGAATCTGCTGACCAATTTTTTCGCCAACTTTTTCCAGTTTTTTTCTCAACCCGCTTATATCCTTCTTAGCATTTTTAAGATCAACTAACATAACCATCACGAAATTGTTTCCCATAATCGTCTGGCTGATATCTTCAATATTGACGTTTTCTTCGTATAATGCCTGCGAAACATGGGCAACGACTCCGGTCCTATCTTTTCCAATAATAGTTATAATCGCTAAATCTTTTGGTTTTAAATCCCTTTTTTCTCTTATCATAAATACCAAGAAACTTGAGAGTTTTTAATCCTAAATTAAATTGTTTTTTCTTTAGCGGCAAATTCTTTTGTACAGCTTCTTTTAAAAAATTTAGAAACAATAAGATAAGTTAGAATTGAAACAAATGTCCCTGCAATAAAAGATTCTTTAGGTAAGAACGGGAAAGCCACAAGAAATGTAACAAATCCTAAAACTATGCTATAGAAAGCTGCGGTACTATTTGGTTTTTTACTGAATAATAAAGCAAGAGTTGCGGGAGCAAGTATCAACATCGCTGTAAAAGCCGCAACAAATAGGTTTACAATATTCGGGATAAGAAAAGCAATGATAACAGAAAACAAGCCAATTAATAATGCAGAAACCTTAACCAGTTTAAACAATTGTTTTTCGTGTTCTTTGCGATCCAAATACCCACACCAAATTTCTCTTTTTAATAACCTAGAAAAACTGACAGCAGCTACATTTAATGTCGTATCAGCAGTAGACATAACCGCGGCAAGAAAAGCTAAGATAATAATTACAAAAGAAATGCCGGTAAAAGACTGCGAAATCAAACCAAGAGTAGCGATCTTTGCTTCGGGAATGCCAACGCTCTTTGCATACATACCAATTGTTGTGAAGATAAGATAAAAAAGAAAAGTTACTGGTCCAGCAACAAAGAATGCTCTTTTTGCCACCTCTTCATTTTTAGCCGCCAACACTCTTTGCCAAAAATCTAATCTTACAAGGAGTAGCGGAATAAAAAATAATACAGCGGCAATAAGAAACGCTGTGCCATATCCTAATCCCGTGAAATATATTGTTGGTAAAGTTGCGATACTTGTCCAAGTTACTGGTTTTAATAACAGAGAAATTAAAAACAGCGAACCAAAAAAAACTACAATCATTTGAAAAACATCAGTGACTATATCTTTCCTTATTCCACCAACGACCGAATAAATGATAATATTCAGACCGGCTACAATCATCGCAATTGTCAATATTGCGTATGTTAATTGAATACCGGCAAAAAAATTCAGAAATGTTCCAAGAACAAGAAATTGCCCAGCCAATACAAAGAAGTAAATGAAAAAACTTACTGCCGCGAAAGCAAATGTTGTTTTTTTGCTTTTGTATTCGCCATCAACTAAATCAATCAAAGTTAGATAATTTTTATCTTTAAAGAAGTTTCTAATTCTCGGAGTTAGAAAACCCATTAAAGAAAAGGCTATAATGTATAAGAATCCTAAAATATACCCCAATACGCCGACCTCGTATCCTATTTGCCCAACAGCAAAAAACATGCCTCCGCCGACAATTGTTCCGACTAAACTTAAAAAGATAGGCCAAAATCCAAAACTGTTTTTACTTGCGACAAAATCTGCGAGATCTGTGCCCCTAGATTTCCATAAACCAATAACAAAACTGATGATGAGGTATATAATTATTCCAAAAATTAACATTGAAGTTTCCATATTATATTTTTGCTTATGAAAAAATTTTCTTTTCCCAAAACGAAATCGCCAACTAATTTTTTCGCCCAAAATTCTTTATGATTTGATTGCCGAACGAAGCGAGGCGAACCGAAACCGCTTGCAAATTCCTTACTGGTGCGCGGGAGAGGACTCGAACCTCCACGCCCTCACGAGCACCAACACCTCAAGCTGGCCTGGCTACCAATTACAGCACCCGCGCAATTTTACTAATTTTTTGCTCTACTTTTTTTCTTCCAATTTTTTCTTGTAATTCCTCATGTAATAAAGCTTTGCTCGGCGAGTCTTGTGCTGACCTAAAATCTCTATTTTATCAATAAGAGGAGAAAATAAAGGATAAATTTTTTCTACCCCGATTCCATCCGCGCTAATTTTTCTCACGGTCACCGTCGCGCCCGCTTCCTTTTTCTTATGACAAGCAATAACAATCCCTTCAAATGCTTGCAGTCTTTCTTCAACTTCACCTTTACTATTTTTTTCTCGCAATTTCTCAAAAACTTTAATTTTCATCCCTGGTCTGATTTTTATTGTTGTTTTGTTTCCTTCAACCATAATTTTTATTTTTTAAAAAATCTTCAACCTTTTTAATAACAATATTTTTAATTTCTTTTAAACTTGGTTTTGTATTATCAATAATTAAATTATATGGGTTTTTATCTAATAAGTCAAGACCATAAAGCTTTTTATATCTTGCACGATCTGCTTTGTCTCTGGCCTTAATTTTTTTAAAAGCCTCTTGTAGAAATTTTTTTCCGCCAGAGGCGGATCCACCACTGGTGGAGACCAAATGTTGGGCCCTTATTCTCGCCTCACAAGTAACTAAAATTCGACAATCAGCCCAATCGCCAGCCACCAAGCCAGCTAATCTGCCAACAATCACATATCCTCCTTTAATCGCTAATTTTAATACCTCTTTGTCCATTAAAAAATCGATTTTTTTAGGCAATAACTGAGAGGCTGTCTCAAGAGAAATTTTTTTCTTTTTAGCAAAATATCTTTCTCTATCGCCAACATCATGAAGTTTCAAATTAAAATAGGTGGAAAGTATTTTGCCAATAACCGTTTTCCCTACGCTTGCCTCGCCAGAAATTGTAATGACCAACTTTCTTTTTTGGGGTTTATTTTCTTTAATTAATTTTTTCTCTAAAGAAGATAAAATCTTTAAAAAAGTTTTTGTGTCAAGACTCATAAATATTATTTTATTTCTTTTCCTCCCACGGAGGATCCGCCAAGGGCGGATAAAAAATCTTTTAATTCCGCCGGCAGAACAGATTCAAATTCCTGCCATTTATTTTTTAAATCATGAAAACCCAAGCAAGCCGCATGTAGAAAAACTCTATTTCCGACCTCAACCAGAGGACAACCGATGGCTTTAAGATGAACTTTTATTTGATTTGTTCTACCAGTTGAAGGTTCAATTTTAAGCAAGCTGTATTTTTTAAATTTATTGATGACCTTATATTTTGTTTCAGCTTCTTTCTTCATCTTTATTTTTCCTTCATATCTGACCGCTACAATTTTACCATTTTTCGTTCTGGCCAAAGGAAAATTAATCAATCCCTTTTCTTCCGGCGGATGGCCAGAGACCAAGCCGAGGTATACTTTTTTTACTTGATGATTTTTAAATTGTGAAATTAAAGAGGTGTAAGATTCTTTAGTTTTGGCAATCACCATTAAACCTGAGACATCTTTATCTAACCGATGAACAAGGCCTGGCCTTAAAGATTCGCCAACTTCTTTAATCTTTGGATAATAATCCTTTAAATAATCAATCAGGGTATTTTCCTTTTGATATTTTGTCGGCTGAACAAGCAAATTAGCTGGTTTGTTAATCACTAAAAAATCATTATCTTCGTAAACAATAAATTGTTTAAAATCAACTTTCATAATTTGTATTTTCTCACCATTTCGGTAACGAATTTTGTCTTCCTGAATGAAACACTTGGCGAAACCTTACTGAGCGGAGCGAAGCAACAGCGCAAAGGAGGAGCAAAATTTGTCACAATTTAATCTATTCTTTTAATCTCTGCTCCTAATTTAGCTAATCTTTCTTCTATCTTTTCATATCCTCGGTCAATAATTTCTGCCTGATCAATAACTGTCTCGCCACGAGCAACAAGGCCAGCAATAATCAAAGTTGCGCCAGCTCGCAGATCAATAGTTTTTATCTCCGTCCCATAAAGAGAAGTTGGCCCCTTAATAACCACTTGATGAGGGTCAACCACTGTTGCATTTGCTCCCATCTTTATTAATTCAGGAATATACCCCATCCTTCCTTCATACATTGGATCGTGAATCAAGCTTATCCCATGAGTTTGGGTTGCCAAAACAGCAAAAGGAGCTTGAAGATCAGTTGGAAAACCGGGATAAGGCAAGGCTTGTAATTTAAAAGATTTTAAATTACCTGTTGGATAGATTAAAAGTTCTTTCTGAAAAACTTTAAATTTTACTCCGATTTGTTCTAATTTTAGAAAAATTGATTCTAGATGTTCAGGAATAATATTTTTAATTAAAATTTTACTTTTAGTGGCGGCGGCTAAAACAGCAAAAGTTCCTGCCTCAATTTGATCAGGGATAATTTTATAATTTACGCCTTTTAATTTTTTTACCCCCTTAATTTTTAAACTATGAGTACCGATTCCTTGAATCTTCGCTCCCATTTTTGAAAGAAAACGGCAAAAATCTTCGACATGTGGTTCAGCGGCCGCTAATTTAATAATTGTCTCTCCTTCTGCCTTAACAGCGATCATAATTAAATTTTCAGTTGCCGTCACTGAAAATTCTGGTAAGATAATAGTTGTCCCCTTCAAACATTTAATTTTTAATTGATAAATTCCTTTTTCCTCTTTGATTTTCACACCAAGTTTTCTTAACCCATAAAGATGGGTGTCTATCGGCCGACTGCCAATAATACAACCTCCTGGTTCGGGTATCTCTATTTTACTGAAACGAGACAAAAGCGGACCTAAAAGCAAAATAGAAGAACGCATGCTCTTCACTTTCTCTTTATCTAATTTAGAATAATTTAAATCGCGGCAAGAAATTAAAAGAGAGTGAGGTCCTTGCCATTTAACCTTAGCCCCCAAGCTCTCAAGTAAACTAATCATATTCTCAACGTCTTTAATTCTTGGGAGATTTTCAATCAAGCAGAAGTCGTTCGTCAACATGGTGGCAGCTAAAATTGGAGTCGCGGCATTCTTCATTCCTTTGACTTCGACCTCTCCTTCTAATTGTTTTCCGCCTTTTATTATAAACTTACTCATATCCCGCAAGGAAAATTTGATAATTGATAATTGGTAATTTATATTATATGTTTTCTAAAATTCGTCTTATTTTTTTTATCTTCTGCTTTATTGTTTTTATCCTTTTTACGCCTCTAATTCTTCTTTACGCCAATGGCTATAGATTTGATAAAAAAGAAAAAACTTTTATTAAAACCGGCTCTCTTTTTATTAACTCCTATCCTCGGGAGGCAGCAGTCATTATTAACGGCAAACGACAAAAAGCAACAAAATGGCTTGATCCTTTTTCATTTTTTTGGAAATTGTTTGGCTCGGCTAAATATGGCGGCGAGACGCCGACGATTATTAACAACCTCTCACCAGGGGAATATGAGATAGAAGTAGTAAAAAACGGATTTCAAAAATGGAAAAAAGTGGCAATCATCAAGCCGAGCTTCACTACTCATTTTGAGAAGATTCAATTATTTTTTGAAAACCCTGAATTAAAAACAATTGATGAGGGTGAAATCACTTTTTTCTGGCCGTCAAATTCAAGAAAGAAAATTATTTATGGAATAAAAAAAGATAAAGAGAAAGAAATAGTTAAATTATTTGAAAATAATAAAATCAATGTTTTGATTAATAATCAATCTCTCCTTGACTTTTCTAACCTAGCTAATCCAGAATGGAGTCCTGATGAAAAAAAACTCATTTTTTCTAGCCAGCCTTCCTCCCATTTTCTTTTAAATCTTGTAAGTGGTCAACTGACTGATTTAGATAAAATTCTTCCTCTATTAAAACAAGAAGGAACAGAAATAAAGTTTGATAAAAAAGATCCTAATTGTCTCTTAATCGGTAAAGGAGGACACCTTATCCAAGTCGATCTTTCTTCCTTGGCAAGAAAAATCATTTTTAAAACAAATGGCGAATTAAAAGATTGGCTAATTGATGAAAATTATCTTGAAATTATTCGTCAAGAAAAAGATAATTTCTTTCTTGAAAAATTTTCTCTTCTAAAACCGGAATTTCCAATTTCTTCTTTAAAATTGCCATCTGGATCCGGAGGATTTATTTTTTTAGAAAATTTCTCCTCGTCCCATTTTGAATTTTTGTCAAATGACGATACTCTTATTTTTATTGCCCCAAACCCTTTCTCTGCCTCCCTTGAACCAATGATTTTTAAACTCAAAGGTAAAAAAATAATTCCTTTTCCCGAAAAAAATAAATTATTATATTTTAATGACCATGAAATACAAATTCTTCAAACGATCGAAGATTCTGGACTGATTTTTCCTTGGCAGAAAGATATTGTCACCCGTTTAAGCGAATATATTGATGACGTTCTTTTGGCTGATAATTGGCTTTATTATCTTTCTCAAAATAAAATTATAGCCCTAGAAATCGACTTGGAAAATTTTAAAAATCAACATCTCCTCTTTCAAGCGGAAAAAATTAAAAATTTCTTCGCTCCTTCAGAAAATCTTATTTATTTTGAAGGCATCGTCAATAATCAAGCCGGTTTATATTCAATTAAAATCAAGTGATTAATTTTCTAAACCCATTCCTCGCTAAGAAAATTAATCAGTTTTTTTATAGAATTCCAAAATGTCGCCTTCTTTAAGATTTTCATCGCCAACAAAAAAAACACCACATTCATTACCATTCCCTACTTCTTTGACTTCCTCTTTGTTTATTTGAAGTTTTTTTATCAATCCTTCACCAATAATTTTTTCTTCCCGCCAAATTTTTGCCTTTAAACCACTTATTATTTTCCCTTCTATTACTCGACCGCCAACAATTTCTCCTTTTTGATTTTTACCAAAAATAGCTAAAACTTTTAATTTCCCTATTTTCTCTTCGACAGACTCTGGTTTTTTTAAAGCTTTAATTTCTTCCCCTACCTTCTCAATTAAATGGTAAATAATATCATAACTACTAAACTTGACTCCTAAATCTTTAGCCATTTCTTCGACATTTCTTGAAAAATCAACATTGAAATTAATTAATTGAGCATTTATTCTATGCGCGAGAACAACATCTTTTTCAGTCGGCCGGCCGACTTTTTTTTTAACTATTTCTAATTTAACTTCTTTTTCGTCAATTTTGTTCAAAGCTCTAATCACTGCTTCAAGTGAGCCAAGCGTATCTGCTCTCAAAATAATTTTTAATTTCTCTTCTTGTTTTTTTGATATCTTTTTCTCTTCTAATTTAATTCTTTCTTTAACTGACAAAATTTCTAATTCTTTAATCTTTTTTTTAAATTCTTTCTGATCTTCTATCACCTCTAAGATTTCTCCTACCTCGGGTAATTTCTTTAAGCCTGAAATTTGTACTGGTTGACTTAAAAAAGCTTCTTTTATTGTTTCACCTTTTTCGTTTTTCATCATTCTTATCTTGCCATAAGAATGACCAATGAGCGCCGAATTGCCAACTTTAAGCGAACCATTAAAAACGATAACCGCCGCCACTGGTCCTGCGCCAGGGTCAAGATGACTTTCAATGACCGTTGCCACTGCCTTACCTTTTTTATTTGCCAGAAGCGCTTCTCCTTTTAAATCAGCCAGAAGTAAAAGGGTTTCTAAAAGTTCATCTATCCCTTGCCCTGTTTTGGCTGAAACAGGGACACAGATGGTCTTGCCTCCCCATTCTTCTGGAACTAAATTTATTTCTGAAAGTTCTTTTTTAATTTTTTCTGGATCAGCCTCTGGTTTATCAATTTTATTAATCGCTACCACGAAAGGTAAATTTTCTTTGGTGATAATTTTAATTGCCTCAATGGTCTGCGGCTGAACCTTATCATCAGCCGCAATGACTAAAACAGCTAAATCAGCCGCTTCTCCGCCCCTGGCCCTCATTGCTTCAAAAGCTTCGTGCCCTGGCGTATCGATGAAAGTGATTTTGCGACTTTTAGTCGCAAAATCATTCTGAGCGGAGCGAAGAATTTCTTTATCATAAGGAATTTCTATTTGATAAGCGCCAATCTTCTGGGTAATGCCTCCTTTTTCTTTGGCTGTTTCTTTCGTCTGCCGAATAAAATCAAGCAAGCTGGTTTTTCCATGATCAACATGACCACAAACGACAACAACCGGCGGCCTTTTAATTAGGTCTTCTTTTTTTTCTTGGTCAATGACTTTCTTTATTTTTTCTTTAATCGTCACTTTGATTTCTTCTTTTTTTTCTTGCTGCCTAACTTTAAAACCTAAATTTTCTGCGATAATCGCGGCGATTTCATAATCTATTTTTTCGTTTAAACTTGTAAAAATTCCGTTCTTTATTAACTCGCTCATCACTTTGTTAAGCGGCAAGTTTAATTTTTCGGCCAAGCGATAAACTTGAATCGCCGGAGGCAAAGATATTTCTTTCACCTCTTTTTTCTTTTCCTCTTCTTTCTCTTCAACCATACTTGCTAGTCTTTCTTTTTTCTTTTCTTTTTCTTTCATCTCGTTCCACTTTTCTATCACCTTTTCTACTTGCTCGTCAGGAATTTGAATTGCTCTTCTGCCGACGTGAAAACCGAGCTCAGGCAACTTCTCTTTGAGCTCTACTGGCGTCACTTTAAGTTTTCTGGCAAGTTCGGTGATATTCATAAAAAAATAATGCTTAGTTAACACTAAACATTATAGCAAGAAAATAGAAATTAGCAAAGCAATCCTCGAAGAGTCTCTTTTTTATGATTTTTAATTTCATTTAGTTTTGCCATAATCATTTTTTCTTAATTTTTTCTTTTCAGTTCGTCTTTTTTTCTCTTTTAATCTTCTTTCTTTAGCCCCAAAAGATGGTTTAGTGGCGATTCTTTTTTTGATTGGTTTAAGAGCACTCTTAATAAAATTTTGTAATTTGTTAATCGCATCTAGTTTGTTTTGATGTTGCGATCTTTCGCTCTGTGAATAAATAATAAAATTGCCTTTTTGATCAACTTTATTAGTCCATCTTTTTACCACCCTTTGTTTTTCTGCCTGATTCAAAACTTGAGATCGCCAAATATTCCAACGCAAACATGCTT
>Ga0100390_10006376_pt1 | contig 10024 bp, 9 predicted proteins | sample CryGeymeta201514_FD_81540 | JGI IMG/M metagenome (GOLD analysis project Ga0100390, IMG submission 81540) | Groundwater microbial communities from Crystal Geyser aquifers in Utah, USA - Crystal Geyser metaG 2015-14 | ecosystem: Environmental > Aquatic > Deep subsurface > Groundwater | place: USA... | reverse complement strand
TTCTTCCCTCCCGACTGAATGTAAACACAGCGGTCTTTGTCTATTGTTGCAACATTGGGGACGGCTTGGGCAAAGGGAATGTAAATAGCCCGCCTCGTCCCCAAACCTACCTCAAACTCACTTGGTACCTTCCAGGGGCATTTTTGCTCACAAACGCCACAGCCGATACATTTACTTTCATCTACATAACGTGCTTTTTCCCTCACCTTCACCTTGAAATTGCCTACCGATCCTGAGACTTCTTCTACCTCACTGTAAGCTAAAAGCTCAATATTAGGATGATGTCCCACTTCGGTCATCTTCGGGGTAAGAATACATTCAGAGCAATCTAGGGTAGGGAAAGTGGTATCTAATTGGATCATATGCCCGCCAATCGAAGGCTCTCTCTCCACCAAGTATACCTTGTGCCCACCATTAGCTATTTTCAAAGCTGCCTCTATTCCAGCAATTCCTGCGCCTACAACCAGGGTATTGGGATTAACCGGTGATTCCTTAATCTCCAGAGGCTCGTGGTAGTAAACACGCTTCACCGCAGCATGAACCAGATCCTTAGCTTTCTCTGTAGCTTGCTCTCTATTCGTGTGAACCCAGGAACAATGTTCTCTGATATTGGCATGCTCATATAAATAGGGATTCAGCGCAGCATCTTGACAAGCTTTACGGAATGTATGCTCATGCATCCTTGGTGAGCAGGAGGCAACAACAACTCGATTAAGTCCTAGTTCTTTAATATCATTTTTGATGAGATCCTGCCCTGGATCAGAGCACATATAACGATAGTCCCGAGAAATTACTACGTGGGGTAGAGTTTCAGCATATTTGGCTAATTCTTGCACATCCACTGTGCCGGCAATATTCAATCCACAATGACAGACATAAACTCCGATCCTTACCTTTTCCATTTCGTATCGCCGCTAAACTCGCTATATTATTGCCTTGTTAGTTTAAGGTTTGACAATGTCCGAAAGGGCATAAAAAAGAGACAGCTCAGGTGAAAATTTCATAGCTGTCTCTTGGCTCAATAAACAAAGGCTCTTAAAACAAACCCGTTAATCCGCTGACTTATCCATATACTCGTCTAATGTCCTGGGCTTTAGCAAGTCTCAACCTAGCGATTACAGCTCGGGAAATATTCTGCGACACGCGGTAACACATAGCAGGATTCTGGTCACAGAAATTCTGGAATTTGGTGGTATCAATAGCAACAACTTTAGCCCTTTCCACGACGACGGCCGTTGCTGTTCGCTGATATGGGAGCACCACCGTTGACCAGCCAAGAACATCGTCTTTCGAGGCAGTATAAACCGTCTTTTCTACCCCGTCTTCTTTAACCCGGACAGCTACTCTACCTGATTCAATGAAATAGATCCTCAGGGCATCGTCACTTTCTCTAAATAGGACAGTGCCTGGCTCACAAATCATCGTTTCACCAATGCTTAGTATCTTTCGTATTTCTTCGTCGCTCAGCCCATGGAATAAAGTAGCTATCCTTGCCTTTTCGCCATAAACAACCTGTTCTTCGGGAGCTTTCTCTTTTGCTGGCAGAGAGGGGCGAAGCGGCGGTAGTACACCCTTGCTGGCAACATTTTTCATTACCATAGGATCAGGATTGACCGGTCCACCACAGTCTGGACGATAACAAGTAACATCGGTAAAGCTGCACCTTAAGGAGCAACCGGGACAAGTATCTGGCGGTCTATTTGCTTCCCGAATGAAATATCCACATTCAAGACACTGCCACTTTGGCATTTTAACCTCCTTTCTTCATTGTTTAAGTTAAATACATTTTAACAATTATTCCCTGCTGAGTCAAATCACCGATCCTTTCCCCCGCCATGCAGTGGCCCCAGTTCCTTTATATCTGCGGTTAACTTATTGACGACATCGACGAAATCGTCAGCGCAGGACGCGCATACCCACTCAAGCTTTACCCTTCTCGGATCGATTCCCAAATAACTCAATAGTCTCCTGAGAATTGCCACTCTTTTCTTGGCTCTGTGATTACCATATTGGTAGTGACAATCTCCAATATGACAGCCGAGAATCAGCACTCCATCTGCTCCGTGCTGTAAGGCCTTAACCACGAACTCAGGTTCTACTGCACCACTGCACATCGTGCGGATAATGTGGACGTTGGGAGCACATTTTAGTCGTGAAACTCCCGCGAGATCAGCTCCAGCATAAGAGCACCAATTGCAGAGAAAGCCCACAATCCTTGGTTCGAAACTCATGCTAACACCCCCTCTATTTCCGCCATAATCTCGTCGGCGGTGAAATAGTTATGTGTGATGGCGCCACTGGGACAAGCAGCAGCGCAAGCACCACAGCCCTGGCACAGGACTTGATTAATCCGCGATACCTTGGTGCTGTCATCGAAGAAGATGGCACTATAGGGGCACAAACGGTTACAGATTTTGCATCCGGAGCATTTAGTTTCATCAATAAACGCTGTTATTGCTGGGACCTCCATCTTCCCTCGGACAATCATTGCCAGAGCCCGAGCCGCTGCTGCTGAAGCCTGGGCTACTGTGTCCGGAATATCTTTAGGACCCTGACAACAACCAACGATGAAGATACCTTCAGACATTGTTGCCACGGGATCAAGCTTGGGATGCCTTTCCAGGAAAAAGCCATCAGCGCTGCGCCCGAGATGGAAAAGTCGGGCTACTTCTCCGGCATCTTTACGAGGCTCGAGGGCAACACACAGGATAACCATATCAACGGGGACACGAAGCATCCTTCCTAGCAGGGTATCCTCAACAAGGACAATCAGTTTCCCCTTCTCCTCTTCGCTCACGGCTTGATCAGTAACTTTAGCTACCTTCCCCCGGATAAAATTGATATTCTCTTTCTGAATGCGCTCGTAGAACTCCTCATAACCTTTGCCGAAGCAGCGCATGTCAATATACATCTGATAGACGTCAGCATTAGTTTTTTCCTTAAGCAGCTGGGCATGCTTAAGAGCATGCATGCAGCAAACACGGGAGCAATACTCATGATAGTTCTTATCCCGGCTGCCCACGCAGTGGATAATCGCCACGCTATCAGGCTGCCGGCCATCGGCAAGGATTATGTGTCCCTCAGTGGGGCCACTGGGGCTGCACAGCCTCTCGAACTCGAGACTGGTGAAAACGTTGGGATAGCGTGCATAACCATACTGAGTGATCTTGCTAGCATCAAAGGTGTCAAACCCTGTAGCGATTATAATGTTGCCTACATCCAGCTCAAAAATGAGCTCTTTTTGCTCGAAATTGATTGCTTTGGCGTCACAGAATTTCTCGCAGGCACGACAAGTCCTCTTTAGGAAGTAAGCGCAGTGCTCGGTATCAATAACCGGGATGTTAGGCACTGCCTGAGGAAACGGAGTGTAGATTGCCTTGCGCTTCCTCATGCCAACATCAAATTCACTTAGCGCTTTCCAGGGACATTTCTCCTGACAAATGCCACAGCCAATGCATTTCTCCTCATCCACATAGCGTGGCTTTCTTCTAATTTTGACCCTGAAGTTGCCTACATAGCCAGAAATCTCAACAACCTCACTATAAGTTAGAATCCTGATGAACGGGTGATGAGCAACTTCGGTCATCCTTGGCGTGAGAATGCAGGCAGCACAGTCCAATGTTGGGAAGGTTTTGTCAAACTGTGCCATATGTCCCCCGATGCTGGGTTCCCGTTCTACGAGATAAACTATTTGATTCGCGTTGGCAATCTCTAGGGCTGCCTGCATGCCAGCAATGCCACCACCGACAACCAGACTAGCCGGAAAGATTGGCACGGCGCGGATCTCTAAGGGTTCATGATGGGATACCCGATTTACTGCTGCCCGAACCATTCTTTTGGCTTTCTCGGTAAGCTCGGGGCCCGGCTCATGAAGCCAGGAGCAATGCTCGCGAATATTAGCCATCTGGAATAGATAGGGATTTAGCGCAGCACCCCGGAGCACCCCTTGGAAAGTTTTTTCGTGAAGGCGTGGAGAGCAGGAGGCCACCACCACCCGGTTGATTCCCAACTCTTTAATATCATTTTTGATGAGGTCTTGCCCTGGGTCAGAGCACATATATCCGTAGTGACGGGAAACAATTACATTGGGCAAGGTTGCCGCAAATTTGGCTACCTCTTCCACATCAACTGTGCCGGCAATGTTTGTTCCGCAGTGGCAGACATAAACACCAATTTTTACTTCTTCCATTTTCGTTCCTCCGTCATTACATTGCCTCAGCAACAAGCTCAGAGACATCTTTAACCTGGATGGTCTCTGCCTTGTCCATAGAGAGCACGCTATCCCTGTAGTTGAGGAAGCAGTAGGGACAGGCTACAGCTATTATATTGGCACCTTTCTCAAGAGCTTGCTCCACCCTTATGTCCGAGAATCTTTCCCCCTTCTTCGTGTCCATCCAGATCCTACCACCACCACCACCACAACAAAGAGCTTCCTCACGGGAATCAGGAAATTCAACTAATTCCAAGCCAGGAATACTTTGTAGTAGCTTCCTTGGTTCATCGTATATGCTATTGTGTCGTCCAAGATAACAAGGATCAGAATAAATTACCTTCTTCTTTATCTCTTTAGAAAATCTCAATTTCCCCTGGTCGATAAGCGAAACTAAATATTGGGTGATATGGAGCACCTGGAATTTGCCTCCAAGTTCGGGATACTCATTCTTAAACGCATGGTAACAATGCGGTGAAGAAACCACTATGGTTTTAACGCCGTTGCTACCAAAGGTGTTAATGTTGCTTTTAGCCAAGCTTTGAAAGATCTCTTCATGTCCCGCCTTTCTAATTGCCTCGCCACAGCATTTTGCCTCAGTGCCTATAATCCCAAAATCAATCCCAAGTTTGTTGAGTATGGTCGCGGTAGACCGAGATACTGTTTTTACATCAGGGTCATAAGACGGAATGCAGCAAGGGAAATAAAGTATTTCAGTACCCCGTGTAAATTTTTTCACCCCCAGATCCTTAGCCCAGTCGTCTCGCTTTTCCGGCTCCTCACCAAGTGGATTACCTACGCCGGCAATATTCTTGGCTGAAATTCGTAGAGCATCAGGAACGACGCCAATGCCCAAGCTGGCTACGGCTCGGCGTATGGCCCTCATAACGTCGATTATCTCTACACCTCGGGGGCAGCGTTGAACACAAGCCCGACAGGTAACACAAATCCAGACATCCTCGCTGCCAAAGTTGGTTGCTCCAAGCTGAGCCTCATGCATAATGCGGCGAACCATGAAACTTCGTACCGTATTCCAGGGGCAAATACCGGTACAAAGACCGCATTGGTAACATAATTTGAGCGGCTCACCACCAGCCTCGAGTATCACATCTGTCACTTCTTTATAGGGGCTTAGCACTTCCATTTCATATAACCTCACTTTCAAAAATTGGGGTTGTGTTATTTAAGAGGGTGTCCGAAAACTCAGTACCGTAGCTTTGACCAGAAAATTGCTTAGCTTTGAAAAAGTGCCATTTTGGGAGTTCTCGGACAACTTCTTAATTGGGGGAGGAACTCACCCCGGCTAAATTTTGTCTTTCCCAAATTTTCTCCCAATCGTTTTTGTTGTAAGACAAAATTCTCAGTGTGAGGCTGAGTTTGTTAGCTTGGCAATGACTTTCATGAAACTTTTACCTTTTCAATCCTTGCGGCACAGACCTTATATTCAGGGATTTTGGCCACCGGATCAAATGCCGGATTTGTCAAGACGTTTGCTGCGCATTCAGCGAAGTGAAATGGTATGAAAATCATACCCTCAGGCACCCTTTCTGTTATCAATGCTTTGGTCTTAATCTGACCTCTGCGAGTTTGAACCGAAACAAACTCCCCGGCACCAATGCCCAGCCTCGCAGCATCTATGTGAGCGATCTCCACATATCCTGTCGGAACCTCCTTGTTCAGTAATTCTGTTCTTCTGGTCATCGTCCCTGTGTGGAAGTGGAATATTATCCTCCCCGTACTCAATATGAAAGGATATTCCTCATCTGGGAGTTCCGCAGGCTCTTTGAATTCTATGCCGAAAAATTTGCCCTTACCATTGGCACGGCTAAACTTTTCCTTATGAAGGTAAGGAGTTCCCGGGTGTTCCTTAGATGGGCATGGCCAGGCTAAACCACCCTTCTGAAGCCGATCGTAAGACATGCCGCCATAGCTAAGAGTAAAGGATGCTATCTCATCCATAATCTCAGCAGGTGATACATACTCAAACTCCTTGGAACCCATTGCCTTCGCAAGGCTACAGATTATTTCCCAATCAGCTTTACTCTCGCCGGGAGGCTCAATGGCCTTCCTCACCATCTGCACCAGACGCTCTGTGGAGGTGAATGTACCTTCTTTCTCAGCATAACATGCCCCCGGAAGCACAACATCAGCTAACTGGGCAGTCTCAGTAAGGAATATGTCCTGTACAACAAGGAATTCGAGTTTTTCCAAGCCTTCCTTGACATGGCTAATGTCTGGGTCTGATACCATCGGATTTTCGCCCATAATGTACATCGCCTTTATATTGCCTTTCGCAGCCTCGTTCATCATCTCAATGATGGTCAGCCCCGGCTTTTCCGGTAGCTTCACCTTCCAGGCATTCCCAAACTTCTCTCGCGCCTTTTCGTCAACCACATTCTGGTATCCTGAATAGACGTTGGGCAATGCCCCCATATCACAAGCACCTTGAACATTGACTTGCCCTCTTAGAGGGTTAACCCCGGTGCTTGGTTTACCTAAATTACCTGTCAACATTGCCAGATTGGCGGATGACCGCACATTATCTACACCGGTTGTGTGTTGTGTTATCCCCATTGAGTAGATGATAGAGGCACGCTCAGCTTTGGCGTATGTTCTAGCAGCATCGACAAGGATATCTTTGGGCACGCCTGTTATTTGCTCAACATACTCTGGGGTGTATTTTTTGACCACTTCTTTAAGTTCCTCAATTCCCTCGGTTCGCTCCTTGATGAATTCCTTATCCTCCAAACCCTCATTTAGAATGACATTCATCATACCATTGAACAAGGCAACATCTGTCCCTGGCCTGTGCCTAAGGTGGTAGTCAGCAAACTGAACCAAAGTGATACTCCGCGGATCCGCGACTATAATTTTTGCCCCTTTCTCCTTTGCCCTCAATATATACCTGGCTATCAGTGGATGCTGCTCTGGGGTGTTAGAGCCAATAACCAATATGCAATCGGCATCTTCAAGTTCTCTTATTGAGTTGGTCATTGCCCCACTACCAAAGCTTTGCACTAAACCAACAACCGTGGAGGCATGACATAACCGGGCACAGTGATCAACGTTATTTGTGCCTAAAACTGCTCTGGCAAACTTCATCATGAGGTAGTTTTCTTCATTAGTGCACTTTGCCGACGAAAGCACAGCAATGGAATCAGGACCATAGCTCTCCTTATATTCCTTAAGTTTCTTGGCCACGAGGAACAGAGCCTCATCCCATGAGATATCAGTAAACTTCCCATTCCGCTTTATCAGTGGCTTTGTTAATCTGTCCTTACTGGTTACAAAGTCACCGGCGTTCAATCCCTTTATACATAGCTTTCCTTGACTAACCGGATGTGATTTACATGGCAATATACCTATGAGCTTGCCATCAAGAACTTGAAGGTAGAAGTTGCACCCACAACCACAATAGGGGCATGTCGTAAGGACATTCTTATACTCCACTTGTCACCTCCTTTCTCATAGGACTCTCATCCAGTGTAGTTAATAGCGGTGATTCCTGCTCCACAGCTATTCCAGCTTCATAATCGAATAAGTCCTTCATATCTCTCCTCAACTGCCTAAAAATCGTGAGCAATGGGATGTCAACAGGACATGCCTTCTCGCATTCACCACATCCAATGCATCTTTCTGAGATATGATAAAATCTTATGAAGAGGAACATTGGGATTTCGGGTGGTAACGACCCTGTCTCAGTAAAGATTTTCTGCTCCATCTTGCAGTCCTTGCAAAAACACATTGGACAGGCATCCCTGCATCCATAGCATTTTATGCATTTGCTGAGCTCGTGCCTCCAGAAGGCCAATCGCTCCGGTAAGCTCTTACTCAAAAGAGCATTGATATTCTCATCTCCAGAAACTCCTTCAACCCTCTCCCCTATGACAAGGTTATTAGGGTAAGGTCTTTCGCATTTGCACTCCTTAGCCTCCTCCTGGGAGCAGGCGATGCCCATGATTTTGATCTTTTCCAGGTCTATCTGACCTCTTTTAGCCAGCTCAACTAGCGCCCGCTCTTCACATCCCCTAGCCACAATGCCAATTTTCATATTCGGCTCTCTTCTCTGCATAAGGGATAGTATATTGTCCTTCGATGGCCTACAGGTGTAGCAAAGCCGACGATATTGAGTCGAAGTTGTTAGCTTACCAAGCTCGCTTATGCCATTGACTCTACCAGTAAACAGGTAAGGCGCTACGCCGCCATCTTGCTCTTTCAGGCCGAAGATGGCATCAACTTCTTTAGATTCGAGCCACTTTCTGGCTAAATCTCGAATATTCTCTATCATGCTCTTACCTCTTTCAGTGGATTTGGCCCCAGTTTCTTTATCTCCTCGGTAAATTGCCTGACGACTTCAGCAAATCTAGCGCCCTCTGATGCTGAGACCCATTCAAGCCTAACCCTGGCTGGATCAATCCCCAGGTATCCCAATATCCTCTCCAGAATGGCCATCCTCTTTTTAGTTCGGTGGTTGCCATATATATAGTGGCAATCTCCAATATGACAACCAAGAATTAGCACTCCGTCTGCCCTAAGAGACAAAGCCTTAACTACAAACTCAGGCTCTACTCTCCCTGAGCACATCACCCTGATAATCCTTATATTTGGTGGATATTGGAGTCTGCTTACTCCAGCAAGATCTGCCCCGGCATAGGAGCACCAGTTGCAGCAGAAAGCTAATATCTTCGGCTCAAATTCGGCCATGTGGCTACCTCCTGGATCTGCCCAAACTTTTGGTGAACTAAGCCTTCTTACCTGTATCAAAGGCAGCACCTAACATAAACAAGAGCCCTATAATACACAGCACTACTGTGCCCGGGAAAATCATACTACCCGCTTGTTTCCCAGCCACAGCACCCACAGCCAATAAGATCAGCCCTATGAGAAATTCACCTTCTCCTCGTGTCATTTTTCCCTCCTTAACCCTGACCCTGAACTTGTTTCAGGGGATTCAGGGTCAATTTCTTAACATTGATTGCGGAAATTGCCTGCGCTTTCCGATGAGGAAACGCCCTGATTACTGTACCTAAAACCTCTACTTGCTCGCCAACTGCTAAAGACTCCTGCAGCGAAGTAAATAGGATTGCTGATATAGCTCCAGTCCCATCGTTTATCTTTAGCCAAGGGCGATTCAGCCATCTAAAGGAAATCCTCTCTACCGTACCCCTGATTTTTACAGCTTCACCTAGCGTATTTGAAGTGATATTTGATACCTTATGAAACCTTGCCTTTTCCTCATAAAGTGATGTAGCCCTAGAATAGGTACTCTGGCTCATTCTTGTCAGAATCATTGGGATGATAATCAAAGCAGCAAGCATAGGGATAGCTATAGCTAGAAGGCGATAATCTTTGCTCCGGGAAAAGCTGAAGATAATTAGGACAGCGAAGATAGCAAAGGTTATCCAGGCTATCAGGGACATACCCAGAGGCCTTGACCTATTATTCATTCGGTGGGCAACTCCTTCCTAAAAGCATAGAAGTAGAAGCAAGCCACGAATAAGAAACCCCCGACTATATTTCCCAAGGTTGCTGGTAGTATATTCCAGAACCACATATCACCCCAGCCAAGCCCACCATTTTGGGCAAGCAAACCACCGATATCACCGATGACCTTGGGATGCGAATTGACCAGAAAAATCCCGGCGGGCAGGAAATACATATTGGCGACACAGTGCTCAAACCCTGAAGCAACAAAGGCCATGATGGGGAACCAGACGCCAAAGAACTTTCCTACTACATCGTCAGCACAGATACCTAGCAATATGGCTATATTAACCAGATAATTACACCCTATCCCCTTCCAGAAGCAAGACC
>Ga0100390_10006370_pt1 | contig 10029 bp, 8 predicted proteins | sample CryGeymeta201514_FD_81540 | JGI IMG/M metagenome (GOLD analysis project Ga0100390, IMG submission 81540) | Groundwater microbial communities from Crystal Geyser aquifers in Utah, USA - Crystal Geyser metaG 2015-14 | ecosystem: Environmental > Aquatic > Deep subsurface > Groundwater | place: USA... | reverse complement strand
TTTCAAATTTATAATCTGGTGAGGCTAAAACCAAAAAATTACCAATCACCAATTGAATGATTGAATGGCTGCATGACTGAATGAAAACCATTCGTCCATTCACTTACATTCATCCATGCTGATATATTTTTTTAGCAGTTAATATTCTTGCCATTTTGCGCAGAATATTTTTGCTTACTAAATATAAAATAAATGGGTTTTATTGAGTTGACATCATTCTCCGGTATCTATTTCCATCCGGAGCAATGCCGCTGCAAGCGTTTTCCCTTGCGCGTCATGTTTAAGCGAAATTGTACCGCCGCCGCCAAGTGTATTATTAAGTAGAAAATTTAATGCTCTTAAGTTTGGAAGTTCAAACCTTTCAACTTCACCAAAGCAAATTCCTTCAAAATGTTTTTTCACCCTGTCAACGGTCAAATATTTTTTAATTATTTGATAACCATTATCATCATAAGCTAAAATGCCAACATTCGCCGCATCGCCCTTATCGCCGCTTCTTCCGTGAGCTATATCTATCAACTTAATTTTCATGCTATGCCTCTATTATCTTAACCAATGGGGTAACTAATTTCTTTGGAATCAATGCAGGCCAATAGGCAACAACTTCACTTGGTTTCGGTCGCCCGCCTGCAAAACCTGTAACTGCCGGAGGACCTGTTAAAATTAATGGCGCTATTTCTTTACCGAATCGTTCTACTGATTTAAAATCTGCAGCGCGCACAGAAAAACGGAGCATTACTTCATTAATATCATCTTCATTTAACTTTTTTGCAAGCGTTTCATGAGTTGCGTTATAACCAATAAATTCTGCTCTAACTTCTTCAAAATGAAGATCAAGATTTTCTAAACGTTTTCGTAATATTTGTTCGGCGGCTTTTGCCTTCGTTAAAGCCTTAGGCCAGGAATAAGTTAAACTTCCTGAAGCTGCATATCCATAAGAGTACGAACATGATACTTTATAAAATTCGGTTTCTTTTGCACCCGAAACATTAAACATTTTAACCCGGTTGTTCCCCATATCTTCAAGTTTAATAGACGTGAAGTCAGCAACGCAATCGGGAGTAATATAATTTTTCGGATCTCCAATTTCATACAATAGCTGCTCTGCAACAGTTTCAAATGAGACCCTACCACCGGTACCTTGGTGCTTTGTAATAATAACCGAGCCATCTGGATAAGCCTCCGCAATAGGGAAACCAATCTCAGCAAAGTTCTCAATCGATTCCCAATCACCCAAAAAATTTCCGCCGCTTGATTGAGCGCCGCATTCGAGAATATGTCCTGCAATCGTTCCCGCCGAAAGTAAATTGTAATTATTTTTCTCCCAACCAAATTCATAAATCATTGGAGCAAGGGTTAAACCAGTGTCTGTAGTCCGTCCGGTTATTACAATATCAGCGCCTTTCTTCAATGCTTCAACAATTGGGAAAGCGCCGAAATATACATTAGCGCTTAAAATTTTATCCTTAATTGTTTTTATTGAATCACCGGTTTCCATATTGTTAAGTTCAGCGCCCTGAGAAATCATTTCGTCAAGCGAGTCTTTGATATCATCACCGAGAACCACGCCAACTTTTAAGTTTTTTATTCCGAGTTCTTTGGCTATTTCAATAATTGCATCCGCACAGGCGATGGGGTTTACACCGCCTCCATTAGTAATTATCTTAATGTTTTTTTCTTTGCAGGTTGGAAGAATTCTTCTCATCAATTCGGGAATATCCCGCGCATAACCAAGCTTAGGATTTTTATTTTTTTGTTTCTGCAAGATGGACATAGTTACCTCAGCCAGGTAATCCATAACAAGGTAATCAATCTCGCCCTTCATTACCTGGTGGTATGGAGCATCAATTAAATCCCCCCAGAAACCCTGCCCTGAAGCTACTTTAATTTTTTCTTTCATTTAGTTTCTCTTCATTAATTATTTTTTCAGCAATTGAATTTAAATCTTCCGGTGAAGAAACATTTAACCATTTGATTCGTTTATCGGCATTAAACCAAGTCATCTGACGTTTTGCATACCTGCGGGTGTTTCGTTTCAATAATTCAATTGCCCGTTCGAGTGAATATTCGTCATTAATATAGGAAATGATTTCTTTATAACCTACCGTGTTTAATGAGTTAATATTTTTTTTATATCCCATCGATAAAATATTTTCAACCTCAACGACAAAACCGGCTTCAATCATCTCATCAATTCTTCGTTCGATGTTTTTGTAGAGAACGTCCCGTTGCCAGTTTAAACCATATTGAACAAAATAAAAACTAATTTCCCGGCTGAAATTCTTGTGATGTTCTTCAATCGATTTACCAGTTAGATGAAATACTTCCAGCGCACGCATTACACGTTTCCAGTTTTGGGGAAGCATCTTCTCTGCACTTTGCGGTGAAACTTTTTTTAAATAGTTATACAGATGTTCAGTGCCGTATTTTTCTTTTAGTTTAAAAAGTTCACTCATATATTTTTCATCTTTATCAACCGAATCAAAAATACCCTCAACCAAACCTTTGATATACAAACCCGAGCCGCCGACAACTAAAGGAATATTTCCTCTTTGAATAATCTCATAAATAATCCTTAGCGCATCTTTTTCAAACCTGCTTACATTATAATCTTCATTTGGATCAAGTTCATCAATTAAATGATGTTTGTATTGATGTAAAATATTTTTTGCCGGTTTTGCAGTCCCGATGTCAAGATATTTGTAAATCTGCCTGCTGTCCGCCGAGATAATTTCAACCGGGATTTTCTCTGCAATTAAAATACTAAGTTGCGTTTTCCCCGAGCAAGTAGGACCGGTTACCACAATTACCTTTGTTCCCATCCTTCCCTTCCTATTAGCGGGACAAATGTAAATTGAGGTATATCTTCTACCTCATAATTTTCTTCATCAATCTTAGTAATTATTTTTAATGTTTGAGAATATTTATCGCCGACAGGAATAACAAGTCTTCCACCGACACTTAATTGTTTTTTAAGCGAACCTGGAACAGAAGGTGAACCGGCAGTAACTATTATCGCATCATAAGGTGCATACTCTGCCCAACCTATTGTGCCGTCGCCGCATTTTGTATTAACGCGTATACCAAGTTTATCAAATAATTTTCTGGTTTTATCATAAATATCAAATTGTCTTTCGATACTAAAAACCTCCATTCCCATACTTACAAGAATTGCAACTTGATATCCGGAGCCGGTGCCGATCTCTAAAACTTTTGAATTAGGTTTTTTCAATTGTAATGCCTGCGTCATATAAGCCACGGTATACGGTTGAGATATAGTTTGACCGCTTCCAATAGGAAGTGCAATATCTTTATATGCATGATATTTCATAGCATCAGAAACAAACAGATGTCGTTTTACTTCACCTATTGCTTTTATCACTGCGATATCATAAATACCTTTTTCGGATAGTTTATCTACTAATATTTCTCTTTCGTGTCTGAATGTCATTTTTAATCTAAATTTTATTACATCTTTTCCGATAAGCCTCGGTTTATTTGAGTAATACGCCCTGCATTTGTCGGAATAATTTTTTAATCTTCACTCTCAACTTTTTCCTTTCTACTTGTTTTTTTATGATTTGTCAGCCAAAGATATTAATAATAAATATAATTTATTTAATTTTAAGTAATACAAATTTAAGATAAATGGAAAAATAATGATCGAAACCATTTCGGGCGCTTTGTTGATAATGATTATGAGAATTTGCGACGTATCAATAGGGACGATTCGCACAATAATGGTTGTACAGGGGAGAAAATATCTTGCAGGGATGACAGGCTTTTTTGAGGTACTAATATGGGTGTTTGCAATCCGGTTTGTTATGCAGCATCTTGATAATATTGCAAATTTATTTGGCTATGCCGGTGGATTTGGACTTGGTAATATTATCGGTATTACCATCGAGCAAAAAATTGGGCTTGGTTTTGTGCAGATGAATATTATCTCAAAATACTTTACTGATAAGATAGCAGCAACTCTAAGAAAATCTAAATATGGTGTTACAATCCTTCCGGCAGAGGGAGGAAGCGGAGGAATTTCTATCATCGTCATTATTACGCCGAGAAAAGTTCAAAAAAAAATTATTGCATTAATTGAAAAAATAGACGCAGAGGCATTCATAACTGTACAGCATTCGCTGCCATACAGAGGATTTATGCACGGCGCTCGCAAATAATTGAGATACGCAATTTATTTTTGCTTACATTCACATTTTTGATGACAACCAGAAATATTTTATGAAAATAAAAAAAAACTTGTTTTTTTTAATAAATTTTTCGTAATATTCCATTGTTCGCTTTGTAAAACCATTTGTTGAAGGCAAAAATATTAGAAAATATAATTTAAACGGGTTCAACCCAATTCAATAAATCAAATCAATGGAGGTTCCATGAAAAAAGTGTTCACATTTTTATTAATCTTTTCTTTTGCTGCTATAATTAATTCCCAGGACTGGACTGCCGTCACTTCCGGCATTACCGGCGATATCTGGGGAATTGATTATGCTGATGCAAATGTTGTTTGGGCAACCGCCAATAATGGTCAGGTTACCAAATCAGTTGACGGCGGTACGACCTGGACTGCATGTGCAGGAAGCGCTGGTGACGGCGCTTATGCTATTTGCGCCCTTAACGACATGGCGGCTGTTGTTGCAACAGGCCCCGGCAGCGGGAGCGGCAAGATAGTTAAAACAACCGACGGCGGCGCTACATGGACGCAAGTATATACTGCAACAGGCGCCTGGTTTAACTTTATTGATAATATTTCTGAGACCGAATTATGGGCTCAAAGCGACCCTATTGGCGGAAATTTTCATATCGTAAGATCCACTGACGGCGGTGCAACCTGGACACAAATTGCAACTCCTGTTCCGGCTCCTGCTACAAACGTATTCGGCGCTGTTGGTTCATTTTATAGAATAGGAAATGTTTGCTGGTTTGGTACCGGCGGTTCAAGTGCAACTCTTGCTAATAGAGTTTACAAATCTGTTAATGGACCTGAAGGACCCTGGACTTTTGGAACTACTTCTGCCCAATACCCTGGCACAATTGCTTTCAGTTCAGTTGACGGAATGGGTGTTACAGGTTTCTGGAATCAAACGACTAAAATCGACCGCACTACGGATGGCGGCGCAGCCTGGGCTGCTCAAGTTACTGCGATTGGAGGAGTTGGTGGTATGGAGTATATTCCTAATACTTCCAGTACGTTTGCAGCAACCACAACCGGAATCTGGAAATCTGCAGATGACGGTATTACATGGACACAATCACAAGTTGCAACTAATTTAAATGTTTTGAAAGCTTTCGGCGATCAAAATGTTGCTCTGGCTGGCGGTAATGCAGGCGTTCTTTATAAGAGTGCAATGCCTTCTCTTTTCCCTTATACTTTCACGCATAATACCGGAGACTATAAATTAACTGCATTTAACGACGGTTACATCGGGCATAATTTTGACGCTTCACTCGGACAGGGACTTGTTTACATGGGCAAACCTGATGCGATGTTTACTGCTGGAATGATGTTCGGTACCCCGGCTACAGGTGTTGTTGGAATGGTTGGAAGTTTTACGGAAGGTAGTGTTCCGATTATTCTTGATCTCGAAAACTCAGCGCCATTGGTAGGTCCAACTTCTGATCCTACATTCGACCAAATTACTAATACGGCGTTTACAACAAAAGCTACTTCTCCCTTAAGTGGAATGGTTTATCAGGAAGTATTGTCTAAAACCGGAGATAGTTTTGTATTGTATCATTATACACTTGTAAACAATTCTGGGTCGCAGATGAGCGACACACGCATTGGAATATTTGCTGATCTTGATGTTGGCGGAGCAACTTACGCTTTGAACAGAGGTGGTGTTGATGCTGCACGTAACCTGGTTTATCAATTCTTAAACATGACCACACCAAACGATCCGAACTACTACGGTATTGTTGCTCTTAATGGTTTATCCGGAGCTAAATTATCTTCTGTTTTCCCGGGCACTGCTGCAACTTTAAGAAATGATATCTTCACTTACATTTCTTCGGTTGATTTAGTCCCGGTTACTACAAACGGCGATTACAGAACTTATGCTGCATGCGGTCCTTATACTATACCGGTAGGCGGAAATGTAGAAGTTTGGTTCGCACTTGTTGCGGGAACTAATCTTGCTAACTTACAAGCAAACGCAGATCTCGCTATTCAAAAATACTCGTTGTATGTACCTGTAGAACTAACTTCTTTCACTGCAGCTTCAGTCAATGGTTCAGTTCAATTAAATTGGTCTACAGCTACCGAAGTTAACAACCGCGGATTTGAAATTGAAAGAAGATCTGAAAACGGAAATTTTGTTGCAGTTGCTTTCGTCAACGGAAACGGAACTTCTTCTGAAAATCAGAATTATTCATTTACAGATACTAAAGTTGAAGACGGTAAATATTTCTATCGCCTAAAACAAGTAGATTTCAATGGAAGATTTGAATACAGCGATGAAGTTGAAGTTACTGTTACTTCTCCCGTATCATTTGCACTCGAACAGAATTATCCTAATCCATTTAATCCTTCAACAATGATTTCTTATAGCATTCCTGAAGCTGGCTTTATAAAGTTAGCAGTTTATAATATACTTGGACAGGAAGTTGCTGTACTTGTTAATGGTGTTATGGAAGCCGGTAATTACAGAACTGCATTTGATGCATCATCACTTTCAACCGGAACTTATTTCTATAAGTTAGATAACGGTCAACAGATTCTTGTTAAGAAGATGATGTTAATCAAATAAATTCTCTTCTCTTTGTTTAACCTGCCCTCTGAATAAGTCGGCAGGTTTTTTTTTTGTTTACCCATTTTTTAGATCTACAATTTTTATCCTTCATTTGCGGTTCAATTAATTAATTTAATATTAACAAGTTTTAGAATTAAAAGAGCTGGTTCTATTTAACTTTGACTTTTCTTGTTAATTGAAGTGATGTAATTAATCAATATTTGAAATGCATTTTTAGTTGTAGCGTGTGGATAAAAAGCTAAATGAATTTGAGCTTCTTGAGGCGCCGGTGGGAGTCGTCCCGCAATTTGCGGGATTGCAGACCTTCGCTTTGATGATGATAATTCCTTTAAAATAAAAAAGCCCAATTTTACTTGAGCTTCTTGAGGCGCCGGTGGGATTCGGACCCACGAATAAAGGTTTTGCAGACCTTCGCCTTAAACCACTTGGCTACAGCGCCGTTTAAAAATTAAAATCCACTTGCGTGGATTTTTTTTGAGCGGGAAACGGGACTCGAACCCGCGACTTCAACCTTGGCAAGGTTGCGCTCTACCAACTGAGCTATTCCCGCATAATCATAAAAAGAACTTTTCAAAAAAAATATTCCGCGACTTTCCCGCAATTTGCGGGACGCTCTACCAACTGCGCTATTCCCGCATCGTGAAAATCAATAAATAATCATCAAAATTGCGGAGCAAATATAATAGGATTACTTCTATCTTGCAATAATATTTTTCTCCACATTTATTTTTTTTTACTTGTTCAATCGCTAATCAATAAAATAATTTTTCTTAAATTTGCATTAAATTTTTTCACAGCTAAGATTTATGAATTATTTAATAAGCACTCTTATTGGTTTCATTTTGGGATCATTCCCTACTGCTTATGTTTTCTTAAAATATTTAAAGGGAATTGATGTTACGAAAGAAGGAAGCGGTAATGTTGGCGCAATGAATTCTTTCGATGTAACAAAATCAAAAGTATTAGGTTTGCTCATTTTCTTTATAGATGCATTAAAAGGTTTATTATCAGTTTTTATAATAATTTTAATTTTTCCCGAAAGTTTCGTTTTGTGTGCCGTTAGTTTGCTCTCTGCAATTTTTAGCCACTGTTACAATCCATGGCTAAAATTTAAAGGCGGACGTGGTTTAGCAACCGGCGCTGGAGGAACTGCTTTGTTATTTCCGGTTGTGTTAATTTTATGGTTAATTTTATGGGCAATTGTTTACGCTATGCGAAAAGATATTCATTTTGCTAATATCTGGGCATCGTTAATGAGTTTAATAATCATATTTACTTCGTCAGATATAGCTATTAAATACACTTTCCCCCGGGCAACTGAAACTGATAATCTTATTTTATTTTTGCTCGGTTTGTTTATAATAATATTGACTAAACATATTGAACCGTTAATTAATTTAATTGAAAATCCGACAATTATTGGGAGGAAAAATAATGAAAAATAACTTTGGTAAATTTATAATCGCTGCATTTTTATTATTAATTACAGCCGGCTCGATAGTTTATTTTATCGACAGGAACAGTGACAAGCCATATTTTTCTGAATCTCGAAATGACAGTTCGTTAGTGCTAGCAAATTATCAACAAAATCTAATTAACAATCAGGCGCTAAATGATTCACGCCAAAATATTATAACAGAGACTGTAAAAAAAGTTAGCCCCGCGGTTGTTGGAATATCTGTTACAGAAATTCGCCAGTATAGGGATCCATTCGGTTCTTTTTTTGATGATCCGTTTTTTCGGCAGTTCTTTGGCGATAGAGGGACACAGAATCGCAAAGTGCAGGGGCTCGGTTCCGGTTACATTATTTCGCCTGACGGTTACATTTTGACAAACGATCATGTAGCGGGCAACGCTTCCGAAATTACAGTAACACTCACAAATGGTAATCATTACCCGGCAAAAATTATTGGAACTGATCCCGTGTCTGATATTTGTCTGCTTAAAATTGAAGGTGGAGATTTTCCATTTATTTCTCTCGGAAATTCAGATGATATTATAATTGGCGAATGGGTAATTGCTCTCGGGAATCCTTTTGGTCTTTTTAATATTAACGATAAACCAACAGTAACGGTAGGCGTAATTTCGGCAATCGGAATGAATCTTGAACCGATTAATAACCGCTACTATTTAAATATGATCCAAACTGATGCCGCTATTAATGGCGGAAACAGCGGCGGACCACTTGTGAACAGTTTGGGTGACGTTATCGGAATGAACACTTTAATTTTCACCGCCGGAGGAGCACAAGGCAGTATAGGTTTGGGTTTTGCAATTTCTATTAACAAAGTAAAAAGAATTGTAACTGAACTAAAAGAAAAAGGTGAAATAGACCGTAACTTTGATATCGGGCTTCGGATTCAATCAATCGATGAAGGAATAGCTAATTATTATAATCTTCCGAGCACAAAAGGTGTGATAATTACGCAGGTGGCGCCCGCATCTCCAGCAGTAAAAGCCGGACTAAAGGTTGGCGACTTGATTGTTGAGGTTGAAAGTTTTAAGATAAACAATGAACAAACACTCGTGGGAGTATTTCAGGAATTTCGTCGGGGACAGATAGTTGAAATTAAAATAATAAGAGATAACGAAGAATTAATTAAAAAAATGAAATTGGAGAAGATTAGATGATCAGCCGATATACATTGCCCGCGATGGGTAAAATCTGGGAAGATAAATTCAAATACGATACATGGCTGAAGATTGAAATATTAGCATGTGATGCAAGAAGTAAACGTGGAGAAATTTCTGATGGTGATGTTGAAGTTATAAAGCAAAAAGCAAATTATAATATCAATCGTGTTCTTGAAATTGAAGAAACTACGAAGCATGATGTAATTGCTTTTCTTACAAATGTGGCAGAATATGTTGGACCCGAATCCAGACACATCCATTATGGAATGACTTCTTCAGATATACTTGATACAACACTTTCCTATCAGATGAAAACTGCGGGTGCACTTCTGCTTAAAAGATTGATCGAACTAAAGGCGGCGTTAAAAGAAAGAGCATTAGAACACAAGCATACGGTTTGTGTTGGGCGATCGCACGGCATACACGCAGAACCTACAACTATGGGATTGAAGTTAGCTTTGTGGTATGAAGTAACAAAAAGAAATATAAAAAGACTTGAAGCTGCTATTGATACTATTTCCGTTGGGCAAATTTCAGGCGCTGTCGGAACATTCGAACATCTTGCTCCTGAAATTGAAAAATATGTCTGCGAAAAAATGAACTTAAAACCGGCGCCGGTTTCTACGCA
>Ga0100390_10006365_pt1 | contig 10034 bp, 9 predicted proteins | sample CryGeymeta201514_FD_81540 | JGI IMG/M metagenome (GOLD analysis project Ga0100390, IMG submission 81540) | Groundwater microbial communities from Crystal Geyser aquifers in Utah, USA - Crystal Geyser metaG 2015-14 | ecosystem: Environmental > Aquatic > Deep subsurface > Groundwater | place: USA... | reverse complement strand
TTCCTTCTCCTGTTTTAATAATTCCTTGTCCAATTCCTAAAATAACCGCCAAACTTGCTGCTCCAAAACTATATGGCAAATCTTTAAATTGTTCTTTAATTCTTTTTCCTCCTTTCATTTTTTTATTTTATTACATTTCAACCGCGATAGCAATTGAAATGTAACCACGGGCAAAAAACAAATCAATATTCAATATAACGCTCTTCGTCGTCCAAAAAATCGCTTAATGTTCCAAATTTATCGCGATTATTGCTTGTAAACTCCACCGTTTCCGGGGCGATTTCGTAAAGAAAACGCGAAGGAAGATTGTAAAAATTCAAGAATAATTCTTTTTTGGCGCGCGTCATTGCCACATACATCAACCGCCGTTCTTCTTCTATTTCTTCGTCATTATGATACGACATTTGGTGCGGTAATAATCCTTCATTACAACCAATGATAAAAACCGCGTCAAATTCAAGTCCTTTGGCCAAATGAATTGTCATTAGATGAACATTTGACATTTGACCTTTGACATTTGACTTATTCATCGTATCGCTTGATTGAAAAAGCGAAATTTTTTCAAGAAAATCTTGCAAATTATTGAATTCCGAAGCGTAATAAATAAGTTCGTTGATGTTTTCTTCGCGCTCGCGAAAATTATCGTAATTCTTTTCTAATCTATTTAAATATCCTGTAATTTTTAAAATAAAGCTGATTAATTCAGATGGCGGAAGTTCTCCGGCTATTTTCGGAATTTTATTTTGGATTTCCAAAAACGGCTTTTTTAAAAAATTGGTTTTTATTCTTTCAAAACTAACCGTATCGTTCGGATTAAACGCCCAACGAAGAATTGCCACAATATCTTTAATTTCTTTACGTTCATAAAATTTCACGCCACCGAAAATCTTATAAACGATGCCGCGCTCAATAAACGCGCTTTCAACGGCGCGCGACTGCGCGTTGGTACGATAAAGTATGGCGATAGATTTATTAGAAATTGGAAATTGAAAATTGGAAATTTTTCTCGCTATCCACTCCGCTTCTCCGTCTTCATCACAATGCTCAATTGCTTTTACTGGATTGCCGTCATCATTTTCCGTCCAAAGATTTTTGCGCTTTTGAAATTTATTTTTGGCTATTAAAGAAGAAGCGGCTTTGATAATATTGCCGGTTGAACGATAATTTTGTTCCAAAAAAATTGTCTTTGTTTTCGGCCAATCTTTTTCAAAATTCAAAAAAATTTTAAAATCAGACCCTCTAAATTTATAAATTGACTGCTGGTCGTCTCCGACAACGCTTAAATTTCTATGACCAGCGGCTAATAATTTCACAAAAACATATTGCGCCGTATTAGTGTCCTGAAATTCGTCAACAAGAAGATAGCGAAATTTTTTCTGGTATTTATCAAGAACTTCCAAATGATTTTGAAAAATTTCCACCGGCCCAGTTATTAAATCGTCAAAATCAAAAGCATTATTTTTTTGCAAGGCTGTTTCATATTCCTTGAAAAAAAATTTAATGGTATTATCCTCGTCCCCCACACAATCTTTTTGTGTGGGGGGCTCGTCTTCGGAATCAGATAATTCGCTTTTAATCCGCGAGAATTCTTTTCGTAAAAATAACGGATTAGCTTCCTTCTTTTTTTCGAATTCCGAAAAATTAAAATTTTTAACGATTGTTTTTATAAGCCGAAGTGAATCGTCGGCGTCAAAAATGGAAAAATTCGGCGTTCGGCCGATAAATTTAGCTTCGTTTTTTAAAATCCGCGCCCCAAGAGAATGAAAAGTGCCGATGAATGGTTGAATCTTATTCATAATTCCTAATTCCTGCCTACCGGTAGGCATGGCATAATTCATAATTCTATTTCTCATTTCCTCCGCCGCCTTATTTGTGAAAGTAATGGCAACAATACTATCTGGAGCGACTCCGGAATCCAAAATAGCCGTCAAGCGGCTGGTTAAAGTCCTGGTTTTTCCACTTCCGGCTCCGGCAACTATCAAAATCGGACCCTCTAAGTTTTCCACAGCTTGGTGTTGCTTTTTGTTAAGGCTTTGATATAATAAATTCATTAGTACAATAGTAAACAAAATTAAACTTTTGGCAAATAACCTCACCGCGCTCTGGTGGGGACTTTTAATTTTAGCGGTTATTACGGTAAATTTCGCTTCAAATAAGGCTAATTTAAATATTTCTTTCGCTAAAAACAACCTTGGCGGACCAAGCGAAGAATACCAACGCCAACGCCAAGACGCCCTTCTAGCAACTGCGGTAATGACGCAAAATATGCCCGAAGAAACAGCACAAAATTCTTATTCCGACGCCCTTAATGTCGTAAACTCCCCCACTAACCAAAAATCCAACAAAAAAACCAATAGATTAAGGATTTCTCCTCCAACTATCGGTTGGAATTGGGGACAACTGCACGCTTTTAACGCCGTTGACATCGCCAATCGCTGCGACACGCCAATATATGCGGCAAAAGAAGGAATTGTCACTGAAACAAATAATGACAATAACTGGAATAACGGCTATGGCAATTCCATTACCATAGAACATTCAAATAATATTGAAACACTTTATGCTCACCTTGAAAAAGTTGAAACGCAAATAGGCCAATATGTAAAAGAAAAAGAACTTATCGGCTATATGGGCAGCACCGGCAATACAGACGGCCCGACTGGCTGCCACCTCCATTTTGAAGTCCACGGCGCGGAAAACCCATTGGTTAACTAAGGAAAAGAATTTTCTTTTTCTCCGAAACCTAAACGGGAGCGCACCTCGTCCCGCCTACGGCGGGACGAGGTGTGAGCGGGTTGAGGGAAAAAGAAAATTCTTTTCCTACCCTTTCTCTCTCACTCTATATTGAAACGCTTCCGCCAAATGATTGCCTCTTACTTTTTCGGAATTTTCCAAGTCGGCTATCGTCTGAGCAATTTTTAAAACTCGATAATATCCTCTAGCTGAAATAAAAGATTTCTCCATTATATTTTTTAATATTGGCTCCGCGTCATCTGCCAACGCTATTATTTCATCAACCATTTTTGAGCTCATTTCGGAATTTAAATAAATTTTCGGCTTGATTTTCGCGAAACGATTTTTCTGGATTTCCCGCGCTTTTAAAACCATGTCTTTTATTTTTTTATTAATATTATTATCGCGGCTCAACGGCTCTTTTCTCAATTCTTCTATTCTTATGCGCGGCACCTCAATTTGAATATCAATTCTGTCCAAAAGAGGACCGGAAATTTTCTTTTGATAACGAAAAACTTCATTCGCCGTGCATTGGCATTCTTTTTCCGGCGTTTCCACTCCGAAATAGCCGCAAGGGCAAGGGTTCATCGCCGCCACTAAAGAAAATTTCGCCGGAAAATCAAGCGAACCTTTGGCGCGGGAAATGCAAACATTGCCGCTTTCCAACGGCTGACGCAAAGATTCTAAAAGGTCGCGACGAAATTCCGGAATTTCATCAAGAAACAAAACGCCCCGGTGCGCCAAACTTATTTCTCCGGGCTTGGGATTCGCTCCGCCGCCGATAACCGAAACCATTGAAGCTGAGTGGTGCGGCGCCCGAAAGGGCCTAAAATTCACGAATGGATTATTACCTAAAGCGCCGGCAGCGCTGTAAATCTGCGTTGTCTCAATAATTTCATCAAGGGATGGCGAAGGTAAAATTGAAACCAAGGCCTGAGCCAACATTGTTTTACCGGCTCCGGGAGGCCCGAACATTAAAATATTATGTCCGCCGGCGGCCGCCACTGTTAAAGCCCGCTTGGCGCTTTCCTGCCCCTTAATATCGGCTATGCTAATTAATAATTCTTCATCTATTGGATTAAATTCAATTTTGAACGGCTTTTGAAAAACCATTTCTTTTCTTTCTTCAAGAAAATCAATCAATTCAATTAAATTTGAAACCGGAACAATATTGATTCCTTTTATAATCGCGGCTTCGGCCGCGTTTTCTTTCGGTAAAAACAAAAATTTGAATCCGAGTTTTTTCGCTAAGCGGCTTACGCTCAAGCTCCCGGAAACCTGCCTTAATTCTCCATCCAAAGAAAGTTCGCCGATAAAAATTTTATCTTTGGTTTCAAAATTTTTAATCTGTTTTGTGGCCAATAAATAACCAATGGCAATTGCCAAATCGTACTGCGAACCGGCTTTTTTAATGTCAGCCGGCGCGAGATTAACCGTAATCTTCCTGTTTTCTTTTGTCGGCGGCTTGATTCCGGAATTTTTTAAAGCCGAACTTACGCGTTCTTTCGCCTCTTTTAGCGCTTTGTCCGCCAAACCGACGATATTAAACGAATGGAGACCGACGTTAATGTCAGTCTCCACTTCAATAAGCCTGGCATCAATTCCTTCAAGTTCCGCAGAATAAACTTTAGAAAAATTTTTTGCCATAATTCAAATCTAAGAAACAATTTTACATTTTCGGCACAATTTTGACTCCGGGTCAATTTCAAGAATTTCCAAAGAAATTTTCTTTTTACAATTTTCGCAAACTCCATATCCACTGTTATTGATTTTCCCCAAAGCCGATTCAATGTCAAATAAACGCTCTTTTAAAGTTTGAACAATAGACATCACGTTACTATATTCTTCTGATTCATCGGTTTCTTCATCTGGGTCCACATCGCTGCCGAAATCAGTGATTCCTTTATGTTTTTTCAATTCTTCCAAAACTTCCTGTTTTTCTTTTTCAAGTTTTTGTTTAAATTTATTTGTATCCATCCCTCACCCTTCAAAGATTTATTTGTAAATTTCATAATAAATTTACAAATTATATTGAAGTTAATTTCAATTTATTTATTATATTATTATTTATCCATCACATCTCCAAAAATAATATTCATTATCTTTGAAGGGTGAGGGATTATTTTAATACCTTTAATATTATATTATACGCCAAATATCCCAACCCCGCAATCGCCGCTACCATAATCACGATTATAATTATTGTTTTTAACAACGATTTAGTTTTAGCGGTTTCGCCGGTTGCGGCTTTTACCTCGCCAGTTGAAGAAAATATCGCTTGTTCCGGTCCCGCGTATCCCGGCGCGCTAATATTGATTTTCGCTTCCTCAGCAACCACTGGTTTTTTATTTTCGGCCAACTTTACAAACTGCATAGAAGTCGCATCGCCACCGCTGGCTTTAATCGCCGCGATATCGGATTTCATTGTCCTGATTTCAATATCCGGATTTTGAGAATTATTTTCCATAATATTTATTATATTAAAATTTAAAAAATCACGCAAATTATCTCCTTCTCCTCCCGTGAAACGCCTTGTGTACTTCGCGAAGCTCTTTATTCGTTAAATGAGTGTAAATTTGCGTTGTGGCAATATTGGAGTGACCAAGTAATTCCTGCACTGAACGCAAATCCGCTCCGCCGATTAAAAGGTCGGTGGCGAATTGATGACGCAACTGATGAGGAGATATTTTTTCAAAAATTCCGGCCTTGCGGCTGTAAAAATCAACTAATCTTTGCGCTGTTCTCGGTAAAATTCGCCCGATAATCTTAGAAGAATTTTTATTCAAACTTATAAACAACGCTTCTTCAACATCTCCGCGCTTATCCAAATAATTTTTAAGCGCTTTTTTGGCGCGGTCAGAAAGAAAAACTACCCGTATTTTACCGCCCTTACCACGAACCGTGATTTCACCGCGGTTAATGTCTATGCGCCTGTCCAACGAACAAAGTTCGGAAACACGCAAACCGGTGGAAAACAACATTTCCAAAATAGCCTTGTCGCGTAAAGATTTCAAATCATTCCCTTGTGGCGCGTTAAGCAACCGCTCCATATCTTTATACTCAATCGTTTTAATCTGGCGTTCGGGGATTTTTGGCAATTCAATTTTATCCGGCGACAAAACATTATAATCGTTTTTAATCAGATATTTTAAAAAATTTCTTAAAGCGATAATATAATAAGCTTGTGTTGTTTTTTTAAGATATTCTTCTTTTTTATTTTTCATTCGCGCCAAATACAAACGAAAATTTTTTATTTTATCAACATTAATGTCTTTTTCATTTTTAATTCCTCCAAATTTGAAAAAAACTTTAAGATAACGTTCGTAATTTTCCCGCGTTTTCAAAGACCGATTTTTTTCTATTTCAAGATAATCAAGATAATTTTGGAAAAGATTTTTAATGTCCGCCATTTATTTTCTTTTTATAACGCGCTTCGCCGCTTTAACGATATTTTCCGCTCCTAAGCCGTATTTTTCAATCAATTCTTCAGGCTTGCCGCTCTCGCCGAAGCAATCCTGTATTCCGATAAATTCCATCGGCGTCGAATAATTTTTTGCCAAAACTTCCGCCACCGCTCCTCCTAATCCTCCCAAAACATTATGCTCTTCAACAGTTACAATTGCTCCGCATTTTTTTGCGAGTTCAATGATTTTTTTATCATCAATCGGCTTAATGGTATGATTATTTAAAACAATTGCTCCGATGCCTTCTTCTTCCAATTCTTTTGCTGCTTGCAAAGCGTTATATAAAACCGGACCGCAGCCGATTATAACAACTTGCGATTTTTTTGATTCATAAAAAATTTCCGCTTTGCCTGGAATAAAGGGTGTTTTTTCGGTTGTTATAACCGAAGTTTTTTCTCGTGCAAACCTCAAATAAACCGGTCCCCAAATTTGCGCGGCGGCAATTGTCGCTTTTTTCGCTTCAATCGCGTCGCAAGGAACAATCACTTTCATATTTGGTATCACCCGCATCGTAGCGATATCTTCAATCGCTTGATGAGTGGCGCCGTCCGGCCCCACGGAAACACCGGCATGCGCTCCGCCGATTTTCACATTGGAATCATTATAAGCAATTGTCGTTCTGATTTGCTCCCAATTCCGGCCCGGAGAAAAAACCGCATAAGAAGAAATAAAAGGAATTTTTCCGGAAACGCCCAAACCGGCCGCCATTGCCGCCATATTCTGCTCCGCCACACCCATTTCAAAAAATCTTTCCGGAAATTTTTCCGCGAACCAATGGCTCCGCGTTGATTCCTTCAAATCCGCGCACAAAACAACGACATTTTTATTTTTCTCGCCAGCAATTAAAAGCCCCTCGCCATATCCGTCGCGTATGGGTTTTTTCTCTATATCCATTTCAAAAATCTTTTTATTTAATTTTGCGTCTTCGTTAATCATCCCTCACCCTTCAAAGATTGTTTATAAATTTTAATTTATTAAAATTTATAAAATAAATCATTGAAAATTAAATTAATTTATTAATATAATACAAAAATATTTGTGTCCCTCAAACCAATCTTATTATCATTATCTTTGAAGGGTGAGGGATTATTCATGCTCGCTTTTAATTTTCCCTCCTAATGTCCGCAATTCATTCAACGCCTTTTTCGCTTGTTCTTTATCCGGAGGAATGCCATGCCATAAATAATCCTGCTCCATAAAACTCACGCCCTTGCCGGGAATCGTATGGGCGATAATAACGGTCGGTTTTTCAAAAATCGCCCTGGCTTCATTACAAGCGTCAACAATCTGTTCAATATTATGCCCGTCAATTTCCAAAACATGCCAGCGGAATGCTTCGTATTTTTCTTTTAAAGATTCCAAGGGCATTGTGTCTTCGGTAAATCCGTCTATTTGGATATTATTTCTGTCAATAATCGCCGTAATATTGTTTAATTTATTTTTTCCGATAAACATCGCCGCTTCCCAAGTATTGCCCGCATCCTGTTCGCCATCGGACAGCAAAGCGTAAATCCTGTATTTTTTTTGGTCTAATCTGGCGGCCAAAGCAAAGCCCGCTGATTGCGACAAGCCCGAACCCAAAGGTCCGGAAGTCGTTTCAATCCCCGGTAAAGCGCCACGATGCGGATGCCCCTGCAAACGTGAATTTAATTTTCGCAAAGTTTTCAATTCTTCAATATCAAAATATCCGACTCGCGCCAATATTGCGTACTGAATCGGACAAATATGCCCATTTGATAAAATCAACCTGTCCCTGTCCGGCCAATTCGGATTTTTCGGGTCATGGTTTAAAACGTGAAAATATAAAGCCGTGAAAACATCGGCCATTCCCAACGGGCCGGCCGAGTGGCCGGAACCGGCCTCCACCAGCATATCAATCACATCCTGCCGAATTTGATTAGCCGTCATTTCTAAAAATCTTATTTTTTTATCGTCTAAAATTTCCATGAATAATTACGAATAGTCACTAATTTAAACAAATTGTCACTAATCACTAATAATATTTTTTCTATCTTTTGTATGAATATATCTTTTTGGTTTAAAATATTTTTCACCAAAATTTACCAAATAAGCAAGTTCATATTTTGACGACTTTAAATATTCTATTAATTGCATTTCCATATCTTTTATAGTAAAAGGCGACGTCTTTAATTCAATTATTATTGAATCAACAATAAAATCCGGGACATAACTACCTAATTTTTTACCACTTGTCACGGAAAATATATCTATCCGTGGCTCTGAAATATAACTTATCTGATTATTTTGAAACTCTTCTTTTAAAGCATTGTGATAAATTTTTTCTTTATGATACATTCCATATTTATTCCTTACATTATAAAAAACTCCCTGCAATTTATAACTTAATTCTTTATACAATAATTCGCGATTCGTGTCTATTTGTCCTACATTAGTGGCTATTTGTAAATCTTCATAAGCTTTTTGCGGTTTTTCGCTCTCCCAAATATATGAACCGACCGCTAAAATGTCCGCGCCGGCTTCTTGACATAATTTTGCGGTTTCCAAATTTATACCGCCATCAACTTCTATTATAACATCAGGAAAATTTTTCTTCAAAAATTTTATTTTATCCAAAACCTGCGGCTGAAATTTCTGGCCCGATAACCCAGGATTAACAGCGAGTATTTGCATAAAACTCTTGCTACTATCAATAGTAGCAGACAAAAAAGGAATTAAATCTTCAATCGGCGTTTCAGGATTTATCGCCAACCCAATTTCACAATCACTCGCATAATTTTTCAACTTTTCAATTTTTAAGCTTTTAAGCTCAAGGGTTTCAATATGAATAATAATTCTTTTCGCGCCCGCCTTAATCCAATCATCAATAACTGCCAATGGATTTTCAACCATTAAGTGAACCTCTGGGTTAATTTTCAATTTTAAATTTTCAATTTTCAATTTCTCTAAATCTTTTGGTTGATTCCATGTGGAATGCGATGTGAATTTCCCATCTGCAATATCAATTTGAACCCATCCCTCCTTCGTTAAAGCTTCGGCGGGCAAGCCGCTAAAAAACTCGCCGGCTTTTTTTAATTTTTCCGCAACACAAGCAAAATCGCCGCAATTTATCGTCGGAATAATGAGCATTTAATTTAATTTTAATACTTTTTCAGTAAAATAAAAAGGCCGATTACTCGGTTTAATGAAAGTTTTGAAATTTGTTTTTTATTATCTTGATATTTTTCTTGTTAAAAAATTGGATCATTTTATATAACTCAAAGATTTAATTATCTCATCAAAAATACTTTCTAATTCCATAAACTTTTTAAAATCACTATTTTCAAAATAAATAGTCGCCCCTGGCCAATAAGAAGATTTTGTTTGGAAAACAACACCCTTAAACGAAATAAACTCTCTTTTTTCAGGAAAAATAAATTGAGGGCAGCAAAGTTCTGGTAATTTATATGTATAAGCATAGCTTCCCTTAAAAATTATAATTGACATTCCATTGGATAGAGTGTGTAATTTACATTCAGCGAGTTTAATGTCGTAAGTACGAATAGGGGTGTTATTAATTACTGTTCCCTGATTGTCAGTCATAAGCGCTCCTTTATCAGTGAAATCAAGATAAGCATTATTTTCACAGACGTTTCCCAAGGATTGACCAGCATATTGAAATAGAGGAGGGAAACCTTCCCAAGACCAAGAGGTAGTTGAAAGATTTTCTGCTTGGAATTTTATTTTCATTGTTGAAAATGATAAATTCTCAAAAGATAAAAATATTCGATCGCTAGGAGGTTCCCCAATAATATTTTCCGGGATTATTTCTTCTACTAATTTACCCCAATCTTTTGGATGTTTAAAAGTAATTCCGAG
>Ga0100390_10006358_pt1 | contig 10041 bp, 7 predicted proteins | sample CryGeymeta201514_FD_81540 | JGI IMG/M metagenome (GOLD analysis project Ga0100390, IMG submission 81540) | Groundwater microbial communities from Crystal Geyser aquifers in Utah, USA - Crystal Geyser metaG 2015-14 | ecosystem: Environmental > Aquatic > Deep subsurface > Groundwater | place: USA... | reverse complement strand
TAATTCATTTTATTCGAATAAACATTTTACTAGTAGTTAAGCTGTTTGGTTTGAAAATCGTACCGATGTTGCTAGTTGTATTCTAGTGTACTGTTTTACCTACTGTAAACTTATTCTCAATCGAATAAAAAAATGTATTAAAATAAAATGGTCAAGCCCTTTTAAGCTAGCATTTAACAGGTAGGTGCTGAACCGCTTTAATTTAATTCATTCGAATAAACGTATCTAAATACAATGTAACATTAAACTATTCATTCCGAATATAAGCATAAAATATATCCCGTGATTTTTCAATATCCCGGAATTGGTGATCACTAAATCGTCAAACAAGCCCGGGATATGGATATCCCGGAAAATTGGATACTCAGCCCCGGGATTTTTCCATATCCCGGGAATGGTGATAACATATGTGTCATTTCCATTTTTGTTGCTTTCTGCCGATGGGAACCACCGATCAAATATTGTGTGGGCAATCTTAGCTGTTCGTTTTTCTATTGTGTTTCGTTCAGTCGCTACCTTGACCCCGGGAAAGCTACGAACTTCTCTCGACGAAGGCTACTCCGTATTTACACAATTAAGATAGCTTCATAGTAAGAGAAACATTCACAAGCACGCGACAAAGTGCAACAGACTATCGTGTACTCAAAGACTTGAAATATTTTCTGTAGTGAAGTACATGCAGATGATTATATTATTGATTTCTACGGATAAATGTATCAATTTGTTTTGCAAAAAAGACGAGACACCCTATAGTGTGTAAAAACAGCATTGAGCTTCCCGGAGATTCCTCTCCAGCTGTGATTGGGTAGTTTACAATATCACGCATGCTTCGCGACCGCAGGCATAGGCCTCGTCTTGCAGATTGGCCATTGTGTCTACCCCCACTATCGCCACGGAATCAGAAGTATTAATACGTGTCGTCTGGTGGGCTGATGATGGACTGCTGTCTGCCGAAAAACTGACATCATTGTCGTTTTTGGATGCCATAGACTGAGAACTGATATTGTTGGTAATATCAGTTTCATCGTTTGTGTAGGTATCTGGCTTGGCCTCAATTTTGTTTAGCTCAGCAACAGCAATATCAAGTTCATTTTGAGTCTTTTTGGTGGTCACTTCAAGCTGTTGCAAAGCTTTTTCAAGAGCTATGAAATATCTATTTTGTCTTGCAGTAAGTTTTGTTGCCACTTGTTTAATTTTTTTCATTTCCGCTTTCGCCATCGAGATCTTTTGGTTATATTCGTGCAATGCGGCTTCGAGCAGAGCAACCTTCCTTTCACCACTTTCCGTCACACTCATGAAAGAACAGGTTTCAAAAAGTGGTACAATATTTTGAGAGAATGATTCCTCAATAATAAGAGCGAGAGGATCTTCTGCTGAAGAAAGCTGAGAATTATCAGCATTATCTTTTTCGGCAGCGTGATTCTCCTCCGCTTCTGGTGCGGAGGAACGTTCTTCAGCGAGCACGTCCTGTCCGTTTGCTGCTTCTTCAACTGATGCCTCACGCTCAGCATCGTTCGAGTCCAGTTTGTTCGCCGCTTCCTCTTGTTCCTGCGGTGCTAATTGAACCACAGCTGGTGCGTTTTTGGCAAAAGACCGTTCTGCTTCGTTGCGAGAAGTCATGATAAAGTCGTCTGAAAATGTCATCTTTAATTCTTCGGTCGGACCTTCGGTAGGTACCTCCTTGCATATCAAGGCTCGCTTCGACCAAGAGAAAAGTCCAGCGATATGGAAAGCAGATGGTTGAGCGAAGTTTCGCTGAGCCCCAAAGGATGCTGCACCATGATTGAGATTGCGTTGCCCTTCCGCGGTTGACTCGACCAGGGCGCCAGTGTCCTCTGCCTTGTTACTCTTATCAGCGGCATCTTTGAAAACAGTTGGGGTGGGTGCTGCTGTAACAGCAGGTTCTAATGGTAGTGTTTCCTCAGACTTAGGCGCATCAGATGTTTCCTTCTCTGCTGAGTCCTCAACTGAAAGCACTTCCTTAGCAGCAGCATCTTTGACGACGGGGCTGCGTGTTGCTGAAGATTCGGTTGGCAATTCCTCTTCAGACGTAGCCACGTCAGCCGTTGTTTTCTCTGCCAACTCCTCGGCAGAAAACACTTCACTAAGCAGATCTTCTGTAAGGGTGATAGAAGGATTGGTAGTTTCGCCTTTCTCTTGTGTTGTGCCGGCGTCATTAATAGTGACTGCCTTTTCTTCTGTCTGCAAAGAAGATTTATCGGCTTCTACAACATCTTCGACCTTTCCACAAAGAAGAGAACTGCATGTGAAAAAGTATTGGGTAGATGGTGGGGCTCCAGGTCTAGAGATTTCAGTGTTGATGGCCACCAAGGATGTCTCTTCGTTGCTCTCCTTGCTCTCAGTGGAATCGACCTTGGGATCAGCAACAGACATATCCATCGAGATGGACCTGGTTGTAATTTCGGCTTCTCCAGCAGGCGCCTCACTGTCCATAGAGGAATTCATTCGCGTCGTCACATGTGCTGCGCCTGTGGGTTGATCGCTATCCTCTGTGAAGGTAGCCACAGTGCTGTATTTATCGTCCGAGCTACTCTCCTCAGTGCTCTCGTCAGTTACGGATTGAGTTTCTGACTCAACAGCTACCTTCGACAAATCATTCTCGCTTTCGACTTCTTCGTTCTTCTTGTCTTTCTTTCCCGTCTCCTCCTTAGGATGGTCGTCCTCAAATTTGCTGTCGACACTCTTGGGATGTGTATCTCCGTGATTATATTGTTCATCAGAAGTGGCCATGCTAAGCGACTTATGAATTTGTTCGCTCAAACTCTCCTCGTGCGTGTCATCTGTTGTCTTGTTAACGATCGAAGACTTGTGCATTTCATGGCCCATCATCAATTCTTCAACAAGGGTTGGGTTCGTAGCTGGAGCAGTAGCTGCGGTCGACTCTGCCGCCATATTTTAACCTAATGAATGCTTTATAGGATTGGAGGACGGTACAGATTGAGTTTATTCAATTGGTGAAGCCGAGAAGCAGTGTAATGACGGGTGTAGTGTTTCAAGTTAGACTCGGGGAAAGTGTACTCGGCGATTTTTATCTCCAATTTTTTGTAGCATTTGGAGTGATCTTTTTCCAGGAATTACAGAGGAAGCGAAAATGTGAGGCGGATTTGGCGAATATACAGATAACAGTAGTTATAAAAATCTTCATCAATGTGGATCAAAATAAAATTATTTAACGAGCTTCTCGAAATACTACGCCGACCAAGCTGAATCATGCCACGATAATGAATCGTGCCTAATTGCCTCACAAATTTTTGGGACATACTGTACGGTACCTGGTACCTGCAATCTCAAATCTCAAATAATGAGCTTCTGGGCCCTCGGCCACCGTAGTTGCTTGTATCCTACTCGTATCTTAAATATTAAGCTACTCTAACTGTAAAGTTACACTAGCAAGCATTCTATCTGTATCTGAAAATGCTATTTTGCCGTTGAAACTAGGGCGTCTTCAAAGTTTCCGGTGAGCCTTCTATCCTCTGTTTGGAGAACGTACTATCCTGCGAAGAAACCGATACAGCACTGGAAAGTGATCCAGCGGCACAATTACTTGGTGCGGCACTTTCAATCATGTCTGTTTCTTCTTCTGGTTCGCGTTCTGTGTTTTTATTTTCGGTATCTTCGTGGCTTTCAATAATCGCGCGTGACAATTCTTCCCAATCCGATCGCAAGAGAAAGTAAGCATTGACTGTTCCACTCGCCATGTATCCAATTACAACGGCAGCAGTTTGTCCTTCCAAGTTCAGCTTGAGCAACACACTAGCAACTGCGGCCAATGGAATAGTGACCATCCAACTGCAGGCAAAAACTACAGTGGTTGCCAGACGGTAACGTCCTTGGGCACCAAGCAGTGTCCAACTCACGGATCCAATTGTCATAGTGATATTTCCAATGCCAAAGAGGGGGAGCAAATCAGCAATCAATTTTTGTAGCACAGCATCTGATGTCAGCCAAGTCGCGATATCCTCTCCCATGATAAAGACAAGAGATGTCACAAGGAAAGATCCAAGAGAAGCAATCAGCATAGATTTGTAAGAAGAAACCTGGGCGTGCTTGGGTTTACCACATCCCAATAGAAATGCGCATCTCACTTCAGAAGCATCACCGATAGCTTCGGTAAAACTTTCGACAGCCTCCCATAATGTACCAATGATACTCCAAGCTGCAACCTCGGCTGGTCCCAAATAACTAGCAAATAACGTCAAGAGCTCCCACTCTCCGTCAGTCAGAAGGAATCCAATGGAAAGCGTAAATGCAGTCTGCGTCATAAGCCAAACAGCTTTATAGTTCGTCAAGGAAAAGCTTCCTGTCAGACCCTCCAGGTAGGGAGAGAACCAGCCTTTATAGTGAATGATCCATACATTCAAGGTCAGGAAGAAAACCCCCATACCAAAATGAATCAATCCAATCTGATATAGTTCAGGGGCGGTGAAGAGGCACGCCAGCAGCACCAGAAGGAAATTCAAGATATCTTCGGAAATACTGATTATAGTGCTGTAATTCTCCAGCCCGATAACATCCAAAAGACCATGGAGAACCTCAGCGATTCCTGCTACCAACTGTGAGAAGATCAAGACTCGACCAAATTCTTGGCCAATCGATGCTGTTTCATTGTCGAAGCCAAACCAAAGCACGCAATCTTCAATTTTGAACCACCAAAAGAGCATGAATGGAACGGAAAATACTGTATACAAGATCATGGCCATTTGAAGGTATTCACCACAGAGTTTGTTCTGTTTGGTGCCTACTGCCTGGCTGCAAAGCGGCGACAAAGCATTCCAAAATCCACCCACAAATTCATTGGAAAGACTTATCAGCATTTTGACTACTACATAGGCTGAAACTTCCTTGGTTCCAACAAAATGACTTATGATTGAAACAGTCAAAACATCCAATACTGCAGTAAAGAGTGCCTGCGTTGCAAATGGCAGTGTCAATCTCATAATCCGTCGCATCTCAAAATCCCATTCTGAAAGAGCAATGATCCTGTCAAAATAGGCTTTAATCCAGTTTGGTTTCCACCAAGCATTAAACCCCGAACACGTAATATCAAAATCGTTATCATCTGGCTGAAATAGTTTGGGTAAAAAGTCTTCGTGTTCAGCATCCATGGTAAAGCTCTGTACGGACACTTCATCGGTATCCATCTTGCTTAAAAAAGAGTGATCATCATTGTCGGTTCTTCGTTGTTGATCAATTGGATAATGTGCTTGCGCGCCACTGCTAGTATCGAAACGAAAAAAGGAGTCCGCTTTTTTGCCAGACTCTTCGAGGAGCTCTCGTTTCTCCATCGCTTTGCGAAATCGGCGTTGTGTTCTCGATCGTTTGTTGTGGTGTATACCAGTAGCACTTGTAGGACCAATGGTAAGAGATGGATTCAAGGCTGACGATGCCATGGTGTTCGTCATACTTATAACAGACCGTTGGCTGAAAGATCGGATCGAAGCAGATTGAATAGAAGGAGCTACTGGACGATTTAGGAGTTGCGACAGCGTTAGTCCATAGTCATGGGTGCGATTGTTCGTCGAGAAAGAACGTTGGGAGTTTCCCTCATCAGCTCTTTGCATCGTTTGCGTCTCCACTGGAGTTACCGTTCTAGTATCAGACTGCGACTGTTTATAGTTTTGCATTGTCCGTCTTCCTTTGTCGAAATGTTTTCCGATTGCGACTAAAAAAGGCAGCAAGGCATTCAAGGAAACGCAGATGGCAATTGTTCCAATGAGCAACAATGAACCGGGATCTGTGGTGGTTTGGGAGTAGTTATCAAAAGCGAAATCATCGTCATTGTAAATTGGGGCTACCATGGTCAAATCAAATTGGATTTTTGATGATCTTTGTGGGTGTACTCGGGTCCTGTTTGTGGTGCCGAGTGCCGGCCAGCCTGGAACAAACGTTTTCCAGACGACAGCGTCGCGGCGTTGGAATTGAAGGCCAAATTTTCGCTCTGCTAAGCACGCTTTTGGACATGAAAGTCAGACACCATTATTTTTTACAGTAGAGTGAGGCGCGTCCGTTTCGCAATACTTCACTCGTAGACTGAATATCAGTGCGCACCTTTCATTCACAATTCACAGAGAGAGGTTGACCTACTAACTACTAGAGGACCATTTTTCCGTTTTTATTTAAGCACGAATGAATGTCAACTAGGACAATGAAAAGTTACGGCAGTCTCGCCCCTGCAGGTAGTCTAGTCTAGCTAGACAATTATTTTTGTCAACGTTACTCTCAATCCGCAATCAATTTATTTTTGTTTTGGTGGACACGCATCTCCTCAACGACGACAATGTTGTAATGATCTGACAAATGCCACCAACTGTGCTACTTGCGCCTTTTGTCGTAAGCGAAAAGAGGTCTGATAAAACATCATACCGCGGAGGACTGAAAAGCAATCCTGAAGTGCCCGTTTGGGAAGGAGATGGTGGACGCATCAGCAGTACTAGCTAGCTTGGACAAGGCAAAGACCTGTCAAGTGACGGGGTTGTACTATTGGATAGATAAAAGGGAGATAAGGAAAGAAAAAAGTTCTGCGAAATCGTCAGCACCTCGAAAGGGGAAAGCTATTTTACCATTACACTGCTGCGCTTCTTTAATGCCAAAACTATATCAGATTGAAATTTGGCTTTACAAAGTCAGATGCACATGCTTTCCCGCCCTCATACTGTGATTTGATAGCGTTATAGGTTTAGTGAGACTGCGTGTTGCTATCAAAAAATTCTTGCATTAATCGGATGTGCATGAAATACAATTTAATGCTCTTCGCCATCGTCCACGTATCCTTCGGGAAGCTTGGCCTCATTGGTCAAAATATCCTCGGAAACGAGACCCCACACTGGTACATCATCGTGACCCAAGTCCTTGAAAAGTTTCGACCTATTTGGTAATCCACTTTCAGCTGGGGGGTCGATGAACATTTTCAATTCAACAACTTGGGTTACACAATCAGAAAGAGTAAAAAGTGAGTTCAAAAGCATCGCAAAATCAAGCAATCATCGCCGTTGCGAGAACCTGTACAAACGTACCACAGGCGCATTCCACCACAACACCACCCAGCAATTTCACGAGAGAAATAGCGGACCCGAGAGTTCCTCCCGTGGCCACAAGATCATCAATAATCAAAATTCTCTGTCCCTTAGCAATCTTGTCGCGTTGGACCGTTAGTCCACTGCGGCTACCGTATTCGGTGTTGTATTCCGACGAACTGACCGTGTTGGGCATTTTACCTGCCTTGCGCATCATGATAAAGGGCTTCTTCAAAGCCAGGGCAATGGGTGGTCCGAGGATGAAACCACGGGCATCCAATCCGGCAACAGCATCGATACCAATCTCATTGTAACGATCCACAAAAATGTCTACAACCTTTTGAAAAATGGCCGGCTCGTAAAGGAAACCACCAATGTCGTAGAATCGATCAATGCCCTTGAAGGGAAAATAGGGCAAGTACTGCGAAATTTCCTTGGCTTCTGGACCATCCTGTGCGTACTTCTTGATGGAACTAGTCATTCCTCTTTTTATTAAATGTGTATAATACTATGTGTGCGTGTGCGTGTGCGTGTGCGTGTGCGGGTGTTGGCGGTAACACAAATCAAACAAGCACAATACTTAAAAATTTCAAAATGGTTGAGATCTGATTATTATTTTTGTGGATCGTCAGTGATGCTGATGATGATACATACAACAACATGATACTGTACTGCACGATGGCATTGCTTGGAAAAGCAAAATCGAGACGACGAAGAATCGTAAGAGAAAATTACTACTGTATTAGAGTTTGGGCTTTTTTATGATGACGCACACTCCTTGACCTCAAACAAGGACAAAGAAAACCGACATAAAGGTTCTTGCATACTACTAATAAAATTCACAATCTTCATTTTTGATCTCTCACCCACAAAAGCCTTGTGTACTACGTATGAGTTGTGGCTGGAGATAGTATTGCTTGTATTATTTTTATGATATTGTGGAGCGGGACAAGTAGTAGGTCCGTGCTCTAGTAGCTAGTAGCTAGTAGTAGCTAGCTAGAGTAGTTATGAGTACTCCGGAGTCTTCGTTATTAGAGATAAGCCAAACTGCCGTGGTTCACCTGGGCGTGTTTCGCTCTGATGACAATAATTTATTTTTAAAAGATTCCCGAAGTAGTCTACAGCACAGTAAATCATAAACATTTTCCATGGGATCCATGCCTGCTCTCTGCTTTGCCTAAGCGTCATCTCATTATTGCGTTTCGTACAGAAGTGTCTCTTTCGCATGGCTTTCCCAAACAACAACAGCAACGAAAGGCGTCGTCTCATTTGGCACCGACGAGATTTGCGCTTATGTGACAACGAGTTGTACTCTACTACTAGTACTGATGAGAATGATAGAGATACAACTGTACAAATTGTACCACTCTACGTCATAAATCCTGATGATTTTTCTCCGCGTCCTTGTTCCGGGGAAAATTCTTGGTCGACTGTTTCGGTAGGTCCTCACGCCTCTCGTGCGTTGATTGAAGCACTAAAGGATCTTCGAGCGTCTCTCAAATCTTTGGGAGGAGATTTGCTGATTCGTACTGGTGATCCACTCGACATTATACCTGCAATGGCAAAGACATTGAATTGCACCGAAGTGATTTGGGCCGAGGAACCTGGTACTTATGAACAATTGCTTTCGCAACGTCTGAAAGATGCCTTTCAGTCTGGCTCGAGCAGGTGTCAACAACAGGTCTCTGTACAGACTGTCATGGGGTATACTCTCTACCATCCTGACGATCTTCCCAAAGACGAAATGACCTGGTCAAGATACGCGAGACCAAACGAGAAACAAAGCAAGAAACAAAAGAAACAAAGGCGTGGGCCAGACTTGTGGTGCGAACACCCAGTACAACAAGACCAGCAGACGACGTGTGTCGATGTTTCGACCAAACGGCTAGAAGGTATGCCTCGTATCATGGGCGATTTTCGGCGGGCAGCACGTGCATTTGCGCAAGTTCGACCGATCTTTTGCATCGAAGAGGACGAGAAAATTTATTTTCTCTCGCACAGCTTGGAACCTGGCAATTTGCCGACCGTGGACGATCTGGCGCGTTTCTACAGTGACGTGAGTCTCTTCGGTCTTCCCTCGTCGGAGATTTTAAGCGTTGTAGAGGCAGCAAAGGAAAAGTCGCCAAACATTTACATTGCAGGAGAAAATTTGGCCAAAGCGACCATGGAAGATTTTATTCGAAATTATGCTTCCACAGCCGATCGGTCGTTGGCGGATGTCTCGGCACACAATTCCTCCCGTTTCAGTACCCCCTTGTCGACGGGTGCCTTATCGCCTCGACAGATCTACTGGAGAGCAAAACAAGAACCATCCGGTCGTGAATGGATACTCCATCATTTGGAAATGAGAGATTTTTTTCTTTACTCGGCGTTCTTCGCAGGGAGCCGTCTTTTTGCCAGAGCAGGAATGCCCGTGCGGCAAAGGAGAAACCAGAAGAAAAAGGATTCAGTGAAGCCTACTAGTATCCAGTGGAAGGAACCGAGATGCAATATTGATCTTTTCCACAGTTGGACTTTTGGTAGAATTGGGCTACCATTGGTAGACGCGGGGGCAAGGGAAATGATGGCAACAGGTTACTGCTCCAATCGGGTACGTCAAAACATGGCCTCAGTTCTCGCCAAGGACCTTAAGCTAGATTGGCGTATCGGAGCAGAGTGGTTTCAATTTTGCCTGCAAGATCATTGCGTGGGAGCTAACTGGGGAAATTGGATGTACTTTGGAGGAGTGGGGAGTGATCCAAAGGTACGTGGTGTAAAAGGATCCGAACGGGATGACTGATTTTGAATTTTTCATGTTCTGACCCAGCGCCTGTTTTTCTGTTTTCTGGGTGACTTTTTCAGAACCGACACTTCCGTACTATTAGTCAGGCTCTTCGCTATGATCCGGAAGCCCGATACGTGGCAAAATGGCTACCAAAAATGAAAGCGATTGATTGTGTAGATAGAGATATTTTCTTTCGTCCATGGGATTTTGTTGCTGCTGACAGTTGGAGCCCACCCATCGTCG
>Ga0100390_10006318_pt1 | contig 10078 bp, 8 predicted proteins | sample CryGeymeta201514_FD_81540 | JGI IMG/M metagenome (GOLD analysis project Ga0100390, IMG submission 81540) | Groundwater microbial communities from Crystal Geyser aquifers in Utah, USA - Crystal Geyser metaG 2015-14 | ecosystem: Environmental > Aquatic > Deep subsurface > Groundwater | place: USA... | reverse complement strand
GTTTTCTCAGGACCAGATTTGATTTATTGCTGGGCTACAATGTGATGTGATCCCTATCTCCAAGACTTGGATATATGAATCAAGGGGACCAAATTAAGCCCAGGTGGACTACGTCAGTTTACCTTGTCTCCTATTAGGGACTATGATAGGACTCAGGAGTTAGGTCTCTCTCTATTAGGTCGTGTGCCTGTGCTTGCTCTGTATACACACACACACCACTAGTTTGCTCCTACTATTATCATAATATTCAATATTTACTCTAATATTCATGTAGTCTCCACACTAGCTTTTTACGTTGGTTTCCATCAAAATGGATTTTCGTTCAAATAGCCATAAACACAAGGACGCATATTTCTTCACAGATTCAATTATTTATTTTTATTTTTGATTCTCTTGGCAACAATGACAAAAAAATTGACTTGCACTCATCTCATCTCAATCTCATCTCATCTCATCTCATCTCATCTCATCTCATCAAACAATAGCGCAACACCATCGCTATCATAATACTATACGTAGCAACGCGCACACAATTAGCATTCCACCATGGCAGAACGACCGACTCCCTATTCCATTGCCGTTTCTATTACTATTTGCACCCTGGTAGATCCAACCTCACCTCTTTACCAAGTGTTGGATCCTACGTCGGTTCTGCACCAGCATCTTTCGGCCTTTCTTCAGGATTGTGTATTGTTGGATCTTCCTTCCTTCCATAATAGTAGCAGTAACAGTGATGATGATAATGATAATGATAATGTGGTAAATCGTCAGCGAGGTGGATGGTCATCCATACAGGCTTTGAGCTTGACCCAGTTTCTAGAACAATTACAAGCCATAGATGCTAGCAACGAAACCAACACCAACAGCAACAGCAACAGCAACAGCAACGACCACAACAGCATTTACCGGAACGTTTTGGACGTGCTTCTTGAAATCGCCTCTAGTATGGATAGCCTCTTGGATTGTATGGAATCATTACGACGAGCATTTTTAGAAGGCCTTGTTGACGAGACCAGTGCTCACGGTATTTATTTGCGCAAGGTTTGTTTGGGATTCGATCAGCTCAGTTTTGAAACTGTCGCTATATTGTGGTCCGAATTACAAATGGAACTGGATATGGCACAACAGAAGAACTTGATAACTCGAGGAAAAGGAACAGCCACGTTGAGTCGTCACAGTGATATTAGTACTACCACCAACAGCAGCACCGGCAAGAATGATGACGCATCTGTACAATGGCCACTATCAGCCGCACAAATGGAACGAGTCCTGCGCAAGGAATGCTTTCGCGTACACGACATTGGTAGTACTTCGTCTCCTTCTTCTGATTCAGACAACAACAATGATGATACTAATTATAATGTACGAGTAAACAACACCGACAACAAGACAGAAGAATCGTTTGAAGAAGTGGAAATAAAACTGCGAAAGGTTCTCAGGCACAATCCTGAATTGCCCGCGGCTCATTTTTTGAGATTTCTCAACTGCATCAAGCACGGGGAACGGGTCGGAGCCCTGGACGCTCTGCATCAATATTTTGATTACGCTATTATTTCCAATTCTTCGGGGAAAACCCAGGACATTTTGCAATATGCCGCCATTTTATTGTCGTCTCTTTATAATTCCTTTGGTAATACAGCATTGGCTCGGATGGCCACAAACGAAGCAGTACGTGTCGCACAACAGAGTATGGATGCAGCCTGTGTCGCCTTTGCGCTCGGGTGGATCTTTTCCAATGAGCAGGGCCAGAAAATAATGGGTGGAAGTGTCAATACAGTTGGAATGGACCTGTCGTTGAATCCTGGGGACCTTTTGAAACGATGTGCCTCTCGAGCCATGGAAGGGCATTTACGACCCTTGGCAGCAGGTGCCAACTTGTCTCTGGCCAGGTACTACTTGTCAGGAAGATCCGTACCAGTAGCGAGCAATGTGACCTTGGGAACATCCACAACAACACGCAGCAGAAGTGGAGGACTGGCACAATTAGCCTGGAGCAGTGTGGCAGATGCAACCAGTACCGAAGCAACCGATGATGGTGCTGTGGATCGACCCACGCACATGACCGACATTGCAAACAGCAGAGATGTGTTGGAAACTTTGGCGCGGCAACAACTGATTTCGGCTGGAATTTGGGACTATTTTGGACAAACAAACCTCAGTGGACTGTCCTCCTTTTTGGCGTTGTACTGCCATGCGGATAAAATGCTTTCCGATGATGTCGTCGCCGCCATTCAGAACATAGCTCGTGTCAGCCTTTTTGGATCAACGTCGATGCTCTTGTCACAGAATTTTAGTGGAGGTGTTCTGGAGAGCTACATTACATCCCGAGAAAGCCAAAATAACAAGACGAATGCATCAGACTGCGTATATTCCGAGGCACTTTTAAAGCTCGCATCATTGTGGAAGCTATTTCGACTTCCTATGGATGGGGTATTTTTGTTGTCATCATCCTTAATTCTTCATGAGTGGGCCATTCGACGTGGAGAATTGCATCAAGCTTGTGCGTTCGGAATTGCGCTCGAGAGTTACGTGCACCCACGATTATCCAACTACTGGCAAGTCATGATCGATATCATGTCTCAGAAAAGTCTTTTGTTCGCTCGACAAGGAAAATGGGCCAAAGCTAAGCAGCTGATCCGTGAAATGATTGAAGTTGCCAGAGAACATGATCTTCGGTCGCAACACGCTTCTTTGCTGCTGCAGCTTTCTGTGATCCAATTGGAAGCCAATCCCCATCAGTTTACAGGCGTGCTACCTTCGTTGTTAGAGTGCCTATCAATGACGGATAAATTTGAAATGGATGGTCTTCATGCCACTGCGTTATCAGTACTAGCCCAGGTTCATCTTCGCATGAGAAACCCCAACAGAGCGATCGCACTATTGCAAGCATCATTGCCATCTCTGTTACAGCGAGAACATGTCTGGTACCAAGGGGATGCCTTCTTGACCTTGGCCAAATCCCGCTTACAGCTTGCGAAGAATGTGAATGACAATTTGAAGAAAGGACCAAATTCGAAAGGGCTGATTGCTCTGATGCGATCGGCGGCTAAAGATCTGCAACGTTCTCAAGATTGTTTCCAAAAGTGTCAAGACTGTATCAAGCTTCGCGAAGTTTTTTATTTACAAGCTCGTGTCTTCAATGCCATTCCTGGCGAAATGCCTCAACGAGATAAAGCTTCTCAAGCTTTTGTGGATATTTCGCAGCACGTTGCGTCCGCCAACCAACCCTCATCGGCGGATACAGGAGTTGTCGATTGTCTCTCTAGCATGGCAACATTGGAACGAATGTGTCATCGGGATGTTCCTATTACGGTAGTATCCTGAAAAAGCTTATCGTAGCTCAATGTCAACTTCATACAGCATAACAATACGAAGCTAGACATAAACTGTTTGTAGACTCTCCTCGAGATGTGAACATTGGTATTTTTTAATGGCGATCATCTTGTCGAACAGTGATCGCTTGTGCGACCATGTTTTTGATTCCAGTCACGACTGACTCATTTCTAACAGATGTGAGAAGCGAGTACCAGTACCAGGTACCACTACAAGGTAGCGAACCGTATTACCAGCAGTAGACAACTCCAGAACTGAGAAAACAAGAAGCAAAAGATATTATGCATGTGAGCGAATATTATATTTTTTGATGATACCAAATATTACCAGACACCAAAAAAATCAACAAAGAGACGCACCATGATCCGACAACTTTCTCTGACTTTAATCCTATTATTAGCAACAATTAGCTGTTCCTGGGCCTTTGTTTCATCGTCATCAAGAAGAATTCGTCACCAGTCCGTCAATTTGCAGCCTTCTATATTTCGTCACGGCTTCTTGTTATCTGCAACTTTGGAGACAGCTCCAGTAGAAACGAAAGTTGGGAGCAATCTTAAGAAAATTGGAAACGCTGTTATCTTGCTACCGTCGCAAGGTGCCGATGAAATCTTATCGCCGTTCGGCGGCAAATCTCCCGTCGGAAGGACGGCAGTAGGTACGGTGGCTCAGCAACTGGCGAGAAAGACGACTCACTTTTCTGTTGACACTATTGATACAGAAATAGTGATGGTCCCCACCGAAGTCGACGACTCCTACGATCAAGTAATGCACAAATTACAGCATAAAGTGAACGTTATCATTGCCTTGGGCCTCCAGTCAGCATCTGATTTGGCCTTTGCAGAAAAACTTTTTGACAAACGAAGAAACAATGATCCATCTATTCGAGGACGACAAGCTCATTTCACATTGAATTGTGCTAAACGACTGACACCCCTGGTTGGCCCTTATGACGAAGAAAGATTCAATTTACTAGCTCTATTTCCGTGGACCAAATCAGCTTCTGCCAAGAGACTGCAGGAGCAAATGGAAGGACTGTTCGATCGATGGACTTCGGATGACTATGGAGTCGCCATGATGCTCTTTTTCAATTTTGCAGTGGCAGAAGTAGACTGGGTGAAACACAGGTACCTTCTTTGTTGCGTTATCTCCAGCAATATATTTTGGCATTCCTTCCGTCCTCTCACCATTGTTTCTTTCCACGAATGCTTAGCATCGATGCAACATGGGAGAAAGGACCACTGCGCAATGCACAGGAACTGGCAACTATGGTCAACAAGTGTGGCGATTGTGTCGTCAAGTGTGTGCAGGATGAAAAATGCAAAGAATGCTTGAGTGCGCTCACGGCTATAGATACACGAGATCAAGTGGCTAGCTATAGAACCATTGTTTCGTACGAGTCAGATCTCTTGCGTGACTTCACTTTTTGCATCCTTCAGAAAAACAATATTTTCAATTGCGAAGCGACCATTCCAGAAATACCCAAGGTTCAGCCGGTCAAAACATGGCGTGGTAGACCACTTACCAGAGAAGATGGTCGAGCCATTTTAGTGGGACATCTCGACGACGAAGATGCACCAGAGGTAAGCCTGGATGCTTGTGTGCGCTTGAGTGTTGGCGCCAGTACCTTGAATACTAATAACCTCTTGCATTCAATGGTCCACCAAACAGGGCGGGAAACAATTGGAAGTATCTTGGGAAGTTGCCTGCGGTGCCAATGTTGCTTACGATCAATTTCCTTCTCAAAATCAGGTACGTGTAAACTAATATTGTAAAATGAGAGCCTGCTCTGTGAAATCTGACTCGTTTTTTTCCTTCTTTTCTTCCAGATCTTCTACACTGCCGCAAAAGGGAAGGATATGTGGTATGACCCTGTGTTCCGCGTGGAGTGCTTGGATGGGTCCAACGTGTGGTGCAAACGGCACTACAAAGTAAGAGATGGTCCAGAACCGGGTACTTTCTACTTTTCCGTTCTCGACAATGGTATTACTAGCAGTGAATTCTGGACGATTGTAGGAGTTGCCGATGACCTGTCATGGATTGTTTTCCATTATGCTGGGGCCGCGTCAGCAGTCGGACAGCGATATTTGGGAGGTCTCGTCTGCACTGCGGATGGCGACCTCCCACCAGAGTCAGTCCGGGAAGATGTTTGGACTGCCCTCGACGGAGCCGGTATCGCGCCCTTTGATTTATTTGTGGTAGACAACGATCCCAAATCTCCTGGTGCAATAGAGGCTGGTTCTCCCCCGCTCGACTATTTCCGCAAGGATGTCATTGCTGCCAAGCAAGCCAAGAAAGAAGCAGAAAAATAGATATTATTAGCGTAAAGTTCTTTCTGTTTTCATTTAATAATGTATGTTTTAATCGCGAACGTCAGATAGGTCAATGATAAGAGGATCATATAAGTCGTATACACTGTTCACGGCAAATGTACTTTTGCTTCCAAAGACGATTTCCCAATCCTTGACCAACGACATTTTCTTTTCGGGTCCACCCCGTGCCTTGTAGCTTTCAAAGTAGGAAGTCAAATCTCCTTTCAAAGTATGTTTTGGTCCGCTCCATCCTAGTATGGACTTTGCCGTGTCGGGTGCGACGTAAAAGTCGGTCAATCGAAAGGGGAAGTTCGCTTTTCCGAACAAGTCACCATCATAGTGTTCAATTTTGACGTCATCCTTGGGAATTCCTGCCGCTTCGGCACACATATACGCTAATTCATCGTACGTGACAAGATCATCAGTTCCGCAATTGAAAATTCTTTGTTCTTTGGCGGCCTCTTCATCGTTCAAGACCGATGCCAAAAGGGATGCTACATCTTCCGAATTCGTCAGGGAGACTTTTTGTGTACCATCAGCAGGAATGGGCAGAGGTAGATCACGCACCAATCGATCAAAGTACCAATCAATGTAATCGTGTTTATTGGATTTGGGCCCGTAAATGTATTGAGGACGGAAGGATACCAGTGGCAAACCCGATTCGACGACGAAATTTTCAAATTGGATTTGCCCGGCAGAGTCTTTGACGGGTGTAGTTTCGGCCATTGGAAAGGGCGTGTTGGTATCCGTTTTGTACACTCCTGCACTGGAAACATAGGTGTAAAGCTTGCAATCCCAAGACTTTGCCAATTCGCATATTGCCTTGGCGGCTCCTTCTGGCTTTTTAGAAGCATTGTCCCACACGTACTCGTACGATTCTCGGTCCAAAATAGCTCTCATCAAGTTGGCATTCAAAGAGTCGTCGCCCAGGGGAGCCCGGATAACATCTACATTGGGAAGGTCGGTAGGATACGATACGAATGGCTCAGTAGTATCATCGCATGCATCGTCCTGAAGAATTGTAATGGAATCGATTTTTGGATGGTCACTCAGAGTCTTGGCGAGTTGATATCCTTGGTCGAGCAAAATTGGAAACGTTTGGTTTTGATTTCACAAAGGTTGATAATTAGAACATGGTTGATAAGAAAGAAAAAACATACAACGAGTTTGCAAAGGGAATCAACGTGCAAAAAGCAAAACTAAAAAAGACATACCAAGTTCACCGTGGCCTCCACCTTTATTCTGAATAATCAGGGCGTTGCTCATGCAGAGATTGGTAGCTCCTGATCGAACGGATGATCCAGATGTTGGGGTAAACGCAGCCACATTTCTAGCCAGTAGGATAGCAGCAACAAGGACAACGCTGATAAAGTTCATGGTAGATGCGAATGTAGGTAGGTTAATAGATGATGGGAGCACTGGAGAGTCACTGCTGTGTTTAGCTTTCAATATGGAATACTATTATCTATTATGATAAAAAGATCTACATCTTGAATGTTTAATTAATTATTACCGTACAATTAATATTTGATTCTTTAGTATTGAATTTAAAAAAAAAATGAATACGTCACTCTTGTTCACACTCGGGACACGTCTATTGTTAACCCTACTAGCGAAACAAATTCAATTGCCTTGAAACAGGTTGAAGTATCTCGGCCAACTCCAATAGGAAACATCTGATTGGACAACGTGTGTAACCCTAATGGGAACCGTAGCTGCAGTACGTCTTTGCAGGGCCAGACATGATCTCGTTCGATATTCAATTTTCTTTTTCTGTGCTGAGTATCAAAATTTTATCCATAGGTGGACAAGAGAGAGGTGAGAGACACTACTACTAGCTAGTCTAGTAGACTACTCTGTTTGTGGCGACTGTTAACATTCCAGATTTTTTTTGTCGCAGATACAAAAAATACTACACAAGCGAACCATGAAGTTTCAGGGATTGCTACTGTTGGCAGCTGCAACCATTGCACTGGCTTTCCAGCCTGCCTCTCATCGGGTCTCTTCCAAAAAAGGCAGTCTCTCGCAGACTCTGCTTTCTCCTTCTTTGGCCAAAAATGGCTTCCAACAGCCACAACTATCTGCACTGCAAATGTCCACCACAGAAGTAGAAGAAGATGCTCCCGTCGACACAAAGGAGTATGATCTGTTGGGACTCCCCGCGCGTCCTGGTCGTCCCTTAACGGTTGCTATTGCAGGAGGAGGTGTCGGAGGTCTCACAGCAGCCCTTTGCATGTTGAAGAAGGGATTTGATGTCACAGTCTACGAAAAGACGGCTGCCTTTGCTCGGTTTGGTGGTCCCATTCAGTTTGCTTCCAATGCTCTGTCTGTCTTGAAGGAGATTGACGATGAACTCTTCGATCGGGTCATGGCAAAATTCACATTTACAGGAACTCGAGCGTGTGGTATCAAGGATGGTACGTACCTGAGTTCTTTTTGCTGCTGAGTATTGGATGGCGAATACGTGCACTTTATATTGCATTAAGAAAGTTTTGTGCACAGTATCAAATATGTGTCCTTACATCCGGGCTATCCCCAATTTTTTCCACACGTCTCTTGATATCCCCAGGTTTGAGATCCGACGGATCGTTTCGCATGACGAATGATTCTTTGGATTACCTTTGGAACCCTGATGCCCCTGCCGATTGGTTCGTAAAATTTCCTCTCAAGGTAAGTATGCAAAAATACGACCAACGCTTCTGAGCCTGATTCTTGAAAGCGCAAATCTAATTTCGATTTTATTTTCACAACAGGAATGCGCGGATTTGTACGGACTCCCCTACACTGGAGTTATTGACCGACCCGATTTGCAGGAAATTCTCATGGACGAATGCAAGAAAATCAAGCCTGACTTTATCCAGAATGGCAATCCTGTAGTGAGTTACAATGACCACGGTAAGGGCAATGGTGTGACTGTCAATTTGGAGGATGGTACCACAGCAGACGCAGATATCTTGGTAGGAAGCGATGGTATTTGGTCGGCAGTGCGTTGCCAAATGTACAACGAGGGTGCCATTAAGAAAACTAGCGCTGACAAAAAGAAACGACAAGGTTGCGATTATTCTGGATACACTGTCTTTGCGGGAGAGACTGTTTTAAAGACAGACGATTACTATGAAACGGGATACAAAGTCTACATTGGTCCAAAGAGGTACTTTGTGACGAGCGATGTCGGCCAGGGGCGTATCCAATGGTATGCTTTCTTTGCTTTGCCTCCGGGAACCAAAAAGGCTCCCAGTGGCTGGGGCGGATCAGCGCGCACGGACCAGGCAGACGAAGAAGAAAATTTGGTGGAATACATAAAATCTTTGCACGAGGGTTGGTCAGACGAAGTCTTTACTGTTTTAGATGCTACACCACCAGAGAGTGTGGAACAACGTGACTTGTACGACAGAAAGCCCGAATTCTTCCGTAGTTGGGCGGATGGAAATGTTGTGCTGATTGGTGATGCTGTCCATGCCATGATGCCGAACCTGGGTCAGGGAGGCTGTCAGGCCATTGAAGATGCCTTCATTCTCTCCGAGAAACTTGCTGCCACGAAGACCACCGAAAAGGTGCAGGATAGTCTGCAGGATTTCTACAAAGCACGAATCTTACGTGTGAGTGCTGTTCAATTCCTAAGTCGCTTGGCGAGTGATTTAATCATCAATGCGTTCGATACTCCTTGGAGCCCACATGACAACCTAGGACAAACATGGAAAAGTTACTTGACTTTCTTTTGGAAGGTACGTTTGCTTGAGGTTTGATTTTGGAAAAAACGATTGTTGTGTTTTCTCCTTTGTCTTATGTTGCTTGCCTAATTTTTTTAAACTCATTCACCTTTGCACGCACAACAGCCTATTTTGCAGTACGCAATCTTCCCCCTGCAGTTTGCCTTTCTCTATTCGTACCATCCCTCTGGTAGTATTCGAGAAACTGCTGCCAAGCTAAAGGCTGAGTGGAAAGAAAAGCACATGGAGGAGGCTGAAGACGCTTTTGACTTGGTTCGAGAAGAGGGGCAAAAAGTTGGCGGTCCCTCCTTCTTCCAAAAGGCAGAAGAAATCAAAGAGACTATTATGGCCGCTACAAAATAAATTATGTATCTAATAAGTATTGCTTGAATTACGTTCCCGCTTGCTTCGCTACTTTGTCAGTCCAGTTTTGTTGATACAGTTGCTATGTTTTGATTGGAATCAAAACGAAAGATACGCTTTCGTAAGGTTAGCGTTACTGAAGGTCGTTCCAATAAAAAAATATTTAATTCGTCTCTTTTCCAGTCTGCTAGCGAGTAGTCTAACGTACTAGCTACATACAAAATCAATGGCCCCTGGCGGGGGGGGGGTACGCCAACCACTCTTTATAGTATTTGGACCTATGATAATGATCGTAACCTGAAATATTTGACCAGAGTTAACTCAAACCCTTATGATCTCTTGCCAATATTTGGACCTATGATG
>Ga0100390_10006303_pt1 | contig 10087 bp, 15 predicted proteins | sample CryGeymeta201514_FD_81540 | JGI IMG/M metagenome (GOLD analysis project Ga0100390, IMG submission 81540) | Groundwater microbial communities from Crystal Geyser aquifers in Utah, USA - Crystal Geyser metaG 2015-14 | ecosystem: Environmental > Aquatic > Deep subsurface > Groundwater | place... | reverse complement strand
TCGATGTCGGCAGCATTCTGGACGCAGCTCGTGTGATCGCCGAGCTTGTTCAGGACCTTCTGCTTGTGTTCAGCGAATCTCTCCTGATCACGCGATTCTCTACCATCACCACTAGCGGTTGCCGTAATTGAAAGACAGGACAGCACCATCGCTATCATCATTCGTTTCATATTTGTCTCCTTGATTGATTGCTACATTAGGCGAACTTCATAACGACGCTCACGTACCCAGTGTCCTCGCGCTTGATATGAGCAAGCAGCCAAAGCTTCAGCATGGATAGAACTGCTGTCGCTACGTTCTCGCCTTCCTCCGCCCTTTCTTTGAAGGACTCCATCTTGTGGATGAAAAGAGTGTGTTGGTGTTTGTGCTCATCGATGCGGTCATACCCGGCTTTTTTCTGAAGTTCTTCTTCAAACGCGAAGTGATTCACCGTGTATTCGATCAGTCGCCCAAGAACACTATTGACGATATTCAAGTTGTTTGAATCTCTCACTTCTGCAAGGTCGTTGATGCAGTCAACCAGGCCACGATGCTGTTCATCGATCACCGGAACCCCAATCTCGTACTCACTTGTCCATTTCAGAAACTCCATGACCTACCTCCTTTGATGGTGCTACGAAATCTCTGCGTTGCGGCATCAGTTGAAGCCTCCCTCGCATAATAGGTGGCCCGTTATTCCATCTCTCGGTTGCTCCGGGGAGAAGACAATAGAGAGTCGCTGTAGGCAACGGGCCTTAACTGAAAACCATTTGCAATAGACACGCCACGGCAGACTGAAGCCTCCCGGTGTGATGGGGGAGAGACGCTGTCCAGGCGTTGTTTCCATCACATCTACGGCGTGTCTATTGCGAATGGTGGAGGTGAACACGGTTGAGCGACACCGCCAAATCCATTTCATGTTGGCTAACTAGACACCAACTGGCAGTGCTTCTGTTTCACTCTTGTGGCATTCGCGAAGCACCAGCGCGAACTGGACGATGTCCACCGTCATCCAAACCATTGCCGACAAGGCGAGGCCTGCAATTGGCCACCATGCATTGCCGCTGGCTACCGTGAATACCAGCATCAGCGCCGCAGCCATGCACATGCTGACGCAAGCGAATATCATTAAAAATATGGTTACTTTAAGTTTCATCACACACTCCTTGTCTCATTGGCAATGCCGCCAGATAGTGGCATAACGAATGAGGCGACCAATACTGGCCGCCTGCAATGTGACTATTCCTTGTTGCGCATGCCCTGCAATGCCTCGTTCATCTTGAACATGACGATCAGCAGTTCGCACCAGATGCGGAGGCCGACAGCGCCGCCAACCATAACGAACAGGCCAGTCATGAATTTTGCGAATGTGAAGCCTTCGTAGCCGCCGAACATCGAGACGATCCCGCCGATGAATAAACCCACTAGCCCGAGCCAGTACACCGCTGTGATGATCTTGGGTGTCAGCATGCTGTCGAAGAACAGAACTTGTTTCATGTATTTTCTTCCTAAAATGTCAATGTGATGGATGTATCCCTACTGCGTTGCGGATTATATCTATCGCACTGAATTGTTAAAGTAGATTTGCACTAATAGTGCGAAAAGTGCAGGAAACCCTTACTTTGCGGCTATGATTTGTTGATTATTTCGTCACTGGCTGTATTATCTGGCCGTCTACAACCTCCTCAAATGAATCCGGAAGATGAGCGAAACCAATACCCCCTCCCCAATCGCATTGACCTTTAGCAAGCTTCGCATATCCGAAATACACCCCGACCCCAAGCAGCCTCGCAAGCAACGAGATGAGCATGCTGACAAGGAATTGACCGAAAGCATCCGTAAGCACGGGCTGATGCAGCCGATCGTGGTCAGGAAGGACGGCAACCGATATGTCATCCTGGTTGGAGAGAGGCGCTGGCGGTGTATCACTGCGCTGGGATGGGAGGAAATTGACTGCTTGATTGCAGATGTTGCCGATGATTTCGTTGCGGTGCTTCAGTTGATCGAGAACGTGCAGCGCCAGGACCTTGCCCCGCTCGATGTAGCTGAACACCTGAAGCGTCTGTTTGAGCAGTTGAAGGCTGATTCTGATGACCGTGCGACCCTGCGCGCACTGGCAGGCATCACAGGCAAGTCGCTTGGGTGGGTATCTGAAAAGCTCGCATTGTCTCGCCTCCCTGAACCGGTGAAAGCCCTCCAAGACAGTGGCGCAGTCAAGAACTCCCGCGTCCTGATAGGACTCTCCAAGCTGAATGAATCAGATCCTGATGCGGCAGCAGCACTTATCAAGGATGTGGAGGATGGCAAAAAGTTGACAGTGGATCAGATCAGCGAGATTCGCGGTACCAAGCGCCAGGCGAAATCTGAAGACGCTCAAGAAGCCTCCGGATCAAAGCCGGCGCAAGCCGCGTCCGATCATGCCGCCGAGAGTGAATCCAAGCCATCTCCGCAGGCTCAAGATGAAGCCCGCACAGTGGCGACACAGGAGACTGCCGAACAATGTAGCGTCGCCCCCCCTGCTCCCCGTCCACCAAGGAAGAAGAAGGTGGTCGAGGTGGCGAAACTGATCGGCGTGCCTGAAGACATGTCCCCAGAGGAGATGCTCGAAGCTTTTGCAGAGGCATATTCAAAGCTATTGGAGCGCAGCGAAGTGCCGGCTTGAAATGAACTACTCCCCCTAATCCACTAAACGGCTATAGAGGGAGTTTCGTGGTTCTTCACGGCTAGACGACAACCGCTCCCCACCTCGGACAGTTCCTGTCCGGTGGCGTTACCAAATAACGCCCAATTCAACATCACCCTCGCCGCATTCTCATCTCGTGGAATAAACCCGTTTTTTGGAGTCGAAGTTATTGCATATTGAGCTGCGGTGGATCGCCACTATCAATCATCAAACAATACATCGAACAACAAGATTCACCAACATAGGATGCCTGCGGCATCATCGCCCTTCACCTCCCGCCAAATCCTACAGATTCTGGCAGGAGCACTAGGCGCAAATCTGGTAGTCGTCAGCCATAATAAGAAGGGAGGCAATGCCTCCCTTCTTATTGGTTAAGCGCAACGAAGTTGAAGCAGGAATCCGACGAATCGACTACTACTCAAGAGCTTGCTCATGCTTAGTGCAGTAGGAATCTCCGGCATTCAGGGCTGGGAGGACGTCAAAGCAATCTACCCATCCACCATCTTGCACCACCCGATACGGTCAACGACACACCGAGCGTCTTTTGGTAATAGCGAACCATCGCTTCGCGCCGTCTCACCATCCCTTCCATTTCCTGCTCGGTCAATTCCTGCTTGTCTGAATCCAGCTCGAATTCCAAAGGATATGGGCACAATACCATTGCGACACAATTCAGACTGAACCTGCAGTCGATGAATGCGTTGGCCAGTTTTGCCCATTTCCCATTTGCTTGATCGGGGAGAATTTCCAATCTCTGGAACTCTACAAACCTCATTCCCGGTGAGTATGTGTCTATCTGCATCAACTCATCGGCTGTTTGGCCAAGGCCGATAGCCAGTTCATAGGCTGCCTGCGATGTTTGATCTGCGTCATCAATGAATTTCTCCAGGCTAACCTCTTCAACGAATCCAAACGTCCTGAAAGAAGCGCCGCCAATCGGTGATTGGCCATCAAAGAATACGCACTTGAAGTCCTGAACTTGCACATGGCTCAAGTCATCGTCAAGGTAGTCATCAAGCAGCCTGACCGGAGGGCTTTCCTCCCATGCAATCGCCATGTCTCCAACGTGCAAGACCTTGTCCGAAGCATATTCGGCCAGAGACCGCTGATGATGGAATGCCCGGTACCGGCGTGCTCGTAACATCCCGTCAGTCTTTCTCGGTGCCAGTGAAGATCTTCTGGATGTCTTCCAGCACCAGCCCCACGTTTGTCTTGTCCGTATAGCCGCTTTGGATGTTGTGCAGCCTCACCAATCGCACCGCATGGCCAGAAATGCAATGATTCAGGTATCCGGCACAGATCAGAACAAACTCGCTGTTTCGCACCACCTCTTCGTCCAGATTTTTGGCGTGAGGAGAAAAGAATGTGCTGTTCGGCAGCGCCTTGCGGAGTTTGTGAGTCATGTTTTCGTGTCCGCCGATGATCACCCCCTTCATTCCCTTGATGTCCTGGATGGTCACTACCTTATCTTCATGCGTTGCATGGTCTGGGTCTGCCAACAGTGCAGTGATAAGCTCATCGAGCTGCTTGGTTTTCTCTTTCTCCTGCTCCAGTAAGGCGGCGATTCGCTCGTTATCCTTCCGAATTGCCGCCATTTCAACCGCCGATGGCGCAGGCTTTGCTTCATCCTGCGCCTGCGTTTTCGATTCAGATGCAGGTTCTGCCTTGTTGTTCTTGGCATTCCGCATGCTGAGAATTTGATGCTCAAGGTTCTTGATGCGCGTATTGGCGTTGGCCAATTCCTTGCGGATTCCGATGTGCTCTTTGTCCGTCTCTTTCTTGTACTTTTTTGCCTCTCGGTCGACTTCAAGATACTTTTCAGCCAAAGTGTGTAGCCGCTGGCATGCCCATTCGTTATGGAAGTTGATGTCCGTAACGAACAATGGGTCTGTGTTCAAGATTGCAAGCACATAGTCAGAGAAGTCTCCACCCCATAAATCAGACGATGCCACCGCATCCCCAGCTATTTCAATGGCATTGAGGAAACTTTCTGAAGCGCGTGCTGCTTTTCCCCGTATTTTCTCGCAGTGTTCGCAATTGCACCCTTCCGTCACCTCTGAATGGGCCAGCATGTCCGTGAGATTTGCATTGCGGTCGATCAGCATCCAGAAATACGCAACCGCAGAAAGGTATGCTGTAACCAGTGATTTGTAGATTCTCGCTACAAAGAATGTGCGGATCTCCGGAATCTCGAACAGGGCATCAGCAACATCCTCGTTCGTCCATGAATCGATTTTCTCGATATCGAGTTGCTGGATTTTCGCGGCAAGCATAGTTGGCAAAATCTCGCGTCCTGCCGAGATGTGCATCAGCATGGCGGTTCGCTCCGCTTCTCCTGTCAAATCTATATAGTCGTCAAGCCGTTCGTCGCTCGTGACTATTTGATGTGCCCAGTCGATTGCATATTTATTCGATTTGGCCTTAATCCTGTCAGCCAGTCCTATGTAAGCACCGGCAAATTCTTTTACTTCATCTGGCCCTGATCTCAGCCTTTTCCAGCGAGAACCCTCCGACAATATGTTGTCGAATTTCTTAAAACCAAGTTTTGAGTTGCCAGGTCGCAGAATTGACTTTCTGTCCATCTCAACAATTTTCTTCCACTTCTCCAATGAGTTTTTCATTGGCTCTGATGTTTTAAGGAACTCGAAAAGCTTCAGGACCGCGATTGGATATGAGGCGGCTTTCTTGTTCCCCCTCGTCAGTGCGACTTCCTTCTCTCTCCGGAAGTCGTTCATCATCGACTCTTCAGCATGCTTCATGAGTTGATGGTCAATCTCTGTCAGAGAACCCAGTGTTTGCACTACCGCCTGCAGTTCTGCTTCGGCCGGCTCAAATATATTTCGCCCCATTGCTGTTCTTTCTTGTTATCTGCTAACCAGAGGCGCAGCGGCCTCCATCTGTTCCACGGTCAAATTACTGGTCAGGTTAAGTGCGGCAGTAATGCGACGAGCCATTGCATACTTCTCTTCTTCGGTCATCGAGTAACTGTAAGCCGTTGTTGCCACGCCGCCATCTGCATCGGCAAACCTGATCGCATTTTCTCGGTAGCCACCCTTTTTCTTGTACTTACGTCCTTCGAACATAGTCTTTCCCTTGAAGTATGCTTTCCAATTAGGCTGTAACCTCTGGATTTGGCGGTTTAACCATCCAGAACTCCGGCGTGATCCCCGCCCAGATCGCCTCATCGCCTACAAAGCGACATTCGGATTCGTACTGAACCCAGTTCCCGAGACTATCCCTTCGCGCCACCCATGCCGGGCCTGATGTCTGACAGGTGTCATTCACCTTTGGAGGGAGTTCATCATTCACGTTGACCCACAAGGGGCCGTCGCGCATTGGGATGTCAGTGGATGGTCGGTCATTGACCAATTCCCATCCTGACTCTGTGGAGTAGCGGATATTCCCGTTCTGCCGCAGCTTGTGCAGCCGCTCATCGATCAAGAATGCCAGTTCCAGTGAGTTTGCATCTTCAGCGTTCTCCATGCCGGCAATTTCCTTGGCATGCAACATCAATTCCCTTGTGAACATGTCGGAGGTTTCCATCCGCGTTTCTTTTTGGGAGCCAATTGCTTTGAGAAGAATGCCGTCCAACTTGCTTATGGCATTGTCTTTGTTGTTCATCTTGATTTTGGTTCGAGTGGTTGTCGGATAAATCTTACTGCTAGTAATTTTGGCACAGTCGCCATTTTCCCAAAGCGCTGTTTTGATACAAAGCAAAATCGCGGCGGAAAGTGTTCGAAATCAGCCCTTTTCTCCTGTTCATGCGGAGTTTCGTACTTGCAGTGCCATTTTTGGGCATTTAGAATCCATTGGCATATTCCCCTAATGAACTTGGTCGCCATTTGGCGGCTGTCAGGCTAATCAAGTGTCGAATGGAAAAATAGGAAAGTTCAAAAAACTGAAGCGTCTAGGCTCCGGGTCGTCCGGTTCCGTTTGGCTGTGCGAAAGCAAGTCCGGCGAGCATGTCGCGGTTAAGTTGCTTGAGCAGAGCCTGATGCAGAACGAGAACTCGCTGATACTGGATATGTTCAGCAATGAGATCGAGATTTCAGAAAAGCTCTCTCACCCGAATATCGTAAAGATCCAGGGGCACCACATCAGCGATGACTCCGTCTTCATCGTTATGGAGTACATCGACGGCGGTGCGCTTGACCAATTCGACTCTCCTGACGCCCTCCTCTCATTCGAACAGCTTATCGCCTACGCAATCCCTTCTTGCAAGGCCCTTGAGTTTGCCGCCTCTCAAGGCTTCCTCCATTGCGACATCAAGCCGTCAAACATCTTCCTGAGTCAGGACGGGACGGTGAAGGTTTCAGATTTTGGCGCAGGACTGCAAATGGCGGCTGATCTTGTTGGCGCAACGATGAACCATTTTGTAGTGCAGGCGGCACTAGAAAAAGCGGATAAGGTTATTGAAAGCGAATCAACAATTGTCCTGACACGCAGGGAATCGTTGCTATTGCTGGAGCTGATTGAAAATCCGCCACCGATGAACGCAAAACTCAAGAAATTGATGGCTGACTACGAAAAGTCAAGGTGCCTGAACAGAAGTCGGTGACATTTGGAGTAGATCTTGCGAAGTTAGAGGAGTGGTTGGCGAGTCAGGTTCAAGCCTCTTGACATGGTAATGCAGTTGCATTACCATAACATTAGCACTAGGAGACATTATGCCCAGCACTCTACAATTTGAATCAACCTTGACCGATCGTTATCAAACTACGGTTCCGGAGATGGTTCGTCATGTCTTGAGATTGGGTAAGCGCGACAAGATTCATTACGTCATTCAGCCTGATGGCGCTGTTCTCATGACTCGTTCCGCGTTTTCAGAAGACGATCCTTTGGTTGGCAACTTCTTGGAATTCTTGGCGCAAGACATGAAGAATCATCCCGATCACATCCAAATGATTGATACCGATCTGGCTAATCGCATTCGCTCGTTGGTTGGTCACGTCGAAGTCGATCTTGATACGCCACTGTCGGCAGACGAAGAATGACGCCATTGGTAGTCAATGGATGGACTCTGCTCGCGCATCCTCTTTTTCTTGAACAACTAAGAGCGACCACTACAAAGGTTGAAGAACTTCGTCGAAAAGACCCAACCGGATTTACAAAGAAGAATGCTTCAAAGCGTCTTGCCGCAATCAATAAACTTGCCTTCGAAGTAATCCCTCAAGACCCTAGCAGAGCTGAATATCGCCAAGGTGAAACACTTGGAAAAGAACATAAACACTGGTTTCGCGCCAAATTCTTCCAACAGTATCGCTTGTTCTTCAGATTCCACCAGGAAAGCAAAATCATCATTTTCGCATGGGTGAATGACGAGGATACCAAGCGTGCCTATGAAAGCGATGATGATGCTTATCGCGTTTTCACCAAAATGCTGAACAGCGGGCATCCGCCAAGCAACTGGGAAAGATTATTAGCTGAAGCACGGCAATTGCAGCAGCAACCATAAGCACTATCTTCCACACTACTCTCCGAACCACTCCACACTAAAATCCGAAGAGCCTATTTTTAAGCCTTTGGATTGCCACGATACTTCCATCGCTCGACCAACTCATTCGTCCACTCTGAGCCAAGCCTCGCCAATGCCTCCGCAACCGTATAACCCATGTCATCCAGCATCTGGATGCTGTTAGCAGACAGGGCGACGTACAGACGCTCTCCTATGCTCAAAACGCCGGTGCGCTCTTTGTTGCCTTTGGCGACTTCTTCGGCGATCTCATCAAGCCTGTCGAATTGACTAGACATCGAGGTATTCCTTCCATTCTTCAGGGAAACTGCAATTTAACGGAGCCAGTGAGAACATGGGTGCAATATCTGCATTCTGGTAGCCTGCCAAGTCGCACCCGACCCTTGTGATGAAAAATCTGTCGTTGGGATTTTGGTGTGCGTACTCAATGAACTTAAACACCGAGATTCGAATCTCATTCAAGTTGATTACTCGCAGTCTCTCATTCTTGGTTGGGATCGCATAGGCATTCCCTGTGCGTCCCTCCCCGACGCCACGCTCTGCGCGGAACTGCTTCGATGCAACCAGCGCTGCCCCTTTTCCGTGACGCCCTGCAAAATTGCTGCCAAACACAAAAATGTGTTGGGTAGTGGATGGAAGCGTTTTGTCTTTATGGTATGCGCGCACTTAGCCCTCTTCTTTCAATGTTTTTTTCCAGAATTTCTTTCATCCCAGGATGTGCCTGAATGGTTTCTTTGACCACCCGCAGTGCTCTCGCCTTCGCCTCGACGAGAATGATCAATTCAAGCCTCAGAATGGTCAAACTTTCATCGCCAATCAAGCTTGCGCGCATGATTTCCGACAATTTCTGAATTTCAAATGTCAGCTTGGAAAGACTGGAAATCGTCTCATGGCTTACTTTCATCGTTTTCAGCCATCTCTTCACGCTCTCTTCAAACAAAAACCAAGAGAAAAGCATGGCTATACCATAAGCAATCACCCGTAAAAGATCGTTCTGGATGGCAAGTGGATCTGACGCAAGCATTGTGATCGTGCAAGGGATGAATGATGCCCACAGAAGTGACAGGTACGCGTTCCTGCGCTTCCTGTACTTAAGTCGTTCGTCTCTCATCACTGCGTTGATATCCGACATCAGATTAGATTGCATTTCCCGTCCTTACTTCTTTAACCCAACCCAACTGTTTCGTATCGTATTTTTCGACAACGCCTGTTGCGATGATGTACCGATCAAAAGAAAGGCCAAGAATTGTTGCCAATTTAGCCGGTATTTGGTCGTCAAATACGCCATTGTGTTGAGGCGTAAAATCCTTTTCGCAGATTGGGCACCAAATTTTGCCCTTGTACTCTGACCACATGGTTTCGTGATTTCCGCAGTCGCAAGGGGCCACCTCGAAAACCTTTGGTGGTATCACATAGCACCACTCGCGTTTTTCAGGCAGTTTAGTGCTTCGCTCATACTTTTTTGATTCTCCTACCTTTGCCATCTGCTGCTTTGTTATGTCATCCAACATAGCCTGATTTGGTTGGTCGACCAAGTATGCGAAACGCCCTCCAAAATAGACGGCCCGTTGTCGGCCGCATTCCAGAACGATGGTGTAAGCAGTCGTCATTGCCGCCCCGCCAATACCGCCAAATCCCAACGCCGTACTCCCCCAAGTTTGAGGAAACATCCCCACAACCGTGATGTCCCTCATCTGAGGTCTGCGGCGCTTTTCGATACGGCGATCTTCCTTGGTTTTCTGGAAATGTTCCCAGTCTCGATCCTGGTAAAAAATTTCCGAGAACCCTTCGTAGCTCGCATGGGCAAGCGCTGCAGCGAGATTTTCAAGTGGAGTTTCTGTGCTCATTTTTCGGGTATCCGGATTTTCTGGTGGGTGGGGTGCTTACCTTCCAGCCTTTAAAGCCTTCAGGTGTTTGGCTGCACTATAGTCAAGTAAAAGTTCGTCATCAGT
>Ga0100390_10006300_pt1 | contig 10089 bp, 9 predicted proteins | sample CryGeymeta201514_FD_81540 | JGI IMG/M metagenome (GOLD analysis project Ga0100390, IMG submission 81540) | Groundwater microbial communities from Crystal Geyser aquifers in Utah, USA - Crystal Geyser metaG 2015-14 | ecosystem: Environmental > Aquatic > Deep subsurface > Groundwater | place: USA... | reverse complement strand
TAGTCGAGAGAACGCGGTAGCGTTGGCTTGCGTAAATTCAACTTTGTTTAACTCAAACCCAAAATTCTATGTTCAATCTTAGGAATGATGAAAACGTTATGGTACCTTAATTACTAAGTATCACTACGTTTATCGCAAATCCCGTCTCACAAAATCAACTGCAGGTCAAATAAATAATAATCAATCCATCAATTCCATTGAAAATCTGTTCCGGCGAATCGCCAACTTGGTTTTGGAGGGAGCTGCATGTACAGCAGCGAATTAAAAAAAAAAATGTCGGCGACGACAAGACACAAACAATTCGAAGGAATATTATAATATTTGAGCCTTTCTTTTTTTCTTCTTTATTTTCGTCAAGCAACAGCAAGAACAATAATATTATGATGAATCTTCAAAAAGCTATCCTAACAACAGCATTCCTTCTTGTTCACCAATTGGATCTTACTTTGGCAGCAGATGGACCCTTTTTTGGTTTCTTTTGTCCTTCCATCATTGATGGATGGCTTTGCAATGCAGATTTGACAACCTACTGGTTGACCGATTCTTGTGGTATTGAAAATTCAACCGTAGCGAGACAAGAAAATTTACAAATTGTGGTGTTGGTAGATTTTTACTTCAGTACCGGAAATGCCTTGGAAAGTGGTCCCCTGTACGACATTGGATGGACGTCCAATTGCGATTACTGTACTTGGAAGGGAGTTGGATGTGATGAAGATGGCACTGTTGTTGCCATTAAAGTGGGTAAGTTCTTATGAAATAGGTCGGCTTGAGTCCTGTAGAGTGTTGCACTAGTCGGATTTCTTGTATAGGAATGTAACACCTGTTTTTCTCATTCTCTGCCTTTCCTTTTCCCTTTTTTTCCCTCCACAGGCGGCTTGAGTGAACCTTTAACTGGTGAGATCCCAACAGTACTCGCTAATCTCACATCTCTTGGTACGTTAATGTATCGGCTGGCAATAAAATTTGCATGTTACAAAGAAAGTTACATGTTCTTACCATTCTTCTTTTATCACAGAATCCCTGGAATTACACGACAACGAGTTTGAAGGTTAGTAGATTGATACAGTAGTATATTGCAAAAAAAATGTGCCACAGCAACTCCTAACTAATTTTCTTCGCTCGATCTGTTTTTATGCTGCAGGAAACATTCCGTCGGAATTGGGTCTCTTGACTAGTCTCAGTAAGTATAATCTTCTACAACTATATCATTGTACTAAATACATATATTTCACAGCGTTACGCTAACTCCGCAAAAAACGAAATACACAAAAAAAAACACAATCTTTTTCTTTCTTCACAGCCAACCTCAAATTGCATTACAATGATTTGCGCGGAAGAATGCCCGATGAAGTTTGTGATCTTGGAGGATATAATGGTGCAGGTATTCGCATCTCAGCGGATTGTGGAAGTCGATTCCCGTGGCCGCAAGTGCGATGCGAACGAAGGACATGTTGTGATGCATGCTACATTGACAGATTACGAAATGCTGTTCCATAAAAATAGAAATAAAAAACGACGACCAAAAGCAGTCTTTGTCAGGGGAGGATCAAATTCTGGATGGTGAATCTGTTTCCTTCTCGAGCACAACAACAACGTATTCGATGAGTGAATTGAACATACATGCTGGAACCAATACACAATCAACAAGCTCATTCGAAAAGAAACAGGTATTGGATGCGTACATTAGAAAACCACAAATTCAAATAATTATAGTACGTTTGTTTGGATTTTCACTTGTAGAGTCCGTCGCTACTCTACTGCCTTTCTACTTTAGCTTCAGAGGAATAAGCACCGGGGACATAGCCTCTAGTAGTACCATAGCTAGCTACTCTAGTTTACAAATAAATAGAGTAATGAACGCCGTAAAGTAAGAGAACGACAACATCGCCAAGAAATCTCAGACCACCCGGGCTCGCTAGTTTTAATCTAACGGCTCAAGCCAAACAAAACTGCCGCATAATAACTCTGTCGCACAATAATACACACAGTTTTTTGAAGTTCTTCAACAATGGACTATGGGACCATGATACGGATCAGGCGGCCAATGCAATCTAATATCGGCAATCGTGGCACCTCATCTTTGTTTGCCATAACAATATTTTGCTTGTTCTCTTCAATGGCCGAGGCATTTTCTTTTCCTTTGATTGGTGGGGAGGATGCAACAATTATCGCACGATTCTTCGGCACGTCGTCGATGGACAGCGCAAAGCAGTGGATCGAGGAACGAGATTGTGGTGACGAAACAACAGACGTCGATCAGCTCTTGGCAGTGGTGGATCTTTTCTACAGTATTTCAGAAGCCACAAATTCTACCGTCCTGCAAGACGAGATGCTATGGTTGTCCAGTTGTAATCCGTGTGTCTATTCGGGAATCTTTTGCGACTACACAAATCGTATCAATTCCATTGATTTGGCCGGAATGGGATTAAAAGGAACCATTCCGTCCTCCATAGGACTCTTGACAGGCATTGGTACGTTTCTTGGTATTGTTCTTTCAGAGTTGGCTTGTTCTTTCGGAGTCGGATGACGGATTACAGATTACAGTATGTCTCCAATGTCTTTTCTCACCAGTTTTTTGTACTACATCCCGTGAGTAGAACTATTGGATTTATCCGGCAATCATTTAAATGGGGCTATACCATCGGAGATTGGAATTTTGTGGAACTTGAACACGCTGCACTTGGAAAAGAATGAATTGGTTGGCCAGATGCCAACAGAGGTATGTAAACTCCCAGAATTACAAAACGTTCGGATCAAAGTTTCAGCAGATTGCGGCGGGAGTACACCTTTTATCGAGTGTTCCAGGGAATGCTGCGACCAGTGCTTCTTTAAATGACGAGCGGCACTTTTTCTAACCATCAACAATCTGCCACTATATCTACACCATGAAGTTGTCTTCTAAATTCTGTCAGCCACAAAACCAGGCCGGCAACGCCTCGCTCCTCGCCCTCACGACAATGAACAAGGAAGTCCACAACGCATAGTGAAAGGAACGCTACTATTTTTTTTGATCGGTACACGTAGCTACCGTTGCTGAATACTGCTTGCGTTAAGATATGTTAATAGTGCCATGTATACGTTGTGTTGAACAGGCTGGGATTAACGGGACGAAGAGGATAAAGTCACCGAACCACCTTTGATCTGCTGGCTATGTTGCTGGCTGTTCTTGTTTTTGCTGATGGTGGTGGTGGTGTGTTGCGTGCAGCGTTCGCATTTGAGAGTCGTCGTTGCGTGCATTTCTTGAGGCTTCATAACATTCAAAGCCACCAAGGAGCCGGGATAACTTCTTCTTTCCCATTTTTCTTTTTCAAAATGATCTCGTTGTTGCAAAATGACGCCGCGACCAATTTCTTTCTCACCAAGACATCAGTAGTGCTATCAATGCTGCTACCTTCTGAAATAACCAATCGATACAGCACGTCGGATTTTGTTTCTCTCTCAAAAACCCACTCCACTTTAGTATGGGGTCGTTTCTCGCCGCATAAAACATTGAAAACCTGATCAGAGTTGAGGGAAGCAGGCAGCCACCATGGGGCGTCATAAACAGCATGAACATGGGTTTGATCATATGTAGGCAACACCGCACCGAAGGCTACAGGAGCACAAGCATGATTACGTATGATTGTAGCGGTGTGTGTCATCGAGAAGAAATAAACCGTGAACATGACACCAAGAAGCAGCTGAGCAACAATAAGAGACCTTCCAACGCGCCTGTCCGCGTCTCTGGTTTTGCTGCGAGCAATAATTTCTTCCCTTTGCTTGGAGAATTTTGTGTGAGCCTCCGATGTATCAATTTTCGGTTTTACAAGTAATTTGGCACTGTATTCCTCAGAAAATTTCTCGGCAATCTCCTCCGTCACTTGAGCCTCTGATGCTTCTTGACCAGCAAAAGGCGATGATTTGTCGTTGGTTTTGAGCTCGCCGCTTGATTTTTTGTCTGCAAAGGATGGCTCCGGAATCAATTTATCTGCCGAATTTTTGCGCTTAGGCGACAAAGACTTCTTCAAGCGTTGTTTCCACGATTTCTTCTTGTTTTTCTTCTTGTCCCCATTACTAGAGGTAGGTGCTTTAGACGCCGAAGCCTCTTCCATCTCCTTTTTTGATTTCATGTTGTCAAACCTTTCGTCACTTAAATTCTCCATCTTTTCTGTGGGATCCTCATCGTCGTCGTTTTCATCGAAACAGTGAGTTAGATTGACTTGCTCCCTTTCAAACAAACTGTCTGCCAGAGAAATAACATCGTAATCATCTTCCTCTGCGGAGATGGAGCGTGTATAATTGCGTTTCTCGGCAGCCTTGACGTCATCGATTCCCTCTGCAACCGTGACCAAAGACTTTCCAGCATCGTCATTAGTTCTTGAAATCGCAGTATCTGGCGCACTTGCAGTAACGCTCCTTTTCGATGATGTTGTGACTGCCGTTTCTGAAGTAGTGGTAGGAGTGGTGGTTGTGGTTTTTGTTGTTGATGATGATATTGTTTTGATTGTTGACGCGGCTACGTCCTCTTCCATCGTTTTGAATGGCTCAATGTCTGATACAACAGTATTGGCAATATCGTACACAGAAGGGAATTTGTTGATGTTTTGATCCAATGTTACATTTCTTAAATTCTGATTGGAATCAAATACTGTGATTTCTTTTGCAAATGCCGCAGTAGGCTGCCATTGGACGTCCTTGGTAGCAGTATCCTGTACGAGTGAATTACTCTTTTCAAGTTTGTCGACGACGGTTGACAATACTGGTGGAACAGTAGTTTTCATAGTGTCCTTGATCTCATTAGCTGTATCCGACGCTACTGTTGCCAAATAATCATCTAAATTATTGTCATGATTGACAACGACAGATGATGCTTTGACTTCTGTTGACACTTTTTCCAGAGACTTATTCGTTTCATCATCGACATTGTCCTTTGCGGTATTTTCGATCTGATCGACCATGTCATGGACGTCACCTTTTTTCGTGGACATGATGCTTGTAGTGTCATTCAAAAAATCACCAGTTTTTACGGCTTGGGGCATTGTTGTAGATGAACCTAGTATATGGATTGCATCTGCTTCTTTCGTATCCTGCAGCAATGGCTGCTCATCCTTATCTTTCTTGGAGGATCGACGAAAACTTGGTGACAGACTCAACCAGCTTTTTCTCTTCTTGTGGCTGTTCTTCTTCTTGTATCGATTGGGAGTTGTTGTTACAGATTCTGCCGTATTTTCTTTGCCACGGGCAAGGAACAAATTAGGTTTTGGTTGTTCTTCTTCTGACACTTTAGGTTTAGTAATTTTTTGATTCTTTTCTGCCGGTTTGGTTGTTGTCGTTGTTGTTGATGCTGCTGGAGTAGACGTTGTTCCATCAAATGCTGGGAACAGCATTTCAACCGTTAGGGCCGAAGCAGTCTTTTTTAAATCCGGTGGTGGTTCCAAACATCCAGTCTCGGTCGTGATTTCGGATGCACCCTTGTTTGACTTTAATAACAGTTGATAACTTTTGGCTTCATCAAATGGCACTGCTGTGTCCTTCATCACGAAAGACAAATCCTGTGTGTTTTGATGAGGAGCTCCATCGTCATCTTTCCTGGATGGAGGGTTCTGTGATGCAATGGTTGCATTGACTGCGGCAGAATCTGGCAATCGGTCCATAACAACTTTTTCCCTCGCTTATTTAGAACTGATAAACTCTTTTAATCTTTCGTAAAGTTATTTTGGTATTATTTGTTCTAGCTAGTTCTCTAGTAGATGTAGTTTTACTAGTAGTTGTAGTTGTAGTAGTTGTTGTCTTTAATAATATGTTGTTGTTGAAGCGTTGAAGCACAACAGAAGTCTTGGATGAGTGCGAGAGATCCCATTTTCGGTTAAAAATGGCGGCAATTGATATGTATTTCCTATGACTCAATCTTATGTAGTAGAGTTCAGGTTAATGTCAATTGGAGGACACTACTGCTACTGATAGTACGTATTGTATCGAATCATGATGCTATGTTCGTTTCGGTTCTAATGTAGTAATAAAGTACTAGTACTAGTACTAGTACTGGTGGTGTGTACTACTAGACTAGAAAGATCTTTCTACTCTTGCTAACCGGTAAACACACACACCACTTCTTTATTTTCCACAAACAAAAAATGGGCATGTAGGAAAATATAGGATTTTTCTGCACCCCAACTCCTTTAAACAGAGAACTAGTTGATCACATCTCTAATATTAGTATTTTAGCATCTTCTGTGCCACTGAATCAGCTCTTCCAAACTCTGCCAAACTACCTGTAGAAAATTGACATGACGATCATCGTCCACCAGTATGCTAGTATTGCCAAAAATAAAATCATTTTGAATACTCCCATCATCGCTAGATTTTTCGTTGAATGACAAAGAATACGAGGATGGCTGTGGTAGTAGACAAATGCAGGCGAAGGAGCGTGCACTATCTACTACGAGCTGTGATGATGACAGTGATTTTGCATCACAATCATAATGATGATTCGAATCCCAGAGTGGCACAAACACAAAAGTACATGGTTCTTCCTTGGCTTCCAAAAGCCCAGCTTTGGTTACCACCACCCCTCCTACACGAATAGGTTGTACGCTATCTTTTTGTTGCTGCCCTGTTTGTTGGCCTTGTTGTTGCTGCTGCTGATATTGATAGTGATACCGTTGACGTATCCATCTATACACTCCTCGACTAGAGTCGTTGCTTTTATCGTCTTTGTCACAAGGAGCAACTGTATTCCCTTCTACTATCGACGGCAACTCCAACCGAATTTCAAAGGAATCAAACGATAGTCCCATGCCAACTCCCAAGGCTTTCGTGTATGCTTCCTTCATGGCCCAATGAAGATAAAATTCACGTAGCAGAACAGTTTCATCATCGTCGTCGTCATCATCATCCTTGTCGTCCTGTAGTGGTGGTGACAACATAATACACTTCCATTCCCACGGAGTAAAGCTTGATTCAAAGACGCTTAGAAATTCCATTAACGACGAATACAATCGTGAATTGTAGTCGTCAAAGGTAACAATATCCAAACCAATCAGTGGTCGTGGTTGTTCCAATTGTGGTTGCTGTACCAGAGATTCGTTCGTGATAGTCGCATCATCCTCGTGTTGTCTGCAGATTGGTGGTGGTGGTGGTGGTGGTACTACCACGAGTCGAGCAATTCCACAAAATGGAAATTGGTGTGATACACTCATAGGAAAAAAGTTCACTTCGGATATGGCCTGATATTTTGTGACGACCTTCGTGCTGTTGTCGCTGTCGCTGTTATTATTATTAGAATCAGGAGAACGAGGACCAATGGGAATGTAGGGCTTTTTGTATTGTGTCCGAGGAATGTCTACGACTGGTCGATTCACCAGACGAGTTAATTCTTCTGCTCCTTCTTGAAATAAATAATGCAAAGAATGTGTCTTGTGAAATGCCTGGCTTTTGAGCAAAATAGATGTTAATGCAATGTATTTGTCAGGTACTTTGAGAAATCGTACTACTTGTTGTTGGAGTTGCTGGGACAATGCTTCATTTCGATGCAAATGTTGCTTCTTCTGTCCTCGATTCCTCCACAAAACAGATGATAAATGACTCCTAATATTCAACGATATAGGTTGAGCTGCTGCTGCTGCTGCTGCTGCTGATGTATGCGTTGAAAGATATTCCTCGGCTGTGTTGCACGAGAGGGATTCCAATACATCCTTTGTCAAGACAGGAATGTCGCTTCCTGACGCGTCGTCTCGAACATCAATTGTGAGGTCAACGATTGAAAGCTCTATTTGAAAGGAGGCTTCCTTGTTATCATCATTCATTATTTGTTTGCTTTTCTTGGTGCCACCCACAAAAGCTTGTCATGTTGTTTTGTGTTGTGAGTTGTGAGGACATCAGGACTGAGTCGTCGCCTTTTCTATCATTAATTTGACTAATAGACTAGCTAGTCTACTACTAGTAGTAGGGTCTCGTCCAGTACTACTACTAGTACTACTAGGTAGTAGTAGCAGAGTAGTACTGTAATCTACTAGCTCCTAGCTGGCAGTAGAGTTAACAGTACTCCAGAGTTTTGTTGCACCGTGAACTATAGATCCCCATCCCTAAACTGCAAAATTGATTTCTATGATTGTTGCTTTGTCAGCATGTTGTACCGGTAAGAAAAAAAAATGAGGAGCTGGTCGTTAAAACTGGCTATGATAAAAGCGCCTTTATTTCTGCTAAAAACATGCAGAATAAAAATTATGCCGGACTAACTCCTGGAGCCTCTGGCGATTCTTGTGTTGGATAGTTCACATCTGAATCGTCTCTGTTTTCCTCGTCTTTCGTTTCCTCATTACTGGCAGTGCTACTAGCACCACCTCCCTCCACCACGCCTGACACGCTAGCTGGTGCGTACTTCAAACCATCCAAAAAGGTTTGCCAACTGGGACGAGCGCTCTGTCTCGAAGTTGTAAAATTGATGACTTTGCCAACAATGGCCGACGTCATGGCTCTCGTCAAGGCGGCATTCATATCGCTAGACTTGGCCATCAAAAAAGCCATATCCTCGTGCGACCATCTCCAGACAACACAATCCTCTTTGGCAACTACCGTGTACATGGCATGGCTCGAGTCCTTGGGAGGTGCATGTTTGTTGATGGGTGAAATGTCAGCGTCGGCTTCCTTCTTGCCCCAACTGCTTTCGAGAAAGGCCATTTCTCCAATCCAGGCACCGGCGTGTCCAACATCACTGACCTGCTGTTGTTCCTTGGACACAGGAGCCGTCGATGCCGCCGTCAAGTACCGTCCTAGAACACTTGCTCGTGTCGAACCCTTGATTACCAGGTATATATATTTCATTTTTTCACCCTGCTTGATCAAGGGCTCACCCTTCTTCACAGCGATTCGTTCGGCACGCGTTCCAATGGCCTCAAATTGCTTGGGAGTGACTCCGTTGGGCATGAAAAACTTGGTGTAACACTCTTCTTCCTCGACCGTCATTTTGACTTGACTGTGTCTTTCGTTCACAATTTGAAGAATTTTGTACGTATTAACAGTACCGAATAATGTGGTCCAACTAACTGTTAACCATCTGATGGGCTTTTGTGCCACGGTATAAATGATGAAACAAACGGATGCAGTAACGGACAAGGTCCGCAATTCCAACACATCCGATCTCGTAAAAGCCAGCAGTGTACAAAGCGAACCAAAGTTCATGGTCAGGATAGCCCAATTTTCTTTCATCCAGGCAGAGAACCATTCGTAATACCTTTTCCCGGCTTGTTGTCGTGCTCGTTCTGTTCCTCCTCCTCCTCCTCCTGTTGCTGCAGCAGCAGCAGCAGAAGCAGCAGCACTTTTGGATGCTGATGCTGATTGTGACGTGCCAGTGATGGACTCCCCTGCTGCTGCCTTGGCAGGATCGGGAACGCTCTTGAAGGGTTTGAGTGCTGGGCCGACGGGACTCGGTATCTTTGGAAGCTCAGGGATGCTACTCTTTTTGGGAGGGATTGTGACGCGAAAAAAATTGCCATGATGAACACCCTGGATAACTTTGGGTCGTCCATGCTGCCGAGGTTTGGCACTTTTCAAATCTTGCAGTATTTCCTGAATATTTTTAGGACTCCGACTAGCCCTGACCAATCTATCCAGTAGTACTTTACGCCCGCTGCTCATGTTGTAGGTTTCCTCTTTTTGTACGGCCTAAACGATCTCGACCCGGTGCCCACTGGGTGGTTACAGCGCTACAGTAGTTAAGTATTGGTTTACTCTTTGCTTGCCGCGAATTTTGGATTTCTTTTATGGTTGTATGGATCTATCTATCGATCGTCTTCGAAACTTAGTCATGAAGACGACGTCATCAGACTGATGCATCTCTTTTGAGTTCACTCTAGAGACTAGTAGAGTAGAGTAGAAAAGACTACTCGCTCGTGTATTGCCAGCAGCTACTACTACACTGTACTCCATCCAGTCTGAACTACGACAGCATCATCTCCCAAGAAGGCGCCAACATTGGCAAATATGGAATGGATAGTTTGCCTCTGCTTTCTTCGCTCTAGCAAAAGCAAATATAAAGTTGATCACTCTGGTATTGTGTCCCACCATCTGTAGCGCATGCATTTCTATTTGCACGACGACACTGAAAACGTA
>Ga0100390_10006284_pt1 | contig 10113 bp, 10 predicted proteins | sample CryGeymeta201514_FD_81540 | JGI IMG/M metagenome (GOLD analysis project Ga0100390, IMG submission 81540) | Groundwater microbial communities from Crystal Geyser aquifers in Utah, USA - Crystal Geyser metaG 2015-14 | ecosystem: Environmental > Aquatic > Deep subsurface > Groundwater | place... | reverse complement strand
TCGATAAACTGTGCGCCGTATTCCCGCAGCTTCTGCTGGCCAACCCCGGGGATAGCCAGAAAGGCCTCCTCGTCGCGCGGATAGCGGCGGGCCATCTGCCGGAGCGCCACGTCGCCGAAAATGACGTAGGGCGGCACCCCGTGCGTGTCGGCCAGCTCCTTGCGCATTTTGCGCAGCACCTCGAACAAGCCCTCGTCACACTCGATGGCCCCGGCCTTTTCCTGCGAGCGGGCAGCAGCCGTCACCTTGGTCTGGATGGGTTTCATGCGGAAGCTGCGCCGCTCCTTGAGCGCCCGCCCCGCCTCAGGCGTCAGTTCAACCGTGTTGTAGCCGTCGTCCGATAGCTTGAGGTAGCCGCGCTGGATCAGCTGTTTGCCCAGACCCTGCCAGTAATCCGCCGCTTGCTCCTTGCCAATTCCGTGGGTCGAAAGGCGCTGGTGGCCCTTGGCCAGCACCTTCATGTTTTGCGAGCCGCGCAGCACCTCGACCGCGTGGTTCAGCCCCATCGGGTAGCCCGCCTGGTTGATGCGGAAGATGCAGCTCAGTAACTTTTGACACTCAACGGTGACATCGACCTCCTCGCGCTCATCCAGGCAGTTATCGCAGTTGCCGCAGTTATCTCTTTGGTAATTTTCCCCGAAATAGCGCAGCAGCGACCCGCGGCGGCAATCGGCATACTCGGCAAAATCGGCCATCTGGCGCAGTTGTTGCCGGGCGATGCGGGCGGCCTGCTCGTCCTCCATCTGGTCAATAAAATGGCCATATTTCGCAATGTCGCCGGGCGAGAAGAGCAACAGGCACTCGGAGGGCAATCCGTCGCGCCCGGCGCGACCGGTCTCCTGGTAATAGCTCTCGATATTCTTGGGCAGGTCGGCATGCAGCACGTAGCGCACGTTCGGCTTATTGATGCCCATCCCGAAGGCGATGGTGGCGCAGATTACCTGCGTGTCGTCGCGGATAAAGGACTCCTGGTTGGCGATTCGTTCGGACTGCGGCAGCCCGGCATGATAGGGCAGTGCCTTGTGCCCGGCCTCCTGCAGGATCAGCGCGTAGTCTTCCACTGCCTTGCGGGACTGGCAATAAATAATCCCCGAAACATCGCGGTTGGCCGCCACGTAGTCGAGCACCTGGCGGCGTGGCCGCTGCTTGGGCAGCACTCGGTAGGTCAGGTTTGGACGGTTGAAGCTGGCGACATATTTGCCTGGCTGCTTGAGCTGCAACTGCTGTATGATGTCCTGCTGCACCCGCTCGGTGGCGGTTGCGGTCAATGCCACCACTGCGGCCTGCGGGAAATGCTCGCGCAGTGTAGCCAGTTGACGGTATTCCGGGCGGAAGTCGTGCCCCCACTCGCTGATGCAATGGGCTTCGTCGATCGCCAGTGCCGTTACCCGGCAGCGCTTCAGCTTCTCCAGAAAGTCAGGCAGGAAGAGCCGCTCCGGGGCGAGGTAAAGCAACTTGTATTCGCCCCGCTCCAGCCCGGTCAGGCGGGCGCGGGCCTCGCCGCCTGAGACGGAGGAGTTTAAAAAAGTCGCCGCCACGCCCGCCGCCTGCAACTGGTCCACCTGGTCCTTCATCAGGGCAATCAGCGGCGAGACGACTACGGTCAGGCCCTCGCGCTGCAGGGCCGGCAACTGATAACACAGGCTCTTGCCCCCGCCCGTCGGCAGGATCGCCAGCACATCGCGCCCGCCCAGCGTGGCCTCTATGATTTCGCGCTGCAGGGGGCGGAAGCCATCGTAGCCGAAGACGGATTTGAGCGGAGCGAGCAGGTTGGTTGCGTCCATGCTTGGAGCCACGGCATCTCTAGGCGGACCTGCCGTCGGAGGCGTTTTCTTTGCCCGTATTGACCTTGACCGGCTCAGCTTGACCGGCCTCAAAGGCGGAGCGGACATCTTTTTCGATATCGTCCTTGGCGCGCTTGAACTCACCGATGGATTTGCCCACCGATCGCATCAGCTCCGGCAGACGCTTGGCCCCGAAAAAGAGCAGCACCACCGCCAGGATCATGATGATCTCGGGTGCATTCATATTTTGAATAAAGGATAATGGGGTGTTTGGTATCATAAATCTTGTGTCCGGTGATGAATTGAATTGTTCCACATTGGTTGTGATCGCATGAAGACGCAAGGCCCGAAACAGGAATCCGAATGTCCGAACTGCCGCTGGGTAAACTTCCCGCACTGGTCCTTGATGGTTTTGCAGTTGCGATCCCCCAAAAAATAAAACGGATTTCCTGGCAGAAAAATGCAATGGGTGCCAATCGGGTTCTGCGGTTCAAGGTTGCGGTTCGCGGGAGAAGCCTATGATCTTCCTCATTTAACGTTCAGCATCATGTCCGAAACACCACATATTGATATCGATTACGTCGCCAACCTTGCCCGGATTGAACTTTCCGAAGCCGAAAAAGCAAAACTCGGCAGCCAGCTCGACGACATTCTCGGCTACTTTGATAAGCTCAACGCGGTTGACGTCTCCGGCGTCGAACCGATGGCTCACGCCCACTCTGTCACCAATATCTGGCGCGAGGGCGACCAGCCCGGCCCGACCTGCCGCCCGGATGTGCTCATTCACATGGCACCCGAATCCCGCGACAATCAGGTTGTTGTGCCCAAAGTCGTCGAATAAGAAGATGTTTTTTATTCTGCGCTCTCCGCGAACTCTGCGGTTCACCTTTTTTTGAATCATGTCTGAATTACATTTCAAAACCATCTCTCAACTCGCGGCTGCGCTGGACGCGGGTGAAACCACTGCGGTCGCCATCACCCAGGCTATTATCGACCGCACTGCCGCCGTGGACGGGCAGGTTAACGCCTTCCTTAGCTACGATGCGGCAGACGCGCTCGCCCAGGCCCGGGACTCGGACGAGCGCCGGACGGCCGGTCAGTCGCGGGGTCCGCTGGATGGCGTGCCGGTCGGCATCAAGGACGTGCTGGCGGTGAAAGATCAACCCTTGGGCTGTGCCTCCAAAATGCTGGAGGGCTATGTTTCGCCCTTTGACGCTACCTGTGTGGCCAAGCTGCGTGAGGCCGGTGCCGTCATTTGGGGGCGCCTGAACATGGACGAGTTTGCCATGGGCTCGTCCACCGAGAATTCCGCTTACCAAACCACCGCCAACCCCTGGGATCTGGCCACCATACCCGGCGGTTCCTCCGGGGGCAGCGCAGCGGCGCTGGCCGCCGGTGAAGCCATCGCTACCCTCGGCACCGATACCGGTGGCTCCATCCGCCAGCCCGCTGCACTGTGCGGGGTGGTGGGGATGAAGCCGACTTACGGACTGGTCTCCCGCTACGGCCTGGTGGCCTTTGCCTCCTCATTGGACCAGGTCGGCCCCTTCGCCCGCACGGTGGAGGATGCCGCTATTCTGATGGAGGCCATGCAAGGCCGGGACCTGAACGACTCGACCTCAATCGAATCGCTCGGCGAGACCGGCTACACCGCCGCGCTGAAGGAGAAAAAAGGCCCCTGGAAGCTGGGGGTGCCGCAGGAATTCTTCGGCGAAGGCATCGACCCCGAAGTGAAGGCCAACATCGAGCAGGCCATCGACTGGTATCGGTCGCAGGGCTGCGAGATTGTCGATATCTCGCTGGCGCACTCCGATCTCGCCGTGCCGGTGTATTACATCGTGGCCACGGCGGAAGCCTCTTCCAATCTCGCGCGTTTTGACGGCGTGCGCTACAGTCACCGCAGCAAGGAAGCCAACGACGCGCTCACACTTTTCACCAAGAGCCGCGGCGAAGGCTTCGGCGACGAGGTCAAGCGCCGCATTATCCTCGGCACCTACGTGCTCAGCTCCGGCTATTACGATGCCTATTACAAGCGTGCCCAGAAGGTGCGCCGCCTGATTCTCGGTGACTTTGAAAAAGCCTTCGAGACCTGCGATGCCATCCTGACCCCCACCTCGCCCACGCCTGCCTTCAAGCGCGGCGAGCGCAGCGACGATCCGCTGGCCATGTATCTCAGTGACATTTATACCATCTCCGTCAATCTGGCCGGCTTGCCTGCGATTTCCGTGCCGAGTGGATTCACGCAGAGCGGCCTGCCCATCGGCCTGCAGATCATAGGCAAAGCCTTTGGCGAAGCCGAAATGTTTGCCATCGCCCACGCCTTCGAGCAGGGGCACGACTATTACCAACAAAAACCACAGCTTTAAATTTTAAGGAACCGCGAATGAACGCGAATCGACGCGAATAAAGGAAATACATTTTAAACATTCGCGTATATCTGCGTTCATTCGCGGTTTCAATCTCACTGCTCAGCAAATACTTTTACTCTAATTTTTGATGGACTACGAAGCCACAATCGGACTTGAAATTCACGTGCAACTGAAGACCCGCACCAAGATGTTCACCGCCGCGCCTTACGCGTATGGTGCGGCCCCCAACACCCTGATCGATCCGGTCGTGTTGGGCCTGCCGGGCACTCTGCCGGTGCTCAACCACGTGGCGATTGAAAAGTGCGCCCAGCTCGGCCTGATGCTGGGCTGCGAGGTCGCCGAAGTCTGCAAGTGGGACCGTAAAAACTATTTCTATCCGGACTCGCCTAAAAATTACCAGCTCACCCAAAACGATCAGCCGCTCTGCCTGGGCGGCGAAGTCGAAATTGAGTTGGCCGACGCCGCCCGCAACGCGGCTGGCGAGCACCGCTGGGTCAAGCTCAACCGCATCCACCTGGAGGAGGATCCCGGCAAGCTGACCCACGAATCCTTCGACACCCTGATCGACTTCAACCGCGCCGGTGTTCCGCTGGCTGAGATCGTGACCGAGCCGGACATGAGCAGCAGCGCCGAGGCCGTCGCATTCCTGAATGCCCTGCGCCACCTCATCATCTACGCCTGCATCTCCGACTGCGACATGGAAAAGGGCCAGCTGCGCTGCGACGCCAACGTCTCGCTCAAGCCCGTGGGCAGTGCCACACTCGGCACCCGCACCGAGATGAAAAACCTCAACTCCATCTCCAACGTCAAGGCCGCCATCGAATACGAGATTGAGCGCCAGCGGGAGGTGCTGGAGTCCGGGGAACTGGTGGTGCAGGAGACCCGCCGCTGGGATGTGGAGAGCGGCACTAGCTCTTCCCTGCGCAGCAAGGAAGAGGCCCACGACTACCGCTACTTCCCGGACCCCGACCTCATGCCGGTCGAGCTCGACCGCGCCCGCGTCGAGGCCCTGCGGGCCGAGTTGCCCGAGTGCCCCTTTGACAAGCAGCGCCGTTTCGAGCAGGAATACGGCCTGCCTTACACCGTGACCACCGTGCTGTGCCCCAGTCGCGAACTCAGCGAGTTCTTCGAAAGTGCCCTGGAGACGCATCATTCGCCCAAACTGATCGCCAACTACGTGGCCAACGACCTCCTGCGCGAACTCTCTGCCAGCTCCGAACACGGGGAGCAAAATCTTAAAGTCAGCGCCTGCAAATTGACGCCCGCCCACATCGGCACCCTCGCCAGGATCATCGATGAAGGCCTCATCTCCAAACAGATCGCCAAGGAAGTCTTTACCGAAATGTTCGCCACCGGCGCGATGCCTGATGCCATCGTCGAGCGGAAAGGCCTCAAACAAAGCAACGACAGCGGCGAGATCGAAGCCCTCTGCCGTGAAGCCATCGCGGGCAACGCCAAAGCCGTGCAGCAATACAAAGACGGTAACGACAAAGCCATCAACGCCCTCAAAGGCCCGGTGATGAAAGCTACCAAAGGCAAAGCCAATCCGGCCATGCTGGATCAGTTGCTCAGGCAGTTGATTGACGCGGGTTGATCTCCCGCTGGCTTGCTTATGACGGCGACCGTATTTCAGACAGCCCGATCATTTGCTGGCGCCCGACGTCCCAGACTTTGAGGCGCAGACAGCGCAGGACTTCGGCTGGGTGCAGTGAAGTGGTCTTGGGCGACTGGAGCTCCGGCATGGCCCGCAGCACTTCGGGCAGGCGGTAGAACGGAATTTTTGAATTCAGGTGATGAATGTGGTGATACCCGATATTGGCAGTGAAGTAATGCATAATCGGGCTCATGCGGCAAAAGCTCGACGAAAGCAGGGCGGCGCCTTCATAGCTCCAGCCGTCTTTATCCATGTAGGTCACATCCGGAAAGTTGTGCTGGGCGTAAAAGAGGTAGGAACCCAAAGCACTGGCCACAAAGAAGGGGATAAAGAGCAGCAGCAGCGCGGCGGACCAGCCGAAAAAGCGGATCACTATGGCATACAATACAATGTGCAGCACCAGTGCAATCAACGAGTCGCGGTGCTCCTGCGGGTCCTCCAGCGCCGGAACCACACACATACCGAAAATGAAGACCGTGAAATAGCCCCAGAGGATGGTCAGGGGGTGGCGGATCGCCAGATATTTGGAGCGTTCCCGGCGGGTGGATTTTTGATAGCGCTCACTCGTCATCACCGGGTAGGAGCCGATGTGGGCACTGCGTATTTTGGAGTTGTGGTTGTGATGGTGATTATGCGAGTGCTTCCAGATGCTGCTGGGCGTCATGGCAAAAATGCCCCATATTTGCATGAAAGTGGCGGCCAGTTTCGATTTCGGCAGGATGGCGTTGTGTTGATGATCATGGTAGATCACGAACAGACGCACGAAGAACAAACCAGCCAGCACCGAGGCCGCGAGCTGCAAACTCCAGTGCGGGAGCAGGAGTGCAGCTGCCAGGGTAGCGGTGTAGCCGACGAAGGTTGAGATGAGCACCCACCAGCTGCGGGCACTCCTGTCATGGGCAAAATCGCGGGTGGCGAGTATCAGTTCTTTTCCGGACCTCATGGAGTTGCTTCGTTGGTAGTTGCAGGTGGTTGGTGCAGCTGAGGTCCGCCTGGTTGGGCATTAGCTGTTTTAGAAATTTTTTATACCAGTTCGTTGATTCTTGCAATAGCGGGAGTCAAAGAAAGTTGCAGCTCAAAAAAAGCTCCCCCGCGAGGTGCAGGGGAGCTGGTTTTACAAAAGGCTGTTTAGTGCGCTTAGGCGGGCTTCACTTGCGTAGCGCAAGGTCCCTTGGGGCCGCTGCCCACCTCAAATTCGACTTTTTGGCCGTCCTCGAGCGAGGCGTAGCCATCAACTTGAATCTCCGTGTGATGGACGAAGAGATCTTTACTGCCGTCTTCCGGCTGGATGAATCCGTAGCCCTTTTCGGCGTCGAACCATTTTACTGTTCCTGTGCTCATATACTTGTTTCTTTGCTTTGTATTACTGCAAGCTCCATCGATTACGGACCTTACCCGAACAGTATAAATCGAAGAAAAATCCTCTTGTCGCTATAAATCGTCAGTTTTTTATTCACAGTCACAGGGCTTAAGATAGTCCCTGGTCATTTGCCGGTTTTGCCGTGGCTTTTAGTTGTCAAAGCTTTGGAGCCAGCCATGCTTGTCCGTATGCTGATGGACCGTCACTATAATCGTGATGAGCGTATGCTCATTCGCATTGGGGTCGTGCTGTCTGTCGCTGCTGGTGTCTTGGCATTCATTCTGGCTAAAATCCTCAGTCCTCCGGTCAAACAGGTTTCGCCGGAAGAAGTGTGGTCTTACGTCCGGCAGGTGTCCGCACAGCAAAACCTGGATCCGGAATTCGTCTATGCGCTCGCCTGGGCAGAAAGCAGTCTAAATGCCACGGCCCGCAGCTCGGTTGCCCGGGGAATGATGCAGTTAACCAAGCCCGCGTGGCGCCAGGTTTCGGATGAGTCCTATCGTCTCGCGTGGGATTGGAAAACCAATGTGCGGGTGGCGGTCGATTATCTGGTTTTCTGCCGGGACTATCTCAAAAAACATGATGCCTTTTCTTATCCGCTGCTCGCTGCCAGCTACCGCTACGGACCCAGTTATGTGCGACAGCGTGGGTTTGACCTCAGTCAGTTGCGCAAGCCGAAAAACAAGATCTATCAGCGTATCTTCGCGGGCATGATACGTCCGGTCAGCCCACCTCGCTCTCCTCCTCTTACTGATATTGCAACAGCTCAGGATAGATCTGTCCGGTCGGACTGATCTTGAAAAGATAGACCCTGTCCGGCTCCATTTTTGTGTAGATGGCATTGCCGAACACTGCTGTAATGCCATATCGGCTCAACTGCTGCGGATCGTTGGCCAGTTCCCAGATCGCGTTCCAAAAGATGGATTGGTCCTTGAGCCGCAACGACTGGCTGATCGCACGGTAGCGCTCCGGTACCTGATCGGGACTCTGAATCAGAGCACCTTCTGCCGGTGCCTGATTGTCCCCGTAGATTCGCCGCCAGAGGTAGAGCGCCCGGCCCTTGCCGTCTTTTACGAAGTCATCGCTGAATTTAACAATCAGGGCATCAAAGTGGATCACTTCGCCCACCACCACAAACAACTCCTCGCTGACGATTTCGTTTGGTTTGCCAGGCACGGTCTGCACAAATCGCACCAGGCTCTCCTGCTCGCCCCGTGCATTGCGGGATCGTGATGCCAGCGTAGCAAAGCCGATCTGCCGCTCCTCCGTCAGGTTGCGAATGGCTTTGTTCAGTTGGTGGTTCTCTGTCAGCAGACTATGAATGCTCGAACTGGAAAAATAAAAGGCGACCCCCAGCACAGCCGCCGTGACGACCACAGCCAGCAGCGCGACACGGGCAATGATTTTGCCACTCTGAAAGTTGATCTTTTGTAAAACCATGAAGCAGCAGCAATAGTTGATGCGGAGATGGAATCCCAGCTCATAATCAATTGCCCGCACACTCTTTTAGGGATACATAACAATTTTTCCACAAGTCCAAATCGTCTTATTTGGCACCGCCCATGAATGACTCATCTTAAGGAGCGATACCTATGAACGCTGAGTCTTTGACCGTTCGTATCCTGGTGGACAGCAATACTTCGATATGCAACTGGCCACCACGATGCTTGAAGCAGGAATCGGCGTCCTGCTGACCGAAAACACAAAAAATTTTAACGTCGTCGAAGGCATACGTGCGGTGAACCCTTTCACAGATCTTCTCTGTTGATGAAATGCCCACCCACAAGAAATCGGAATCCGAGCGCTTCAATTAAATGGATGAGTGGAACCTCGATGCGTGCAATATCGACTTGACGCATCAGCATGCTTTGCAAAAGTAAAGACATGAGTAAAGTTTCCAGCAAGTATCAAATCACTCTGCCGCGCGACCTCGCCCGCTCGCACCGGATTTTGCCCGGGGAGGACGTGGTTTTTGAAGAAGCTGGTTCGGCGCTCTACTTGCGGCGGGGGCAAGCTGCTGAACCCCATGCGGATTCCGTGGAGGGTCGGCTCGCTGCCTTTGATCGGGCGAGCCAGCGACAAGAGGCGAGAAATCGTGCCTATCCCGCATCCTTGAAATCCTCGGGAGGTCGTGGCTGGACCCGGGAGGAGCTTTACCAACGTTGATCGATGCGTTGTTTGTTCGATACCAACCTTCTCGTTTATCGTTTCGATCCGAGGGATGCGCGAAAACAGCAGGTGGCGAGTGAGCTGCTGCGGACATCGCTGAAAGCGGGGGCGGCGGTGATCGCCCAACAATGTCTCGTCGAGTTTGTTGCGGCCACCACCCGCCCATTGCGGGATGCGGATGGGGAGGCATTGCTCGATCCAACGGATGCCGCCTATGAGGCGGAGGATCTTTGCCGCCAGTTCGAGGTGCTCTATCCGAGGCAGGAGCAATTCACAACTGCCCTGCGTGGCTGGCGCACCTATGGGATGAGCTGGTTCGACGCCCACCTGTGGAGTTTTGCGGAATATTACCAAGTTGAGCGCATCTATTCCGAAGACTTCCAGCATCAGCGAATTTATGGCCGCGTGCAGATCATTAACCCATTTGTTGATTAAATGCCCACCCACAAAAAACCGGAATCCGAGCGCTTCAAAGGCCTGGCCAAATACGCCGAGTATCTGCTGGCGCGGGCAGTGGTCAGCCTGTTGCAGCGACTGCCTATCGGCTTCGCCTTCCGCCTGGGCCGCGGCATCGGCTGGCTGGCCTGGCAGACCATGAAACGCCGCCGCGCCACGGTGCGGAAGAATCTGGAGATCGTCAGTGCGTGGCTCGCCGATGGCGAGGAGAGCGGATGGCGAAAGACGGATGGCGAATGTGAACCCCTCGAGCCGCTGGTGTCACCTTGGGAGAGCCGGGTCAACACGAGCGGCCACGAAGGTGCGGTAACGACCCACAGG
>Ga0100390_10006267_pt1 | contig 10123 bp, 6 predicted proteins | sample CryGeymeta201514_FD_81540 | JGI IMG/M metagenome (GOLD analysis project Ga0100390, IMG submission 81540) | Groundwater microbial communities from Crystal Geyser aquifers in Utah, USA - Crystal Geyser metaG 2015-14 | ecosystem: Environmental > Aquatic > Deep subsurface > Groundwater | place: USA... | reverse complement strand
TCGTAGCGGGAGTCAAAAATGTCAAGAGAATTTTATTGGAGCTGATAACCTTATCCAACAACCGAAAACCAAAGACGTAGATCTTCCAAAGCACACAACGGCACAACGTGTCCATAGTCCACAACAACAATACTAATACAGCAAACATGTCCGCAAAACAGCAGTTGGAACATCTCTTATTACAAGCTTCTCCGACGCACGTACACGCTAACAGTATTTCCCACCAAGCATTGGAAGACTTACGAAATGCAGGTGATCCACAATTTTTATTTCTTCGAACGCTCTTGGAACTTACAACCAGTAATTCAACACAATTTCATGGTAGTGCTCAATTATTAGTACAAGGCCAAGATGAAGTACTGTTCTTTCACTGTATCACTGGAGTCCGTCACGTTGTGTTGATGGGATGGCCACGATTTTCTCCCATCTTTACTGCAGCACTGAGAGATTGGAGCATGCTATTGGGACATTCTTTCTGCAACAGTTGTACAGCTAATAATGGTCCTGGTCCCAACAACAAAACACTGCAGAATGCCTGTTATACTACCAGTGTGTCTTTGTGGAAACGCTCTTGGTTGGAACTTCAGCTGCAGCAGCAACAACAGCAACAACAGGCACAGCAACACCCACAACAGCAACAACAACACCCAGAACCACCAATGACACCAGAACAGCAACAACTTTTAGAAGGCATGCAGCAAACACCTGCTGTTAGATTGTTTTTACAAACAACAAATTCACGGCACCTTCCTTTTTTACAATCACCACAACACTTACAGCAATACTTGGAACATTCTATTTTACCACAATCAACTACCAATCATATCAATAATGCTACTACTACTACTACTACTAATACTGGTACTAATACTGGTACTGGTACTGGTACTTCAACCACAATAACAACACTAGCTTCCACATATTACTTGCAACAATTAGTCGAAGAATTTGCGGGTACGAAATCGGCAGTTACTTATCAGTTGCCATTGGAATTTCATCAACAAACACGACAATCGTTTGAAAGCAGTGGAGCTGGTAGTACTACTAGTAGTGGTGGTGGTGGTGCCACCACACCTCATAACAACAACAATAATACTCAACACAATAGTGGAGGTCTTACCTCGTGTTTACATTTGGCCATGAATGTTTTATCACAATTACTGCCAACAATTTCTTCTCAACCTACGAACAACAACATAGACAACAACAATGATAATGATAATAACAGACAGCAGGAAATAATCATAACTACTACCATTATGATGCAAATTGTGTGCGATTGTTTGGAATGGGAATTTGGCGCGAATGCTTTTGCAACAACCAACTCCATGACTAACACCGCAGGCGGTGGTAGTGGGGGAACGATGCAGCAGCATGATGGAAATTATTCAACCTTTCACTATCCTTCATCCGAATGGATCCTTCGTCGACCACCCAAACATTGGAGAGCCATGCATTTGACAGCACCCGAATTTGTACAAATTTTGTGGAAAACTCATCATCATTATTATTACCATATCCAGCAGAGAACTACCACTGTCACTAACAGTACTGCGCAAAAAGCTAATCCCAATGGCAATTTAATAACGCATACGATACGACAGTTACTATTGCTATTGGCATCGTTAGATGGACCTATCTTTGCATCATCACAAGAACGAAAAAACTTTCTTGCTGAAATTTTACAAGGAACCTTGGCATTATTGCAACATCAAGTTGGTCTACTCTCCTCCACCTCTTCTGGATCCAGCTCTAATGGGTACATTAACAACACCGACAACGGCGACATCGACAAGAAGGACGATAATGATGAAGCGCTGACGGAAGTCATGGATACATTGGATATCCTTACCAGACTCGTAACGAACGGAAAATGGCCTTTATTAATTCAATTTCATAAGGATCCTCTCTTACCAGCTCTTTTACATGGATTGACTGCCATTGGAAGGACACTATGGGAACAACATGTTCGAGATGCAACATCAGTGCAAGGTGATTTGGCGTCTATGGAACACGGAGATGTTCGCGAAGATGTCTTAAATCAGCTCTTGGGCGCAGTAAGTGCCGTTACGGGCGATTCGTGGTTGTGGTACTCGTCGGCATCAGATGAGCGGAACTGGGCAAAACAGCAAGTTGCTGCTGCTTTAGGTCCACTTTACGGGATTTGGATACAGGGACGATTGCAATTGGCGGCGTGGGAAGAATACTATTTGACGACCAGTCACGAACAAGACGACGTCGAAGAAGATCACGAATATATTTCGGCGGTCCAATTGGAAGAAGAAATACAATTGCTTTCGACATTGGGAAGGGTTCATGTTAAATCAGCGATTGCATCATTGTCGACACTTTTTCAGCAAACAATACCACAATTACAGGCACAGTGGAATAGTAATATCAGTTCAACAGCAGAAGTAGGAGTAGTGTCACCGGAGTTGGCTGGTCTTTTGGAACAGACCCGACTATTGACACTCTACATTGGGCACTTATTGACAGACGATAATACAGGTGAAACGCCCGTCATTCCCGATACAATAGTTATGGCGTGTCGAGACGACGATGCAGATACTGTGACAATTATATGTTCTGCCGTCGAAGCCCTCCTTTCGTTGACGCAAAATCAGGCTCTCAAGTTGGCCGAGCAACCGAACGATCCACGGTTATCACCCCTCTTGGCTAATTCGTTCTTGTGGTTTTTGAACAGATGGGCACCAGCTTACATTTATTCTGTTGAGTATAATAACATTAGAGGCTTGACAGCGCCTCCTGAAGCGAGTGCCAGGAACATCGGAGCAGTTTGGTCGTCGCCGGACAAGGCGCAGCATGCCATTTCATTTGCCATTACCCTATGTTTACAATTTCAATGCTACTGGCCTCAAGAACGACCTGTCCAAGAAAATGCATCATCTTTGCTTATGACATTGGCGAAACGTGCGGATGGGAGAGACCTGCACGGCCATCACGTCAAGTTACGGAGTCTCATGATAGCGTCTCCCTCGTTTACACAAATGGTGCTCTTTCATTGTCTCACTGCGGGAACAAGGCATAGCATGGCTCGGGGAGAGCTAGAGCATGCCATTCGTATCAAGGCACAAGAGGCTCATGCATCTGTGGACATGAGCATGGTGACGGGATATCAGCGTTTACCCTACGACATTAAATCTTCTATATTGTCAGCTCTCTTAGTGGCATGCAGTGAACCGGAGACCGAAGGTCATTGGCAGGATTGTTGCAAGGCGGTCCAGGATTCCTTTTCATTTCTGTTTCACGCTCTGTCGTAAGAAAACAATAATTGTTTATTTCGTGTTGTTTCTGCTCAATTCTCTAGATGCTAACACTATTTCGCGCCCTTTCAACCTGCAGATCCAGACAAGTTGACTCCAACGATATTAATGCCAAGGAAATGACATGCCTTTGTATAGAAATGTTCCGTGGTATGGCTCGAGCATCCGAAATGGCAGAACCTAGCCGTATACCTGCCTTTATGACGCCTCATCTGTCCAATCTGTCCGGAATGATGAAGTATTACGCCGCAGATTTGACTATTTGTGAACGATTGCTGCAGTTTTTCCGAGATTACACGGAGCAATTTGTGATTATGCTCGATCGAGACCAGTGCTTGACACTCTTTCGAGCTTCTGCTGAGCTTCTCAAGAGCTACTCAACCCACCACTGTAATAGCAAAACGCGTCTCATTACTGCCAAGCTGACAGTCGAAGCCAATTTGGAGGAGGAGCAAAAGTATGGCGATATCTTGTGTGCCATTCAGCTGCTGATTCATTTGGGCACCAAGGACTTCATCGATATATGTGCTTCCTCTGACCCATCATCCTCCAGTTATCCAAGTGTTGCCTCGACTCAGGTGACTGACATCATTTTCTTTGGCCTACAACAAATCCTTCCCCTAATGACACAAGGTTTGCTGCAAATGCCCACGTTGTGTTCGCAATACTTTTCGCTCGTCGGGTTCATGATGGAAACGTATCCGGAAAAGATTGCCGTTTTGCCCTACGAGCTCTTTGATGCCCTGCTGGAATCGCTCTTGTTTGGCATGTGTCACCACGATGCCGCGGTCGCCAAAAGTTCATTGCAAGGAATCGCCAGCATCACGCGCGAACACTCCAAGTCGCACGTATTAACGCCGCACTTGTCGCGCAATCCTGACCTTTTGGATCATTGTTCGCGTCGGCTATTGACTGACGTTGTCTTTCAAAACAAGGTGTGGGATCGCCTGGAGTCAGCCGGTATGGCGCTGCTACCTTTGGCCGCTGTGGACGTGAACCGTTTTGCCAATGTGGTGTCTGGATTGATAAATCAAATCCCGGACGACGACCAAAAAGTGCGTCTACAAAACGCCTTTAGTGCCCTGGTTCAACCCGAGGTGCTGCAAAAAGTCGGCAGCGGTGGTTTGGAGGGCCGAAAGAACCGCATTCAGTTCAAGAAGGACTTTGACGTGTTTTGTCACACTGTGCATTCCTTTTTGATCCTGAAGTAGATACTAAGTCTATTATTATTAGATCTAGCTTACGATGTGCCCACTGCTGCAAATTGCTCTATTATGTATATTAGCTGATATAGTTGATATAAAGCTGGGTTTTAAAGTTAATTGGCTAAAGAAAACTTGCTTCAACTCCGGCCAGCAAAGCAGCATGACTGTACTTCTCGTTCTTTCATATTTCATTGGTACCCACTTACCAGTCTCTGTACATCCTGCATGATGGTTGAGAGTTGAGGATCTTGATCTACCATGGGCATCATGTCGTTCAGCATGGACAGCAGCCGTTGTCCTGTTTCTTCGGGGCGAACCTGCGAAGAGTGTCTTTCGATGGGATATGTATAGGACGGCATGATATGCAGCGAGGAAAAGGGGCTGCGACTACTAGAGGTACTGCTGGCAGAAGAAGTCGACTTTGAGCCCGCTGCAGAGGAAATGCTGGGGGCATTTAACATCTTGCTTTTATTAATGTTGGAGAAAAGTATGGATTAGTAAGATTGTGTTTGTTTTCAGCGTAATTGAGTGCCGTGCACAGTAATACTGGTAGTTCTTGGGGAGAAAAAGTTGCTTGAAAAATGCATCCAAGCAAAAGCATGCCACATGCTTCTCGAAATGATAGGATGCGAAGTATTCGAAAGTGATCTTGAAAATATCACTTGGACAACCAAAAGGAAGCTGTCGTTAAATATCCACAAGCTAGTAACGCTAAAACTATACTCTGGTACTGATAATATTATCATATTATATATCTTTTGTTCGTATCTCCGGTCTACCGGTATCGGAGAAGTACTAGACTACCAGGTACCAGGTAGACAAGTCTACCTGGTAGTAAAAAAAAGCCTCTCTCAGCGCCTAGTGGGAGTCAAAATAGACTAACACATACATCATCATAATAGATGTCAAAGAACGAGGGCTTGAGTACTAGTCTACCTGGTCCTAATACTAGACTAGTACCAGTACCTGGTGGTAGTAAGAATGATGTCAGGTTCGAACTTCAAGGAATCTATTCAAATGATGGTTAATTACTACAGTAGAATAGAAGAAAAAATGTGCAGATTGTAACGTTTGAGAATGCACCCCCCTACTGGTATCCACTGTAGTACCTCCTACTCAGTAGTTCTTACTATTAATCCATACTGGTAAACTACTTACTAGTAGAATGATAAAAATTACTGCAAAATGGTTCTCTCAGTACCATAACCATTATTCGGAGCAAGGGAGATCTACTACCAGGTACTCGAGTACCAGGTAGCCAGTTGTACTAATACGCTCCTACTAGATAGTACCTACTGTGGTAGTAGTGCTAAGGAATGAAAAAGAAAACGACCTCGACCTAACCAGCTGGCTGGCAGGCAATTGGCAATTGTGTGGACGCTCCTCCTAAATATATTTAGGGTTATTCCTGGAGTTCTCTACTACTATAAAAACTCCTACTCCAACTAGTAGCTACCAGACCCTAGAGAGTAGCTGGCCAGTTTCCAAGGTAGTACATTCATACACTGGTGCAGCATCCACGCAATGCGGTACTGCAGAATACTACTACTACGAGTAATATTCAAGGTACGAGTAGCGAGCTAGTAGGACCCAGCGAACTCTCGTCAAGTAGTAGTACAATTGCCAACCACTCCCGCAGACGGTGGCGTACCACAGTGTTTTCTCTGCCACAAACAAATCGATGTTCCCAACAAAAGAATAAGGTGCTATTTCAGAGGAGAGTGCTGAAGTTTTTTACTTCAAAATTACAATGAACGGACCTTGGAACTCACAGTCTTCTCCTAAACTCTAAACAAAGTGTTGTGCTTGGTTTATCTTTGCTGCATACTTTAAATGAATGCTACATTCTACGCGCGTCGGATATGTTTGTGTTTACTGAGGCTATTATTTCTCGGCCGTTTCATGAAGAAAGGGCTCTGTTGACACGCGTGTATTTCTTTCTTGCCTGGAATCATTGAGTTGGCACATCTATCATCTATGTGGTTTTTTTCTTGGAGGGGGTGGGGTGCACGGATAAACTGATTTAAAAAATGAGTATTCACCTACTTCTACGTCCTCCACACAACCTGTTCCAAATTATTCTCGCGTTCCAACAATCCAACAACAGGATCTTTTCCACCCTACCCCAGAAAGAAGAAAAAGTAGGTCGAACCTGTTGGAAAACGTTACTTCATTTCATTGATTTCCATAATCAATGAATGGCCGTAAATTCTTCATCATCATCATTATTGTTTTCGTTGTCAATGTCGCTATTGCTGTTGTCGTTACTGGAAGATTGGGATGGATTACGCTTGGGCATCTTGGGGACTCCAATTTTGCTTCTCCAGGATCCTGTTCGCAAGGATGTAGTTTTCGTATTATCATTGTTGGTGTCGGTGATAGCGTCCTTTGTTGTTGCCCTCTTGGTTTGGTCGGCCGACGTGACAGCAGCAGAAACAGTAGTAGTAGTAGTAAATGTAGATCGAGATGGTAACCTCAGAACGTTGGTTTTGGAATTAGTCGGTGTGACTCCTCCCTTTGTGGATTTATCTGAGGAACTATTATTGGATACCGTTCTTTTCGGGGCTCGGGGCGCACCATTTTTATCCGTAACATTACTGGCACTGTTGCTGTAAACGTTGCTAGCAACCGCAGGCGCAGCAGCAGCAGCAGCAAGTGTTTTGCCACTCCCACTGTTCGTGGGTGTCACGGATCGTTCCGATTTGGAACTGAGAGCTCGTTCCGGTCTTCGAGGTGGTGATTGCTCCGATGATGGCATTCGTCCTCCTCTTATTCCATCTTTGGCTGGCATCCGTCGCAATTGACCAGTCGAACTGCTTTTGGTTCGACTGGGCAATTGTCGCAATTTTCCACTACTGTTGATTGCTGTCGCAGCACCATTGTCACCAGCAGCACGACTCTTCCTACCAGCTGCTGTGTACTTGTCCCAGTTTTTGAGTCCATTGGCCGCGTACGGGTTATCATAATTGTTCTTTTCAATCAAGGCACGGGTGTCCGAAACGAAATCAATAATATCCTTTTCGTCTTCCATTCCCTTGCGACAGGCAATCCGTTGTGTCTTGGCGGTAACGGAACGACAACAATTGGCAATGCTGTCTTGATTATCCATTCCTTCGTTCCACTGACGATCCTGTTCGTCTAACACAGCATTGTAGCAATCCCGCTTGTGTTCGAATCGTGACCACTTGCCCGCTTCGGTACGGAGTTCCAATCCTCGAGTACAGTGCTCCTTGTCGTCATTGACAGTCGAGCCTTCACCAGCTTCCATCATGAATACTACATATTCGAACGATTTCATCATTTCATCGTAATCATTCGGATTCCACCATATTTGTTGCAAAATATCCTTACCGTAGCTCGCTAAATTGGGTATTCGTTTCGTTTTCTTCTTATTGTGAAAATGGATCTTTTTGTCGTGCGAACATTTTTTCTTCCCCGTAGTAGTAGTAGTAGTAGTTGTCGCTGTTGAAGTATTGGTGTTCGTAGTAGTAGACGTCCTTTTCAAAATAGATTTCAATTTGGGTCTGTTTGGGTCAACGCTCGTCTCGTCAATACTATTTATCGTTGTTGTAGCAGCAGCAGTAGCAGCAGTAGCAGCAGCAGCATTAACAGTAGTCTGGGTATTAGTAGTGTTCATGCCTGTCAGAGCAGTCTTGGGCAAAGACTTGAAGCGTCTAGGTTTCAACTTGGTTGGTTTGACTTTGCTCAATGCAGTCATGGTGCTGGTGCTGGTGCTAGTGTTTTTGCTGGCGTTTGCACTGGTGTTGACAGTAGCTCCTGCAGAAGACGCCTTGGGTTTTGACTTGGCAAGTGCAGCTATTGTTCGAGTCCCTCTAATACTTCCCGCTTTCTTCTTGCTGTTGCTGCTGGTAGAAGCAGCGGCAGAAGCTGGTGCTGGCACTGTCGAGGTACTTTTGTCGGCAGTTGCAGTGGTAGCAGTGGCACTTGCAGCGGTTGTCGCTGGCATTTTGAATGTTTGTAATTGTTTCTCGTGTTTTGAAACAGTAACGTATGCGATCAATGTCTAATGATTCTTCTTCTAGCGATCTTGCTGCACTTGAATGAAAATGCCGACTTAACACTCAAATAATATTCCTTTTTTTCTTCTCTATCAGAGGTCAACGTCAATGTACAGTATGGATGGTATATTCAGGATGGACAATACAGAGCTTGGATTCTTCGGTTGTTGGAGACAACTATTTTTTTTTCTCCGTCAAACGTCGAACGTCGAAATTCGAACGTCGAAATTCGAAATTCGAAAGCAATCTCACCTCAAGAATTTTTAAACTCGCAGCTTACCAGGTACTGCCTTCCCTCAAATGGCAATACAAAGGCAACTCACTGTATTTTTGTTGTTGTTGTTGCGATGACCATCAATGATTGAGGTATAGTTTTCGAATTTTATTCATTGGATTAATAAAGCGTACCATCAATCTCACTTTCCCTTTCCCTGAACATTCAAGATACTTATATACTGGGTAGACTTAGATAATCAATCAGTGGCTGTGCTGCTTTTGTGTACTACGACTACTAGTAGTAGTGGTACAGTATTACCTACCTGGTACCATGGGTGACTTCTTTTTCTTAAAATATTTATTATGTCCGAAATATTGGGCATGAGGTCATAGTGAAAAGGTGGCGATATTCGCATTCCCACTTGCTTATGACTACGACTAACAGGTAGAGTAGTACCTGTTAACAGGTAGAGTACCAGGTATCAGGTAATCCTACGACTACCTGGTACTACGACTCTTCCTCCTACCAGTACTACGTAATACTAGCTAGCTAGCTAGTAGGTAATACTAACTACTAGCTAGCCTACTAGCTAGATGTAGACCTACTGGTGGTACCTGGTAGTAGTCTACCACCTCGTCGTCTACTCCTTCTTGGCACGGAAAAAATGTATTATTAGCAGCTAGGGACATTATTTATTTATTATGAACCAACACGACCTAGGATGTGAGTGGAAGCTCTCTAAAATCAGCCATCACAGACTTAAAAATACTAACGATGATAGTAAAATAGTTGTTGACACCATTTTACATACTATTGCTGGTATATATAGAATAGTATAGTATTCATGAAACCAAACTCAAACAAGTAGCGGCCAATTTTATACTTTCTTTGATCATTGAAACCGAGTAACGATTGTCCAAACCCAAAATATATTGCAATAATTCCAATCTCATACAGGGAGAATGCATGGCATCAACAATCTCATAAATGGTGCGCAAAAATCCTACCGTTGTATATTCGTTCGTTCGTGAAGGCGCAGCAGAAGCAGCAGCAGCAGCAGCAGCAGCAGAAGTGACAACAGACGAACTTGATGGCGCAGCAACAGCCTTGCGCAAATGTTGTGCAAATTTACGACGATTGTGAACCGATTTGTTGGTAACAAAGGCCATGAATTGAGAATTGTTCGACCGGGCAATGTTGGCATCGGCTTCATCGGCACGCTGTTCCCTCCAAGAAGCGACGCGAAAGGAAAGAGAATCTTCTCCGTGTTGGACCCATCTGTAAATCATAAATGAATGAAAGCAAGGAAAGAAAGAAAAAAGGTTTGTGAGCATCAACAATAGCGCGCGCAAACACACCCGTCGATCCATTCATTCGGAAAACAATGCCAATAGTTTG
>Ga0100390_10006264_pt1 | contig 10125 bp, 8 predicted proteins | sample CryGeymeta201514_FD_81540 | JGI IMG/M metagenome (GOLD analysis project Ga0100390, IMG submission 81540) | Groundwater microbial communities from Crystal Geyser aquifers in Utah, USA - Crystal Geyser metaG 2015-14 | ecosystem: Environmental > Aquatic > Deep subsurface > Groundwater | place: USA... | reverse complement strand
TTTTTGGGATATCCTGGCGTCTGGCGATCTCCTTCATCTGGACGAGGGGGCCCCCATACTCCAGGGAGAGATCCAGCATGATCTTTAATGCGTAGTCCCCTTTAAAAGTGATCTTCATCGGCTCGATCCGTGCATCGCCTGTTATTGTGGGGATACTATACTTAAACAATAGTATTTGTCAAGTATAATTTTAAAAAATATTTTCACGAAAAATTTTACGCCCGATAGCCGCGCTGAAACGGTTGCCGGACGGGCCCGCGCACGTTGGAAGGGCCGGAATTACCGCCCCTCCGCCGATGGGTAGGTGAACGCACCACGCCCCTCGACCGCGGCGGTTGCGATTACAGAATGACAGACAAGGTAAGGTAAAGTTACGTTAAAGATTACCTGTGTATTGGTGACACAAGTCATTGGTCTTCGATTTGACAACCCTTATCCCTGCTCGGATATTTACAGATAAACGATATTCTCCTTGTGATAGAGGGAGAGAAACAACAGCATATAATCCCGCAGATGACGGGTGATCAGAAAGTTGTTTCTGACATGCTCGCGGCCGTTTTCCCCGATCTTCCGGGCATATTCCGGGCTGGACAGAAACTGTTTTACGGCAAAGGCCGCCCCTTCGGCGGAATAACACAATAATCCGGAATGCTTATGTTTTATCTGCAACGGGATCCCGCCGACGTTGGATGCGACGACCGGTTTGGACTTCCAGAGAGCCTCCGAAACCGTCAGGCCGAATCCTTCCTTCAGCGATTTCTGAATGATCACCGTCGATGCCCGCTGCAGGGCATTGATCTCCAGATCGTTCTGGGACATCGACAGGATATGGATATCGGGATCCCCGTTGGCGGATTCCATGACCTCCTCGAAGACCTTCTGTCCTTCCGGATCATCCGTTGCCGTTCCGCCAGCCAATAAAAGACGGCAGTCGGTGTGTTTTTTCACCAGCCGGTAGGTCGCGATGACGCCCACCGGGTCTTTCGAGCGATCAAAACGGGAGATCTGGGTGATGATCGGCTTATCCTTCGGGATGCCGTACTTGCTGAGGACCCCGTCGATGACCTCCCGCTGCAGTTCCCGGTTCTTGTCGCTCAGCGGATCGATGGACGGGGCGATCAGGAATTGCCTGATGGGCAGTTTCGGGGAGAAGGCCGGCGCCGAAAAAACGGCGGCATCGTACTGCACGACGAAATCCTTCAGAAATCTCCAGACCTTCTGTTTGGGGTCGGAAATATCGATATGGCAGCGCCAGATCCATTTGTTGTTCGTTCTTTTCTGCACCAGGACGATCGGCTGGGGGTCGTGGATGAAAACGATATCGCTGGAGGTATCCATATCCTCTAAGTTTTTCCGGCTTGTCTCCATGAATATCTCCAAATCCTTCTCGCCGATATCGACCCGTCCGCCTTGCAGGGCGTTGTGGAATTTCTTCGTGACCTCGAAGAACTCTTCTCCCCCCCTGATCACGTCCCAGCGCACATCCAATCCCAACTCCCGAAGCAGGGGAACCATCCGGTTGAGAATCTCCGCCACGCCGCCGCCAACGGCCGTGGAGTTGACATTCAGTATCCGCTTTCCCCTCAGATGCAAGGCGATGAGCCTCAGGTCCTCCACGACGGATTCCCCGACGATCGGGATATAGTCATCGATCTTTGCCATAGCTACCGTATCTCCCTTTCGATCAAATCGATAATGGTACGCCGCAAATCCTCCATGGTGTAAACGTAGGGGTCGAGGTGGGCGATGCTGAGCGCCAATGCCTCGTTCCCGATGGAGTTTTGGATCCAGTTCGAGAAGTCGTTCGTCTTTTTTTCCAGCCTGAGCCTTGCCTCGAAGATGTGAAAATAGATGGAATCGATGGTGATCCGTTTCAGGATCTCGACGAATTCGCGAAAGTCATGGCTGATATGTTGTGTGGGCAGGATAAAGCTGACTGCCTTTTTGAAGTGAAGCTCCCCTCCCTCCTGGGCAAATCTGATCTTCGCTTCGGGTCGCTGTTCCAGGTACTCCTCGATGGTCTCAATGATCCTTTCCCGGAGGTTTCTGATGGTCGAGTACTGGATGATATCGATGCTGGCCAGACGTTCCCCCAGCTCTTCCTCGCCGAGGATCTCCCGGACCCAGTAGGCGAAATCGTGCGGCGGTTCGGGGGAGAGGTACTGATGCTGCTGCAGGAAACGATGGGTATGGTAATAGATGCTGCCGCCCGGTACGGATTTCAACAACCGCACCAGTTGGACCAGATTGGCGGCCTTCAGGCCGGTCAGTTCCGTCAGATGCAGGCGTGCATAGAACCGGAAGGGTTCCGCCGCCCTTGTCAATTCCGCCATGTCGTCACCCCTTTCTGATCCTTGCGAGCCTCCCGAGAAACACCGCCACCTCCCCGACGTTTCTAAGATAATAGCTGGCCCTTGTTTGCCGGGGCGCCCCCACGAACACCGTCATTCCTCGCTCTCGGATTACCCGGAAAGCGTCTTCATCCGTCCGGTCGTCGCCCAGGCAGATCGGCCATGGCGCCTCTCCGACAGCGCCTTCGGCCTTTTCCAGAAGCCAAAGGACAGTTTTCCCTTTATCCCATTCGACGGACGGTCGTATATCGAAGGCCTCCTTGCCCGGACGCACTACGATCTCTCCGCGCATCCGGTAAGGCCGGGCAGTCTCCAAAACGGCCTGCATCGCGGCGGGAAGCGCCCCGCGCTTCACCCTCCTGAGATGAACAGCCAGCGTCAAGCCTTTGTCCTCCATGAACGCCCCCGGGACGAGAAGGAGGGCCTTCCCCAACTGCCCGCGCAGCTCGTCGAGGGCGCACCTCGTTTTCTCGGGGACGGGATACCGGAACTTTACCTCCGGGCCCTCTATCTCCAGGCCGTGATTGCCCCCGTACGTGATCCCGGCGATCCCGACCCGGTCCCGGATATCCGATAAAGCTCTGCCGCTGATCACCGCGATCCGGCGCCGGCCGGCCCGCACCAATTTCTCCAGCCGCCCCTTCATGCGGAGGGAGAGAATCGCCCGGCCGGGATCGCGGACGATGGGCGACAGGGTGCCGTCAAAATCGAGAAACAAGTAGAGAGATCTGCATGCAAGATCCGTCTTCAGCTCATCCCAGTATCCCAGAAGATGCCGTACCTCCACTCATCCCCTCTTTTCCTGCTCGTAGTTGAGGGCTCTGATCGGATAGGGGATTACGATGCCCTCTTTGGCAAAGCGCTCGTGAATCCGCTTGATGAATTCATGTTTGACGATATACTGGTCCACGAACGTCTGCACCCGCAGGATCGTTGTAAAGTTGATGCTGGAATCCCCGAAGGTGTGGTAACGGATGAAGGGGGTGAAATCGGGAACGCCCCCCGGCACCTCTCTCATCACCGCCGCCGCCACCTCGCAGGTCACCCGTTCGACCTTCTTGAGATCGCTGCCGTAATGAACGCCCATGCCGACGAGGACCGCCATGTCCTTCTCCTTGAGGGTGTAGTTCGTCACGATCATCTCGGTCAATTTCGCGTTGGGGATGAGGACAAGATTGCCCGGCAGCGTCTTGATCTGCGTGGTCCGCCAGCCGATGTCGTTGACATAACCCTCCTCGCCGGATTCAAGCTTCAGGTAATCGCCCACCCGGATCTGCCCGTTCACAATGATATGAAAGCCCGCGAAAAAGTTCGAAAGGGTGTCTTTGAGCGCAAGGGCGACGGCCAGCCCGCCCACACCGAGGGCGGCCAGGATCGGCGCGATGGAGATTCCGAGACCGTTGAGGATGACCAGAACCCCAACCCCATAGACGATGATGCGGATGATGTTCTCCGTGAGGCTCGTTACCGGCATGATCGATTCGATCCTCTCGGCGCGTATCCGGGCGAATCCGCACAGAATGTTCGCTGCGAGCATGGTCACCGCGATCGTGGCGAGGATGGACAGCCCTCGGTCCGCCTTTGCGACCATGGTTTGGGGCAATTCTGAAAACTCCAGGGCCACGTAGATCGCGAGCATGAACCACAGCACGAGGAAAGGCGCCCGGACGGCGGAGAGGATCATATCTCCGGTGCGGGAATCCATTTTCCGCGCCCATCGGGAAAGCCGCGCAAGGACGTATTTTCTCAGGCCGTATCCCGCCAGCATGACGACGATGAATATTCCGAGGGGAAAAAGGAGTTCCTGGGAGTTCTGAATCGCTTCGTAGAAGAGTGGTTTCATACGACCGTTATGACTCCTTTCGCAGGGGCTGCAAGCTTTGCACCGCCGTCAGTTCGGTGATGATGTTCGCAGCCCAGAAATAGACATTGTTCTTGCTGACGATCTCCCGCATCCGCATCATCCGGCGCCGCTTTTCCTCCGCCGGCATTTCGATCGCCCCCCGGATGCTGTCGGCAAACTCTTCGATCGCGTAGGGATTGATCGGGACGGCGTCGGTCAATTCCCGGGACGCCCCCGTGAAGCGGCTCAGCAGGAGGATCCCCGACAAATCGTTTTTCGCCGCGATGAATTCCTTCGCCACCAGGTTCATTCCGTCGTGGAGCGAGCTGACGATGCACAGATCGGCCAGTTGGTAGTAAGGGCTGATTTCCTCATGGGTAAACTGCCGTTTGAGGTAGATGATGGGGCTCCAGTCCTCCTCGACATATTTCCAGTTCTTCCGTTCGACCAGCTCATCAATCTCCCCGATGAGATCGTGATAGCGTTTTATGTGGGTGCGGCTGGGCGCCGCGATCTGGATGAAGACGAACCGCTTTTTGAATTCCGGATACTTCTCCAGGAACCGGTCGATCGCCAGGAGCCTCTCGACGATCCCTTTCGTGTAATCGATCCTCTCGACGCTTACCGCCACGATCTTGCCGGCCAGATTCAATTCCTCGCGGATCTTCTCCTTCTGCTTCAGGATGTTCTCCGTCGGCGTCCCGAAAACGCCCAGGTCCACGCTGATGGGAAAGGCCCGGACGAGGGTCTCCCGGCCGTTCCTCACAACGCTGAATTTTTCCGTATCGACCCGGGATTCCATCAGGCGGTTGGCCGTGTCCAGGAAATTGTTGCAGTGGTTCTGGACGTGAAACCCGATCAAATCGCAGCCCAACATCCCTTCCAGGATCTCCTCCTGGTAAGGACAGATCGAAAAGACCTCCGGATTGGGCCAGGGGATGTGCCAGAACAGGGCGATGGTCGCATCGGGACGCTTTTTCTTGATCATCTGCGGCAAGAGCGTGAAGTGATAATCCTGGATGAAGACGAACGGCTTGTCAGCCGGCAGCTCTTCGAGAAGGCTTTCGGCGAATTTTTCGTTGACCTTCCGGTACATCTGCCAGTCGGTCTCCCGGAAGATCGGCCGCGTGTGGGTGACATGACACAGAGGCCACAATCCCTCGTTGGCAAACCCGTAGTAATACCCTTCCTCTTCCTCCTTGGTCAGCCAGACCCGCTTGAGGATGTACCGCTCATCCCCGGGCGGGACCCCGAGTTTGTTCCGGGAGTTGACGAACCTCCTGTCGGCGTTTCCGCTGCCGTGCGCCACCCAGGTCCCTCCGCAGGCCCGCATGATGGGATCGATCGCCGTCACCACCCCGCTTGCCGGGAACATCATCCTGGTCTCGTTCCGTTCCGCATCGAAAACATGAAGGTAGGGTTCCCGATTGGATACGACGAAGAGCGAATTCTCGCCGAGCTTCGCCACGACCAGATCCCGGAGACGTTTCTCCGTCCAGAGATCCTCCTTTTCCACTCGTACTTGGGCATCTACAATCATGGACTGGCGGGCGACCCGCAGGCTCAGGGCCACCTGTTCCACCTCCTCGGCGAGCTTGCCCAACTCCCCGGCATCGCGGATGGGGGGTTTTGCGTCGGTGTTCCCCCGTTGAAAGTGCGAGAACCATTCCGTCAGACGCCGGACGGGCAACACGAAAAGCTGGTGAAGCGTCAGCAGCGAGATGAGCAGGATGGAGATAACCAGGACGATCAGGGTGATGCTGATCCGTTTCCAGAGCCCGATCAAGCGCGTGGATACATAGGAGGTATCGTAGATGACCTCCACGAGGCCGAGGATTTGGTCGTCGTCGTCGCGGACCGGATGGACATAACTGTAAACGGAATAATCCCCGAATTTCGCCAGCTCGCCGTGGGGTTTCTTCTGCGAGATGACCTCTTCAATATAGGGTTTCGGTTGATCCTTCCACGCCGAGAATCGCTTCGTGATGACAAAGAGCTTTCCTTCTTGGTCATAGAGGACGCACCCCTGCAGCCGTTCCCGCGTCTCGAATCTCTCGATCAACCGCTGGGCCTTTCGGAGGTCTCTCGTCGCAAGGATCTGCCCCGCGGAGAGTTCCATGCTCTCGGCGACGGCCTTTGCCTTGCGCTTGACCTCGTCGATGAGCCTCTCCTGAGTGGAACGCGCCTGGAAAAAACCGAAGAAGGCGAAGACGACGGAGACGATGATCAAAATCGGCAAACTGAAAAGCAGCAATCGTTTCATTTTATACACTTCCTTCTTCAGCGGAGGACTTCGGTGGGTTCATGGAACGGATATTCGTCTTTACCCCCGACTCGCCAGACTGCTTTTCCAATGAAAAAAACGCGACCAGTCCACTCACTCACCTTATCAATGTAACACAGCGGGCGAAGTTAATTCTTCGGCGGCGTGAAAATGACGAAATGAGTCCTTCTGTTTTTCGCCCATGCCGTCTCGTCATGTCCCTTGTCCAGAGGCATCTCCTTGCCGTAGCTGATCGTCTTGATTCTTTCCCTCTCGATGCCCAGGTCCACAAGGTACTTCGCGGCTTCGGCCGCCCGCTTATCGCTGAGCGCCAGGTTGTATTCCGCGGTGCCGCGCTCGTCAGGCGTGCCCTTCCACCACGAGTTTGTATTCCCTGTACTTCAGGTAAGCCGGGACGCCCGCTTTCAAGATCGCCTGGGCCTCCGGTTTCAGATCGTACTTGTCAAAATCGAAATGGACAGCCGGTTTCTGCTCCCGGGTCACCGCGGCTTCTTCCTTCAAAGCCGCCTTCTTCGTACAACCGGCAAGAAATGCAACCGATAGAAATAAAACCATAGCGGCCAACCCAATCCACAGCAGTTTTTTCCCATCATCTTGCTCCCTCTATAAATTGTCGTCATTCAGGTATAATGGATTGTCTGATACCGTTTTGAGATGTTCTGCAAAACCCGGATGCTGCCATGAGATTTGAATCGTGCCGTTGTCTTTTTCGTAACTTCATGATTGGGTGCAATTCAGGCTGGCTGTAATATAATAAAGAAATCATTTCTTGTCTAATCATTTCTACATTAATGATTTGCATAGAAATAAATAATATGCTAAGAATAAGTCATATTAAATAGTTACGGTGGCGTTATGGTCAGGAAAACCGTGGTTGTTGCGGAAGCCAAGGCATTGCCGGTTTATCGATTCAACCCATCTTTGCAAGATGATCAGGCGTCCAGGCTGAAGGCGGCATTTGTCCAATGCCGAGCCCTTTTAGGGTTGAACCCAACCCCAGCACCACGGAAAAAAATTGATGCGTTTCTTCTATGAAAAAGCCAAAAAAGAGGCAGCGGAGGCAGGGAGGGAAGTTCAAGAAGATCAATTCCGTTACTCCGGCCCCAAACCTCAAACGAAAGCGGCAGCCATTCTGATGTTGGCCGACGGCATAGAAGCCGCCGCGCGAACACTCAACGACCATACCCAGGATAAACTTCTCGATCTTATCCGAAAAATAATCACCGATACGACGGAAGACGGACAATTTTCGGAATGCGACATCACACTGTCGGAAATTAACCGCATCACCTATAGCTTTTTGGAAACCCTTTCCAGTCACTACCACGGTCGCATCGCATACCCGGGGTTTGACTTCAACCAGGCCCTCCATGCCAATGGAAATGGACAGGGGTGATCTGCATAACGGCCCATGACGACAGAACCCATTACATTACCTCACGATTCAGCGAAAATTGCTTGGCAGTATATTTTCTGTTCAGTTCGAATTCTATTATCATTTATGTTATCCACAATCAGATGTCAGGAAAGCGAAGACAAACAAGATCATGATGCAAATGGCACATGTTTTTTTAGGCATGATCACTTTTATCGATTATTTTCCGCAATCAGGTTTTTGGCGGTCATTTCCTCCGGGATATCCAGGCCCAGCAGGTAAAGAACCGTTGGAGCGATGTCGGAAAGTTTCCCGCGCTTGACAAGCCGCTTGCCCGGCGAATCACCGGCGGCATAAATCAACTCGACAGGATTGAGGCTATGGCTGGTCTTGGTCACTCCGGTCTGAGGGTCGATCATTTCTTCTGAATTCCCGTGATCCGCCGTGATGAGGATATGCGCATCCAGTTCGAGCAGGCGACTTACAATCCGGCCCTGGCATTCGTCCACGATCTCAATGGCCCGTATGGCAGCGCCCATGTCTCCCGTGTGCCCAACCATATCGCCGTTCGCGAAATTCACGGCAATGAAATGATAGGGGTTGTCATCGAGACGTTTCATGATTTCGTCCGTCACATTGTCGGCCTCCATCTCCGGATGACTGGCAAAGGTGGCTGGATCAAAACGGCTTGGGACCTCAACCTGATCCTCGTTTTTGTAAGGAGTGGTGCTCTTGCCGTTAAAAAAGCTCGTGACGTGCCTGAACTTCTGTGTTTCGGCAATGCGCAACTGCCGCAGACCGCTCTGGGAGATAACCTCGCCAAGGAGGTGGTTCATCGCTCCGCCGGCGTCGATGGCGCCTAACAGGTATTCGGTGAACTCATCCCAGTACCGCGTCAGCCCAACGTAAGTTACGGTCGGCTTCGTCCAAAGGTTCCCGGGATACTTCGGATCGACAAACGCCATGGAGAGTTGAATGGCACGGTCCTGCCGGTAATTGGTATGCAAGATACAATCGCCATCCTGGACACCTTTATAGTTGCCGATCACATGCGGGTGGATGTATTCGTCGCCCATCTCCACGCCAGCAGGGGTCCTGTCCGCCGCATACGATTTTCTCACTGCGGTCTCGGCATCGACCGCGTTACGACCCTCGCAGGCAACAATGCAATGATAGGCCATGTCCGTCAGTTGCCAATTCCGGGAACGGTCCATGCCGTAGTACCGGCCCATAACGGTCCCGATCGCGCACCCTCCGACCGCTTCCATCTCTCGGGTAAGTTTTGCCAGATATTCAAGACAACTTCGAGGCGGCGTATCGCGGCCGTCCAGGAAAGGATGGATGATGATGCGCCCCTCGGGATATTCCAGCCGCGCCTGCCGCATGATCTTGAATAGATGTTCCTGATGGGCATGCACCCCCTCATCCTGGAGCAGGCCAAGGAGATGCAGACGGCTCCGGTGTTTTTTCCAATTATCGACCAGCTTTCCCCATGTCTCCCCGTTAAAGAGTTCCCCGGAGCTCAATCCATCGTCAATGCGCTTGAGTTCTTGAGTGACGATTCTCCCGGCTCCCATGTTGAGATGCCCCACCTCAGACGAACCCTGATATCCATCCGGAAGTCCGACCGGTTTACCGGCACAGTCCAGAAGCGTCCATGGATACTTGGCCCGGTACACGTCGTTATTGGGTGTCCGGGCTGCGAGCACGGCATTGCCTTCCGAAATTTCACTGTATCCCCATCCATCACGAATTATTAAGCATACGGGTCGCATGGTTGTTCTCACCTTTCCACTATCCGTTTCTGCCGTAAAGTGTCGTCATGTTCAGAAGCCTTCGGGCAAGGCGGGAAGTCAAATGATCCTCCATGAGCCTCCATGTCCAGTTTCCTTTTCCGGTCCCCGTTCGATTCATCCGCGCTTCTTCACCTCTGCCCAGGATATCTTGCATGGGGATGATGGCGATACAGGCTACAGACATCATCGCCAGCCTGATGACATCCCAGTGCAATTCTCGTAGAGAGATTGTCTTGCCAAGATACCGGGCCAGCCTTATCCCGGCCCTGGATGTCAAATCCTCCGTATACCACCCCTTGATGGTATTATTATCGTGTGTCCCCGTATAGACAACGCAGTTGGCTGGGTAGTGATGCGGGGCATGGGGATTGTTCGGCAGATCTTTGCCAAACGCAAATTGCAGCACCTTCATGCCGGGAAAACCAAAATGATTCATCACCTCCCGGAAATCAGGTGGACTGGCGCCCAAATCCTCA
>Ga0100390_10006243_pt1 | contig 10139 bp, 6 predicted proteins | sample CryGeymeta201514_FD_81540 | JGI IMG/M metagenome (GOLD analysis project Ga0100390, IMG submission 81540) | Groundwater microbial communities from Crystal Geyser aquifers in Utah, USA - Crystal Geyser metaG 2015-14 | ecosystem: Environmental > Aquatic > Deep subsurface > Groundwater | place: USA... | reverse complement strand
GTTTAACGAAGGCAAACAACGTAAAGGGCTTCGCTGATTCAAAAGAGCTGACCGGCAGCGGGCTGGTGGATGCGGTTGTTATTGCCACCCCGCATTATTTCCACCCGACGATAGCCGTAGACGCGTTCGAGAAAGGCCTGCACGTTCTTTCAGAGAAACCTATATCAGTAACAGTAAGCGCCGCGGACATCATGCTCAGGGCGGCAAAAAAGAGCGGAAAGGTTTTCGCGGTTATGTACCAGCAAAGAACCCTTCCCGCGATACGGCTTGCCAGGCAGATAATCAGGAGCGGGAAGCTGGGCAAGATCATCCGGACCATGATGGTGGAGCCGAACTACCGCTGCCAGGCGTATTATAACAGCTCGGGATGGAGGGCGACCTGGACCGGTGAGGGCGGAGGAGTGCTTATAAACCAGGCGCCGCACGGCATTGACCTTTTTATGCTCCTGGGCGGGATGCCTGTCAGGGTGAACGCGAGGGTAAGGACGAAGATCCACGACATAGAGGTAGAAGACGAAGCTTCGGCGATGCTCGAATATGAGAACGGGACCTGGGGTTACTATTATACTTCAACATGCGAGATGCCGGCTTCCACGAGGATGGAGATCTCGGGTGACAGGGGGAAGCTGGTTTACGTTGACGGTGAGCTCAAGCTGTATATGCTGAATCCCCCGGTTTCAGACCATAATAAAGAAACCAAAGAAATGTGGTCTTTCCCGCAGGTGCAGGAAGAGCAGCTTGAGCTTCCCAAGGCGGAAACGGGGCACAAGGAGATCCTCAGGAATTTCTGCGCCGCTATTCTTCGTAAAGAGGAGCTGATATCCCCGGGTGAAGACGGGATGAAGGCAGTGGAATTCATTAACGCGGTCTGCCTTTCCGGAAGGATGGGAAAGCCGGTTGACATTCCAGTTGACCGCAGACAGTATGACATGCTCCTGGACAAGCTGAGAAGGAACTCAAAGGAAAAGAAGGAAGCGGTGAAAACCGAACGCGTCACCGATCCCAGATTCAAATAATACCACGGAGGCAATTAGAAACGGAGGAGTTCTTGGTTTAAAACCCATAAAACATAACTGCCTTTGTAACCACGGATTAACACGGATTTTCACAGATTCATACTCTGTGAACTACTTTGGGCTGTTTTCTATAAACTTAAAATAATCACCGTAATCTCTTTTGAAATCACTGTAATCAGGAGGAACTATGTTTCTAAGCGGGATCGCGGACGAGGCGGCCGACAGCATTGACGGGCAGATAGCCGCGCATAAAGAGCTGGGCTGGGACCATATAGAGATACGGAATATTGGCAGGAAAAACCTTACGGACGTTGATGACGCGGTTTTCGACGCCGTGGAGAAGAAACTCGGTGAGGCGAAAATGAAGGTAGTGTGCTTTGCGAGCCAGATCGCCAACTGGTCCCGCAAGATCACCGGCGATTTCAGCGTTGACGTTGAGGAGCTGAAGCGCGCGATCCCCAGGATGAAGCGGCTGGGCACCAGGTATATAAGGATAATGAGTTATCCGAACGATAACTGCACGGACGCATTCTGGAGGAAAGAGGTTATAAAGAGAATAAAGGAGCTGGTGAGGATCGCTGAAGACGGCGGCGTGGTGCTCGCGCATGAAAACTGTTCCGGCTGGGGCGGGCTGAACGCGGAAGAAGCTCTTGACCTTACCGAATCCGTGAATTCCCCGGCTTTCAAATGGATCCTTGACACAGGTAATAAGCCGCACAGGAGCGGAACTATTTACGACATTTATAAAAAAGTCCGCGGGTACGTTGAGCACGTCCACATCAAGGATTACAAGGGAGAAAAGGGCGACCAGTTCGTTTTTCCCGGAGAAGGCGAGGGAGAGGTGAAGAAGATACTGAAAGAACTTATAGCTTCCGGTTACAACGGCGGTTTTTCGATCGAGCCGCACATGGCGGCTGTTGCGCATACAGGTAAGGAAGCAGAGGACAAGATGGCCGCGTATAAGCTTTATATTGAATACGGCAGGCGCGCGGAGAAGCTGCTGAAAGAAATCAGTTTATAAAGTTTACACAGTTTACAGAGTTTACAAAGGGTAGGCGCAACCTTCAGGTTGCGTTTGTAGCGGTGCGACGTTTCGTCGCACAGTTATAACTGTTGTATTTATCCGGAAAATTTTTTAATTTCTCTCCCTTGATGGGAGAGGAAGAAGGTGAGGGTGAAGATGCCTGATATAAAATCATATGGGATTAAGGGTGATGGAAAAACGGATGATACTTCCGCGATCCAGAAAATGCTGGACGAAACAGGGAAAAAAGGCGGGGTGGTGCGGCTTCCCGCGGGTATGTATCTTGTGGGCGGCAGTTTGAAAATACCTGCTGGAGTGGCATTGACCGGAGCCGCGCAGGCGCCGCTGTATATCGAGCCGCTCATCGGGACCGTGATACTGGCAACAGGCGGCAGGGGAAAAGAAGACGGTCCTGCGGTTTTTGAAATGGGCGATTCAGCAACTGTCCAGGGCCTGACGGTATTTTATCCGGAGCAGAAAGTAGACGACATAGTTCCGTACCCCTGGACATTCCACATGTTCGGCGGTGATAATACGGTTGAAAACGTTACCCTGATAAACAGCTACAACGGTATTATTGTAGGGCCGGAGTCAAACGTGCGCCACAGGATAAGAAGCGTGTGCGGCTGCGTGCTGCGCCGCGGCCTTTTTGTTGATACCTGTTCGGACATCGGCAGGACAGAGAACGTGCAGTGGCACTGTCACTGGTGGTCTTCTAAAAAGGTAGGCGGAGACTGGAATTCTGTCTATGAGTATATGTGGAAGAACTGCGAGGGATTCATTTTCGCGCGCACTGACTGGGAATACGTCACCAACACCTTCATTTTTCCCGTAAATATCGGGTACCACTTCATAGAAACGAAGAGCGGCGCGATAAACGGCCAGTTATGCGGTATAGGCGCGGATGCGGCGCAGAAGTGCATTGTCGTGGACCAGATCCAGTATATGGGACTTTTGATCACAAATGGCCAATTTGTTGCTTTTTACGGGGACGACCCGATCGAGATAGTCATAAATTCCACTTGTACCGGTTCTGTGCGGCTTGTGAACTGCGCTTTCTGGGGCCCGGCGAACCAGTGCGTTGTTTCCCACAGCAAGAGCTTCGTCTCGCTTAATGACTGCTTTTTTTCAAGCGGGAAAGAGAAACATCCGGGCAGAGCCCTTGTTGAAGCTGACGGGGGCAAGCTGCAGATACGGGGATGCAGTTTCGCAAGCCCTGAGCCCTGCATAGATCTTAAAAAAGGCGTTCAGCATGCGATCATCACGGAAAACAACGGCGTGAATGGTGTCAGCATCCGCAGCGACATCGGCGGGAACGCTATCATAGCAAATAACGAAAATAGCCACTGAGTTCCCCTGCAGCTGCTACGCAGCTCAACGCAGGGACCTTTGGGCCAGAGCCAAGCTAATGACCCTACGGCACTGAATTCACTGAGTTTTAACCACGAATTCTCACGAATTGTTTGCTTCGCAACATTCTTTGTGGGCTACGTCGATAAACGACGAATTGCACGAATTTTTAACCTTTTTAACTTTTAACCCTTTTAACCTCTTTAACTAACGTGGACTATTAATAATCACCGTAATCATCAGTTAATAATCACTGTAATCACAAAGGGGAGGAATGCGTGAGCGCAAAGGTGGCGGGCTGGAAAGGCAGGTGGATATGGATAGACGCGGAAAAGAACCCGCACAACAAATTCGTCCTGTTCAGGAAGGAATTGAGCGCTGGAAAGATCGATTCGGCTGAGATCAGGATCACCGCTGACACGAGATACGAGCTTTACGTGAACGATATTTTCGCGGGAAAAGGCCCTGTCAGAAGCTGGCTTTTTGAGTATTCGTATGACGTTCACGACATAACGGATCTACTGAAGCCCGGGAAGAACAGCATTATCGCGCTTGTTCACCATTACGGCATCGGAACGTTCCAGTCCAACGAGGCGGCTGCGGGCCTGATAGCGGAAATAAGCGTAAAAACAAGCGGGAAAAAGAAGATTATAGGCACAGATGCGTCCTGGCAATGCGCTGAGCACAAGGGATTTCAGAGATACGCCCAGCGGATGAGCTGCCAGCTCGCTTTCTGCGAGATCTTCGACGCGAACGAAAAACCCGGCCCGTGGAAAAAGGCGGTTGAGGCTGATATTAATGATAAGCCCAAACTTGTGCAGAGGGACACTCCCAATCTTACAAGGGAATGCTATTATCCCAAAAGGGTCACTTCCATAAGGAAGATCAGGTTCCCGTATAAAGCGTACAGTTTTGATCTGAGGCCCTGCGCTTTGCCTGAGATACTTGACGCGAACATCAAGTATTTCAGCGGTTTTTTGGCGTTTAAAATTATTTCCGATTCTGACCAGGAAGGGTTCATAAACCAGGATTTTTACCTGGTAGGGGATTTCAAGCTGAACGAAGAGCTTTTCAACCCCCAGAAAAGCCCTGAAAGGAATTTCAAGGCAAGGCTTAAAAAGGGAGAGAATATTTTCGTTATGGGATTCCGCGGCGGCGCGCACGTGCTTACCACAGACCTTGTCCTGAGATTCCCCGGCAAAGTCAGGATAGAATCCGTTAATTATAAGGGCTGCCCTGCTGAGGTCATTTCTTTCGGGGGGTATTCAAGCCCCTGGGGCGAGCTTGAAAGAAAGCCGCTTGAACCAAGTTCCGTGTATGACGAGATATGGGATTCGGCAAGCGCCGATGTCCTGAAAAAACACAAGGACATTTCAAAGCCGCTTTCTTCCCCGTATGTCAGCGAAGAAGACGTTTTCATGGAAAACCTGTTCGCTGAAGAGGTTGAGAAGGTTAATGTGGACGGCAATTTCTCGAAGATGATCTATCCAAACAGCGATTACGCGGAGGTAAAGAACGACCGCCATGCGGACACAGAGATAGTTCTTGATTTCGGAGACGAGTTCTTCGGGTATATCGAGCTTGACGTAAAAGCGAAAAAAGACAACGTGCTGGATTTCTACATATTCGAGCACATAGAAGATGAGACCAATGCTATCCAGCCCATGTACCACCTTAACAATACCCTTCGGTACAAGTGCAGAGAGGGCAGGCAGAAGTTTGTTTCTTTTGTCAGGCGCGGCGGAAGATATATGACCGTTATCGTAAAGGGTAGGTCCCCGGTCAGGATATATTCTGCAAGGATCCTGAACGCCTCGTTCCCTGTTTCATACCGCGGTATTTTCAGGTCAAACGACCACACGCTCATGAGCGTATATGACCTTTCCAGGAAAACAACCAAGATGTGCATGGATGACACGTATATGGACTGCCCTACCTGGGAGCAGACTTTCTGGGTGGGTGATTCCAGGAACGAGTCTCTTGTCAACCTGTATTCTTTCGGGGCTTTCGATATCACGCGCAGGTGCCTTCTGCTTGTGCCGAAATCAATGTTCCGCTCTCCTATCCCTGAAAGCCAGGTGCCAAGCGGCTGGGCGAACGTGCTTACTGACTGGACCTGGTTCTGGATAGACGCGTGCAGGGAATTCTACGATTTTTCCGGAGATGAAAAGTTCTTAAAAGAGATATATCCCTGGCTGATGAAGACCATCAAGAATACTGAGCAGTTCATAAACAAGGACGGCCTGCTTGAAATAGCGGCGTGGAACATGCTTGACTGGGCTCCGATGGACTGCCCCACGTTCGGCATTGTAACCCACCAGAACGCGTTCCTTATAAGGGCGCTGAACGACATCGCGTACCTTTCGGATTTCCTGCACAAGGCGGAGGACAGGAAATACCTTGAGCTTTTCAGGGATAAGCTGAAAGCCTCCATCAATAAGCATCTTTTCAACGAAGGCAAGCAGGCGTATTATGATTGTATCCACGAGGATGGCAAGCCGTCAAAAGTGTTCAGCATCCAGACCCAGACAGCGGTCTACCTGAGTGAAGCTGCCGCTGAAGACAGGATTAAAAGGATGGAAGACCTTATCCTGAACCCGCCTGACGATTTCGTGAAGATAGGCAGCCCGTTCATGAGCTTCTTTTTCCTTGAAGCCCTTGTGAAGATGGGCAGATACCAGGAGATGCTGGATTATATAAGGAAGAACTGGGGAGACAGGATGCTTGATAAGGACGCGGTGACCTGCTGGGAATGCTTTGACACTACCAGGAGCCACTGCCACGCATGGAGCGCCGCACCTGGTTTCTTCCTGCCCGCGTATATTCTGGGAATAAGGCCCGGAGCCCCGGGATTCAAGAAAATAATCGTTGACCCCAAGCCCTGCGATTTGAAATGGGCAAAGGGATGCGTGCCCACGCCTAAAGGCGACATCTACGTTGAATGGAAGAGAAAAGACGACGGCACGCTGGACATCAAAACCCGCGGCGCGCTGTAACTACCGTGTAAGGTGTAACGTGTAACGTGTAAGGCAATCCTTCAAAACTTCCCACTTTGAAAAAGGGGGATTGAGGGGGATTTTGCGTAGGGGCGATCTTGGTCGCCCGACCCCTCTTTTAGAAAGAGGGGCGTGGGGAGATTTCATAAAGTGGTTCCTTTCGACCGGTTTGAAATTCCCAGGGAAAAAGCGGAAGAGATACTGTCAGAAGGTTTTGGCAGAAAAGTAAAGGTAAGGTTCCTTGAACGGATGTCAGGCGGCATGATCTGCAGCGTTTTTCACGCCCGGCTGGGCACAAAACCTGTTGATGTTGTCCTGAAACTAAAGGCGGGGAAAGCGGGATCAGAGGACTTTGAACATCAGTTCCGCGTGCTTAAGTTCCTGTCTAAAAACACAAAATTTCCTGTTCCTGAGCCGTATTTCTGCCATATTGAAAAAGGCAAAGACCAGGTTTCCGCTCTTGTTCTTGGGTTTTTACCCGGCAATAACCTGGGGGAATGCTCCCTTGCTTCATCCCAGCGCAAGGAGCTCGAAGCGCAGATCGCGCTTTCCGTGGTGGACCTGCATAAACATAGGCGGGAAACATTCGGGAGCATTTTTGAGGAAGGCAGTCGGACCTGGGTGGAAATATTCAGGAAGAAGATAGAAGACACCTTGCCGGCCTGCAAACAAAGGCTGGATAAGAACACCTTTACCGGCTTGGAAGAAATAGTTGACTGCCTGGAACATTTCTTTAAAGGCAGGGATGTTGTTGCGTCGCTTGTGCACGGCGATATATGGGCAACTAACGTGATAGTGGATGTTAAGGAAGGCAAGGCGTTCCTCAGCGGTTTTGTGGACCCGTCCGCCATCTACGCTGACCCTGAATACGAGCTTGCTTATCTTGAAGTCTTCCGCACGGTAGGCGAGGAATTCTTTAGGACCTACAGCCGTTTTTTCAGGATAGACCCGGGATACGAGGTTCGCAGAATGCTCTACCACCTGCACACGATGCTTGTGCACGTCAAGGTCTTCGGCGATGCTTCCTATATCCGCCGCACCGAACAACTGGTCAATCAGTTGTTGCAGAATTTATAGCTGTTTTTTAGTAGGGCAAACCTTCAGGTTTGCGTTTGTTGATTCCCTTTCAAGAGAAGGATTTGCATAGGGGCGGGCTTGCCCGCCCATTTATTCCTCGTCCCTTGTCGAAGACCCGCCAATCTTGGTGGAGGGCGGGAGAGGATGCAAGGTGAGGGGGGATGCGTAACTCAGGGCTTCAGCCCTGATACCTCCCTCCTTTTTAAGGAGGGGTGGGGAGATTATCATAATGTAAAACATCTCTGGAAAACCCTTGAAATATATAAGAAATAAGAACCTTCGTTTCACTCAGAACCTTGTTTTTCGTTGGTGAAGTCGTGGGAATGTCAAAATAAAAAATAGAGGCTGTCCCTAATTTATATTGTAGCCTGCCTGACGAAGCCTTGGCGTAGTCAGGTGGTGCGACGTTTCGTCGAACATTTAAAAGTGCTTAATTTCCCTGATATATAAGGGTTTTAAAAATAGTGCTGTGCCATAAACCCGAATGAAATGAGTGGCTTATGTAGCCTGTCCCTATTTATTATGGAGGTAATTATGAGTAAAAAAACATTGCTTTTAACATTAGCTTTATTGTTTTCAACTACCTACATATACGCTCAGGAGCAAAAGACAATCGCGGCAGTAATGGACCTGCAAGTAGGAGAAGGAATTTCACAAAGCGTCTGCAGCACTCTTTCAGACTACCTCCGTGCCCAATTATTTAATACTCAGAAGTTTGCCATTGTCACAAGAGAAAATATGGAACAGATCCTGAAAGAGCAGCAGTTCCAGCTCTCCGGCTGCACAAGCAATGAATGCGTTGTTCAGGCGGGACAATTATTGGGAGTGAGTAAAATCTTTACAGGTTCCTTGGGAAAAGTCGGAACCACTTACGTTATTACCTTAAAACTGATTAATGTTGAATCTGGAAAAGCAGAAAGGGTTGAAACCGAAAAATGCGCACAATGCAAAGAAGAAACCCTGCTTATTTCTATGGAGAATATTGCGAATAAAATTGCTAAGATAGAACCAAAATCAGGTGCTGTATCAGAAGTTATTCAGTTAGTACAGATAGAAACAAAGGAAATTTCTCTGGAAGATGACAGTCCAGTTATGGTGCTTATTCCTGCAGGCGAATTTCTGATGGGTTCTCCGGAAGGCGAAGGTGAAGCAGACGAGCATCCCCAGCACAAAGTTTATCTCGATGCCTATTACATTGACAAATATGAAGTCACAAACGAGCAATATGCCAAGTTCCTGAATGAATGGGGTAAGGATACAGATGAAAATGGTCAAAAGATGATTTATGAACACGACTGGGGAGTGAAGAAGATTTCTGGTTGGTTTGAATCGCCGCAGAAATGGCAACCTGCGAAAGGTTATGAAAAATATCCTGTTAACAATGTCAACTGGTATGGCGCAAACCAGTATGCAAAATGGGCAGGAAAACGGCTTCCGACAGAAGCAGAATGGGAAAAAGCTTGTCGAGCAAGCTCGACCACTACATATTATTATGGGAATGATGAATCAGAACTTGGCGAATATGCCTGGTATATCGAAAATTCAGGCGCTAAAACCCATCCTGTTGGGACAATGAAACCTAATCAATGGGGAATATACGATATGTATGGAAATGTTTGGGAATGGTGCAGTGATTGGTATTATGAGAACTATTACAGTGATTCCCCACCTAAAAACCCACAAGGTCCATTTTCGGGAAACGTCTGTGTTGTCCGTGGCGGTTCGTGGCTCTCAGGCACCGTATCCTGCTGGTCCGCGGGTCGGGACAGGCTCGTGCCGGACGGCAAGTGGTACTACCGCTACGGGTTTCGCTGCGCCGCTTCTCCAAAGTAGGTTTTGTAAGAGGTGAGTGCAAAGTAGTTGGAATTTGGCAGTCTTTCAACCGTTTCCAACCGCGTAGGTTAGAATTGGTTAAAAAAGGAGATTTCTATGTCTGAATACAGTTATTTAGTGCTGCAAAGCCTGAATGAGGTTTATAAGAACACAAAGCAGAAGATGGCGTTTAAGGCGAAGAACAAAAAGGAATGGCAGGCGTGGAGGAAGAAGCTGAAAGCGAAGATCATCGAGCTTCTCGGCGGTTTTCCTGCTAAGAAATGCGCGCTAAACCCGCAGATTGTCAGCAGGACTGAAGATAACACCGTAATTAGGGAAAAGATTGTATTAACATCGGAATCAGGTGTAAATATTCCGGCATATTTGCTGATCCCGAAAAATCTGAAAGGACCTGTTCCCGCGGTAATTGCTTTACACGGGCATTTACCTGAAGCAAAGGAAATGATATCCGGTATGCCTGCGTTGAACGAAGAACGCCGTAAATATATGGTTGACACCCATCACGATTACGGCTACCAGATAGCTCGCAGGGGATTTGTGGTGCTTGTGCCTGACCAGAGATGTTTCGGGGAGCGGGAAGATAAGGATATGGCAAATTCCGGAGGGTTCTGCCACCGTTCAGCTATGAGCGCCCTGCTTCTTGGAAAAACAATGATAGGGATGCGGGTCTGGGACGTTATCAGGGAAATTGACTACCTGCAGACGCGGAAGGAAGTAATTCCTGACCGTATAGGAGTTGCCGGGCTTTCAGGCGGCGGCACAACAACGCTTTTTTCAGCAGCGCTTGACGAACGGCTGAAGGCGGCGGTTGTAAGCGGGTATTTCTGCACTTTTAAGGATTCC
>Ga0100390_10006238_pt1 | contig 10141 bp, 12 predicted proteins | sample CryGeymeta201514_FD_81540 | JGI IMG/M metagenome (GOLD analysis project Ga0100390, IMG submission 81540) | Groundwater microbial communities from Crystal Geyser aquifers in Utah, USA - Crystal Geyser metaG 2015-14 | ecosystem: Environmental > Aquatic > Deep subsurface > Groundwater | place... | reverse complement strand
GGGATCTTTCCCGGTATCACCGGGATTTGAAAAATGCCACAAGAGCCTGGGAGGCAGCGGATGCCGTCCACCTCGTCATCGATGAAAAGATCCTCAATCTATCCCGGGTTAATAACTTGCTCTATGAATTCTTGCTTCCCGAGGAAGACACCGAGGACCAAAGCCCCATCATCAATCACGTCGCCCTCAAGGCTGATGTACGGGGATCTACGGAAATCGTCAGACAAATGAAGGGCAAGGGCCTCAATCCCGCTTCCTTTTTCAGTCTGAATTTTTTTGAGCCCATCAATCGCCTCCTGGAAACCTATGAAGCAGAAAAAGTTTTCATCGAAGGAGATGCCATCATTCTCACCATTCTGGAAAGGTCCCGGCCGGCAAAAAACCTCTTCACCGTAGCCCGGGCCTGCGGCCTGGCCATGGACATCCTTTCAGTGGTGCGACGTTGCAACGCGGGGAGCCGGAAGGCTCAGCTCCCCGTCATTGAACTCGGGATCGGCATCGGTTTTCAGAACGGTCCCCCCACCTACTTGTTCGACGGGGGTCGGCGTATCATGATCTCTTCCGCCATCAACGAAGCCCATTTTCTGTGCCGTTCCGACAAACGTCTGATGCAAACAGGCGCATGGAAACCACGCTTCAATCTGGTTGTCTTTAAACCCGAAAAGGTCGATCATGCGTCTCAAGACGCCTCGGCCCTCCCCATAATTTACAACGTAAACGGCATTGCACTCGACAACGCGGGGTTCAGGCAGCTCTCCCTTGAACTCAACCTGAAAACCCTGGAATACACGATGCCCGATCCTAGATCCGAACGGTTCCGGTTCCATGTGGGGAAATTCCCGACCTCCTTGGGAACTCAACGGACCCTCGTTATCCGGGAAGCGCCCTATTCCATCCCTGAACCCGCGAGCCCGGATGTAGCTTCGAACTTTGAACAAGTTTTTTATGAAGTATGCACCTACCCCGCCATCCTGGCATGGGCCGAACATTTCCCTTGAAGAATAGCTAAAAAACAGCTAAAAGTATTGACTGATATATTATGATATTGCAAAGACAGCAAGTAACTTTAAAAAGGCCGGGGTCGAAGCAAGCATCCAAACCAACCTGTAGGAAGGTTTAAAGAGGATGGGACTTTTACGGGGGTGCATACTCGGCGCTCGCCATTTGCTTAATGCCGAAAGAATCGTTACACAGCCACCATGCAACTGATGCAGGCAAATTGATGAGTGAGTTTCCGATCTTTTTGTTATACTCGAGAAAAGGGATGAGACGTGGTTGACGACAAAAAAGCGGAAAACAGAAAAGAAGCCGACTCGAAATCGGGCCAGGAAAAAGTTAAGTTCGAAATTTACGGGGAAGAGATGATCGAAAAGCGGGTGAAGTTGAGCGGCAACAGCGGCCGGGTATATCTCCCTCCCAACTGGGTGGGACACCAAGTCAAAATCATCCGAATCGATTAACCATTCATCTGCAGGGGAGCTATCGGTGACAGACATTGTGGTTCGTAAATTAGAAATCGAGGATTCGGAAGCCATCAGCAAGATCTACGCCGCCATCACCCAGAAACCGGTCGAAATCGATTTCAAGCGGGTCATCACCCGTGATGCCCGGAGAGGGGAGGATGCCTGTTTTGTTGCTGAATCCGAGGGTAGAGTCGTCGGCTTTTTGATCAGCTACGTCTTGAATCTCGGTTTCGGTATCGAAAAAAGCGCGTGGATCGCCACCCTCGGAGTGAACCCCGACTATATGGGCCAAGGAATCGGAGCGCGCTTGGCTGAAGAACTTTTCCGGTTTTACAAGAAAGAAGGGATCCATAACGTGCATACCTCCGTCCAATGGGATTCTACGGATCTGCTCTCCTTCTTCAAGACCCTTGGATTTAACCGCAGCAACTTTATTAATCTCTCAAAAACCCTGGATTAGCCGGGCTCAAAAGAGATCGTCGTCGTCCGCAGAAATTCCGGGCATCTTCCCATATTCCTGAAGGTAGCACTGGAGGAGCTCACTTTCTCTCTTGGAGTACAACTTGTCTTCCTCGAACTCAAACCAGACGGCATTTTGATTTTCTTTCAGCGCCCTTAAAAGCTCCGCCTTCAGATCAGGCGTCCCCTTTGATGGCCAGGACATTTCTTCATGCATCCAACAGTCTAAAAACCCCTTCAGCTTCGGGGAGTTGAACGATGTGTTCATAGATAGGTGAAGGTTACCAGGTTCTCCGTTGGAGCCGGATTGCTTTTCAAATAAAGCCTGACGTCACATTGCAGGCAGCGCCGAGCTTCTTTTCGAGCCTGGGTTTAGTCATAACCAAGGTCAATCTCTGCGAAATCGCGGCGACTGTCACCCACGGACAGGAACGAGAGGTCGACGGACTGGCCCACGGCCAGGATGATCTGATCCTCAAGGATGCGTTCTTTCCGATCCCCAAATTTTGGACAAAAGTTTCCTTTTTCATCGAATACGCAGGTGCACTCCACCAGATCGAGCCCTGCTTGCCGATATCCTTATATACTCCACGCCAGACTTATTCAATCAACTCCATTAAATGACCGAGAGATTCAAAGGCAAGCGGCACGGCTATTTTTCCGGCTGATCGTTTAAAAAAACCGCCATTTGCAAAACATGTCCTTCGGGTGAGGATCAGGAGGCGCAAAAAGGCATTCGATCCGAATCCGGTCATCCACCACCTTGGCAAAATTGGCAAACTCACCCCGATGCATTTCTTTGCAAACGAATTCCGACAGACCCCTTTTCAGCCGGGCTTCCTGGGTAGGACACGACGGCACGGAAATCGTCACGGCATGTTTCTCCTTCTCGATGCGGTATCCTACTAGGATACACCATGGAAAATAGCGCAACGCTTGAATAAACCCTTCAAGGCCCTTTTCCTGAATATCGAACCGGGTGATCAGGTCTTTTGCGGCCATGGCCGATACCCGGCTCCAGACCTGCTCGTTGATCCGCTCGGCCGTAGGCTGGTCGAAGCGCTCCCCGACATAGATGAACCAGAAAGCATCCATCACCCGGTAGTGCCAAAGCAAAAACTTTATGTACTTCATCAGATCGGACCGGTCCATTTTTTCAAAAACTGAAAGATCCATGGCATCTCCTTTTGTTAATGAAAAAGCAGGGACTCCTTCGCAAGGCCATGTGTTTTTATAGGCCGGATTCCCTCTTCTCGTCAATCCCCGAACCGTTTGGTGTACTGCGCTTTCGGCATCGAAAAGGGAATTCTTGTCCCCGATTGCAATTTATCCGTGTTTTCGTTAAAAACGGGCATCGAATGAGGCTTTCCCGAAAGGATCAAAGGGGCGTTGAAAAAGCCAGAAACGATGATGGAGTCTATCTTAAAGGGCGATGTTCGGGCAGTAGCCAGACTCATGCGGGAAATTGATGAACAATCGCCTCTGGCCCTGGAAACCGTCAGGGCACTTTTCCCGCACACCGGAAAGGCCCACATTGTCGGCATCACCGGACCTCCGGGAGCCGGAAAATCAACCCTCGTGGATCGCCTCATTGCCGGCTACAGGAAAAAAGGAATGACCGTTGGCGTCTTGGCAATAGATCCCACGAGCCCGGTTTCCGGGGGGGCCATTCTGGGAGATCGGATACGGATGCAGCGTCATGCAACGGATCCGGGGGTCTTCATCCGGAGCCTGGCTACCCGTGGCCACGTCGGAGGACTCTCCCGTTCCGTTTATGACATGGTGTTGGTGCTGGATGCCATGGGAAAGGAGATCATCATCGTGGAAACCGTTGGGGTCGGCCAGGACGCGGTGGAGATCACGGATCTGGCCGATACCAGCATCTTAGTGGTAACCCCGGGGATGGGGGACGACATCCAGGCCATCAAAGCCGGGATCCTGGAAACGGCCGCCATTCTGGTGGTGAACAAGGCCGATCTTCAAGGCGCCGACAGCACGTCGGCCGGCATGAAGGCGCTTTTTGCGATGGGCGCCTCATCTCAAAAGAGGTGGAAGCCCCCTGTCCTGAAAACCGAAGCGGTTAAAGACCAGGGAATCGACACCCTGATTGACGCCATTTCTGAACATCACAATTATATCAAAAATCACCCTGGCGAAAAAACTCATTCTAAAGGTCTCAGGGCCGCCTTCTTCAATGCCCTGCAGCAGGCGCTCTTACAAAAAGCCCTGACCCGGCTTCAGCAGAAAAAGAAACTGGATATCCTCTTTGCGGCCCTTGAAAAAAGACGGATTGACCCCTTCTCTGCCGCAAAACAGGCAGTCGACATCCTATTCAACGCAGATGCGGAAGATGCTTGAATCTTTCATACGCACGTTGGGGATATTTCCTTTGTTATGGGTGGCAATTTTTCCTGTATCGTCCTTCGGCACTTCCGTCGGAGAGATTCAGGATCGAAGGGAAAGCCTAGTCCCGGAACCGATCTTTAACGGCCGGGTATATGTGCAGGAGGCAGGCCGTCATCACTCAAAAACCGTGGTTCTGATACACGGTCTGGGTACTTCGGCTTCGAGAGACTGGGAAGAGATCTTCCCGGAGTTAGCCCAAAAATTTCACGTTTTGGCATTTGACCTTCCCGGTTTCGGTCAATCTGACGCTGGAAACGACCTATACTCACCGTCCCGGTATGCCGAGTTGATGGATTTCCTTCTGCCGCAATTTGCAAAAGGACCCGTGCATCTCGTGGGTCATTCTATGGGAGGCGCGATCGCTTTGTGTTACGCCGCCGAACATCCTCGGAATGTGTCTCGCCTAATCCTTGCTTCGGTGCCCGGAATCCTCCACCGGCAGGTCTATTCCCGTTTCCTGGCGCAAAGCGGCAGCCGCCTGCTCCCGGATATCTTTCCCCAGCAGGATGCATTTCTGGACCGGATCGCGGAGACGGTACTTCGCCGGGCGGCGGGAAAACCGATACCCGACGCATGGATTCTTTTCACGTCGCTGACCCGTGAAAAATTTCTGCAAGCCGACCCGGTCCGCATAGCCGCCTTTGCCACTGCGGTGGAAGATTTCAGCCCCCTCATTGGCCGGATCATCACCCCTACTCTTATTCTCTGGGGAACCCAGGACAGCATCGCATCGCCGAGAACAGCCACCCTTTTGGCTTCTCAGATTCCGAATGCGCGCCTGAAGTGGATGAAAGGCGCAGGGCACGTGTTGATGAAGGAGCAACCCAAAGAATTCGCAGGAACTCTTCTCGCCTTTCTCAGGGAGCCGGATAAGTCTCTTTCCATAACCCAGGTGACGGAGACCGCCGGATCCTTTGCCGCCATCTCCAAGGGAACCGGCAGATGCCAAGATCAATCATGCACGGTATTTGAAGGATCCTACGACGCCATCGAAATCACCAATTGCCGATCCGTCCTGCTGAAAAATGTCCGGACCCCTTCTGTCAGGATTCTGGAATCCTCGGTGATCATCGAGAACAGCCACATCGGCCCAAACAAGACTGCCCTTTCTGCCTGCCGTTCGGAAATCGTCCTCACCGGCGGCAGGATCGAAGGGGAGATAGCCGTCACCTCAGAAGAAAGCCGATTGGATTTTGCGGGAGTTACCATCGTGGGCAAAGAGGCTGCGGTAAAAGTGCTCGCCTCGGAGGATCCCCGTTCCGGCCGGTCGGTCCCGGCGGCCCTATTCTTTTCCGTATGCCCGATACAAAGTCCCCGATATTCGGGGTATCTCCACGGAGCCCGGGTGATCCTGCCGGATCGCCCCCTATAATCCTTTCAAGCCGATCTCTCCGGCCACATTTCGCATTCCACGGATCGTCTCCGTGATGAGTTCCGTCAAGTCCATACCCAAAAGCGCCGCACCTTTTTCGATGATCTCCCGGTTCACACCGGCTGCAAAGCGCCTGTCTTTCCATTTCTTCTTGACCGATTTGGCCTCCATGTCCATCACGCTTTTCGAGGGTCTTACCAGCGCAGAAGTGACCACCAGCCCGGTCAGTTCATCGACGGCAAAGAGGACCTTCTCCAGGGTCGTCTTGGGCTCTACGTCGTTACAGATCCCCCATCCGTGGCTGATGACGGCCCGGACATACTCTTCCGGCCAGCCGGCTTCCCTAAGGATTTCCTCGCTTTTTTTGCAATGGACATCCGGAAACTGCTCATAGTCCAGATCATGAACCAGGCCGATGATACCCCATTTCTCCTCGTCCTCGCCGAACTTCCTGGCTAAATGGCGCATCACCCCCTCCACGGCCAGGGCGTGCTTGATCAGGCTTTCACTTTGATTATACTTAAGCAGCAGATCATAAGCTTCCTGCCGGGTCGGTGTTTCAACGTTCATCGCGGACCTCCTGATTCCTGCGCTCTATTATTGATGAGGATAAAGATGCACTGCTTCCCCGGTTTACGGACGCTGTAAATATAAATAGCTTCGATGTCAGCGCTTGGCAAGAAAGCTTCGACAACAAAAATCTCTGAAGTCATTATCACCGATCCGCTGCCGATGTCAATTTTTCCGATCACTAGAGACAGAGCCCTCTATGGAAAAGGAAAAATCTCGACTTTGCAACATATTTGAAGTATAAATATACTTCCCGGTTTTTAGAAACCAGCATCCTCCCAACCAATAGGTAAAGAGGTAATAGCATGCACCTGTTCGATCCTGTTTTTTTGGCACGACTTCAGTTCGCTTTCACCATATCCTTCCATATCCTGTTTCCGGCCTTTACCATCGGCATCGCCAGCTGGCTGGCCGTCGTGGAATGGCGCTGGCTGAAGACCGGCAACCCGGTTTTTGAATCGGTCTATCGAATGTGGGTGAAAATATTTGCCGTTAATTTCGGCATGGGGGTGGTTTCAGGGATTGTACTTTCGTACCAGTTCGGCACCAATTGGTCGGCCTTTTCGGACCGTACGGGTAACATTCTCGGCCCCCTGCTGGGTTTTGAAGTCCTGACGGCGTTCTTCCTGGAAGCGTCGTTTCTAGGCATCATGCTCTTTGGATGGAAACGGGTAGGAAAAATGGCCCACTTTGGCGCCACGGTGATTGTGGCAGTCGGCACGCTGATCAGCGCATTCTGGATTCTTTCGGCCAATAGCTGGATGCAGACGCCCCAGGGATTCATCAAAGGGGCGGATGGCATCTTTTACCCCACGAATTGGATCCGGATCATATTCAATCCGTCGTTTCCCTATCGATTCGTTCATATGGTCGCGGCGGCATACCTTACCACGGCATTCGTCGTGGGGGGGGTCGGGGCCTATTATCTGTGGCGCAGACGTCACGTGGGTTCCGCCCGGGTAATGTTCGGCATGGCCATGATCATGGCCGTGTTCGTGGCTCCGTTGCAACTTTTCTTCGGAGACCTTCACGGCTTAAACACCCTGGAGCATCAGCCGGCCAAGGTTTCCGCCATGGAAGGGCTCTGGGAAACCCAGCGTGGAGCCCCCCTGAAGCTCTTCGGCTGGCCGGACCAGAAAAAAGAAACGACCCTTTACGCCCTGGAAGTACCCAAGTTGTCCAGCCTGATCCTCACCCATGATTTCAACGGCGAAGTGAAAGGGCTGAAGGAGTGGCCGTCGGAAGATCGGCCGCCCGCGGCATGGATTTTCTGGTCGTTTCGGATCATGGTGGGGATCGGTCTGCTCATGATTGCCACCGGTATCGCGGCTGTGATCTTGTTTTTACGAAAAAGGCTTTTTGACACCCGATGGTTTCAATTCTGGTGCATGGCCCTGACGCCTTCGGGATTTTTAGCCGTGCTGACCGGGTGGTGTGTCACGGAAATCGGCAGGCAGCCCTTTATCGTCTACAATGTGATGCGGACAGCAGATTCGGTTTCTCCGGTAGGATCCGGCCCGGTTGCATTGTCACTCGGAGCGTTCTTTCTGGTCTACACGGTCATCTTCGGCGCGGGAACCTATTATATCTTGAAACTGATCGGGAAGGGCCCGGATATGCCGGAAGATGCCTCCTTCGGGACCCATGGTCTCGAAAAACCTTTGCTGGTCGTGGATAGGAGCTAAGAATCGGGAGGATTCCATGTTTAGTTTTGAAAATATCCTGGATTTACCCATCATCTGGTACGCACTCATCGGAACCGCCGTCTTTTTATATGTTCTCCTCGACGGCTTCGATCTGGGTGTAGGAATCCTGTTCCCCTTTGCTCCATCGGATCAATCCCGGGATCGGATAATGAATTCCATCGCCCCTTTTTGGGACGGCAACGAAACCTGGCTCGTCCTCGGCGGCGGCGGGCTTTTTGCCGCCTTCCCATTGGCCTATGCCGTCCTGATGCCGGCCTTTTACCTTCCCATCATTTTCATGCTGCTGGGGCTGATTTTTCGTGGTGTGGCTTTCGAATTTCGCTTCAAGGCTTTTGGTTGGTCAAGAAAAGCATGGAATTATGCCTTTCACCTCGGATCGCTTACAGCCGCATTCATGCAGGGGGTGGTTTTGGGAACATTTGTGCAGGGGATCGCGGTGGAAGGGCGCCGTTTTGCCGGCGGCGCACTCGACTGGGTAAGCCCTTTTGCTTTGATGACGGGCGCAGCCCTGGTCTTCGGCTATGCGCTGTTGGGGGCCACATGGATCATTATGAAAACCGATGGAGAAACCCAGGAATGGGCCCGCAATTACGCCGGCTCCATCTGCGTTTGTGTGGCCTTGTTCATGGCTTTGGTCACTTTGAGTACGCCGTTGATTAACAATGACATCAAAACCTTGTGGTTCAGCCTCCCCAACTTCTTTTACCTGTCTCCCCTTCCCTTGCTGGCTTTTGGCATGTTTTTGCTTTTATGGAAGGACTTACGCCGAAAGAAAGAATGCCGGCCCTTTTTTCTGAGCATCGGCATCTTCTTGATGAACTATCTCGGGTTAGGTATCAGTCTTTGGCCCTGGATTGTTCCTTTTCGATTTACGTTGTGGGAAGCGGCTGCAGCTCCTCAGTCTCAATCCCTGTTATTAGCGGGTACCCTCTTTTTGCTTCCCATGGTTTTGGGCTATACCGCCTATAGCTTCTATACATTCCGGGGTAAGGCATCCCCTGAGGGTTACTATTGAGGATTGCCGACACCGGTGCGAATCCGCGAACGGGGTCCGGCACCGCCTCCGTTCCGCCAATCCCGGGGTGGACGCAGTTCGTCAAGTAGATGAAGTTTATTTTGCATCTTCAATCGGTAGTAGATCATCATCCAGGCACAAGGTATGTTCGGGTCGACCTCGCAGGCTCCGTTTTGCGATCCCCCGCACGGTCCATTGAACAGGCTCTTGGCACATCGCGCAATGGGGCAGATTCCGGCGGTATGGGAAAGCACGCAATCCCCGCACCCCCGGCAGACCTCGCTCCATGTTCCAGGTTTTAATGATGCTCCGAAAAAGGTTGTGTTGATGGCCGGCAGAATGGGAAGCGGTTCGAAGGCATCCGCCATGGTCTGTACACCGGCTCCGCACGCCAAAGATAACACGGCATCCACACCCGGTTCTATTTTCTGGTAAGAAACAACCAGATCCTGTTCGCACTGCCGCAGGATCGATCCCACCGAAAATTCAGGGGGATCCCCCACATAATGCATCGGGTGGGAAAGCTCCCGGACCAGTTGCCGGGCCTCGCGCTCCCCTCCGGAAAGACAAACGGTGACACAGCTTCCGCAACCGAGAACCAGGATCTTCCGATAACCGGCGATCATGGAGATAATTTCATCAATCGGCTTTAAATCCCCGACGATCATGACACCACCTCGTGCTTCCCTTTCAATCCCGGAATATATACGGCACGGGCGACAGCGTCGATGGACTCCCGGTGTCTTGGGCAAAGCGCTTTCATCTCTCGGCTCAGCTTATCCGACACGGTCTTGGCGAAAGGTGCCGTGTAGAGAACGTCTCTACAAATTTCACACCTGACAAGATCCAATGTCGTAATGGTATCCCAATCCCCTTTTAAAAGATACTCAAACTCGATGGCGTCTTGTGGACATATGCGCCAGCAATTGCCGCATCTGGCACAACGGGCCATATTATGGAAAAGGATCCGATGCCCTTTGGAATCACGGGCGCACAAAGCATCGGCAGGACAGTTCTCCACGCAGGCCAGGCAACCGTTGCACCGCTCGTTCACCCGAAAGTAGGACATGCCTTGTTCTCCTTAGGATGCGTAAATAAATAAAGGTATCAAATTAGCTTGGGCGATATGGGTCGGATAGTGTAGTTCCAG
>Ga0100390_10006228_pt1 | contig 10146 bp, 9 predicted proteins | sample CryGeymeta201514_FD_81540 | JGI IMG/M metagenome (GOLD analysis project Ga0100390, IMG submission 81540) | Groundwater microbial communities from Crystal Geyser aquifers in Utah, USA - Crystal Geyser metaG 2015-14 | ecosystem: Environmental > Aquatic > Deep subsurface > Groundwater | place: USA... | reverse complement strand
TCGAGCAACCACTGGCGTTCCTCCGCATACTTGCCCCAGCTGTCCCAGTGGTGCTGGTCCGCGATGAACTGGCTGCCGCTCACAATCAGGTGCAGGTCGGCAGAGCTCTCCCGGAGCTGCGTTGCCAGCCAGGCCTTTTGTGCCGGGCCGAGCAGGGTGCGGTTTGCGGCCTTGGGTGAAGTGGCGAAGTAGCGGTTGTCGAGCAGGATGATGCGGGTGCGGCGACCGACCGGACCGAAATCGTAGCTGCCGTAAAGGCCGGGCCGCGTCCAGCGCGGGTCGCTGAGCGGCACTTCCATGAAGGCCAGCGCCAGGTCGCGGCTGACTTCCTTGAGTGGGTAGTCACCCACCGCGTTGTTCTTGCCGTAGTCGTGGTCGTCCCAGGTGCCAAGAATGGGGGTCTTCTCGCGGAAGGCAGCGTAGTCCGGGCGCTTGAACTGGGCGGCGTAGCGCTGGGTGATCCATCTGCGGTCGATGGTGTAGCTGACCCGCTGGCCCCCGGGTTGATACCAGTCGGCGTAGATATTGTCGCCGCCCCAGATCCAAAGATCCGGATCCAGCGTGCTCACGGCGGACCAGACCGGCTGTGGTAGTTCATCGCGGTTACAGGAACCGAAAGCGATCACCTCAAGCGGTTCAGCGAAGTTGTCGGGAAACTTCGCCTCAGCAGGGTGGATCAGGCAGGCAAAAGCGAGCAGGAGTTGAATGCGCATGTAACAGGTCTAGCCGCTTCTCTTCGCTAGGCAAGCCGACAGGTGAAGATGGCTGCTGTCAATGTCCAACCCGGTTGCGGTGAGACAACGCATTGTCACGACGATACGTCCGGGCCTTGCAGAAAGCAATTTGAATGCTCTTTGACTGCCGGATTGCAGCGAAACTATAGGTCGATTGATCCGGCCACACAGGTCAGGAAATGACCCTGCACGCATAATAGGGGTCGCCCCGGATAGTCTTGATATCTGTGAAAATTTAATCTCTGCTGCATGCATGAATTCTGTTTTGTACCGCGCACTCTCTTTTCTTTTGACCGGTATTTTATTGGCCTGCCCGGCAAGTCTGTATGCCTTGCGGGATGAAGCGAATCAGGGCCGCTGGGAAAAGCCCTGCGAAGTCGGACCCGACGCGGTGGTGCCTGGATTTTTGGTCAACATGGGGCCGACCGGGGCCCGCGGGATTTTGCGCGAGGCGTCTTATGTGGTGAAATACATTTTCGAGGATTCGCCTGCGGACGGCGTGCTGGAGCTGGACGACGAGGTGTACGGTGCCAATGGCAAAACCTTCGGCAAACACCGCTTTGGGCGCAAGGTCAACGGCATCGAAGGCCCGCTGCAGGACCTCGGGCTGGCGATTGAAGACAGCGAGGGCGGTGACGGGGTGCTGGCGTTGATGATCCGGCGTGCGGGTGCGTCGCAGGTGGTTGAGGTGCAGCTTGAACAGCTGGGCCGCTTTGCGGATACCTTTCCGCGTGATTGTGAGAAGACAAAAGTTCTGCTGGCCCGTGCCTACAACTATTTGATGGATCACCCCGGCGGGATGGATTCTCAGGGACGCGCCGCCGCCGCGCTGGCTCTGCTCAGTTCCGACGAACCCGGGGTCTTTGCGGCAGGCAAGCAGATGGCGCTCGATTGGAATAAGCCTTACGATAACGACACCTGGACCTGGCACCTCGCCTTCCAGTCGCTGACTTTGGGCGAATATTACCTGCGTTCCGGTGACAGTCAGGTGCTCAATACGCTCGATTCTTCGCTCAAGCTGCTGCGCCGTGCGCAGTGGCAGCCGCCGATACACCACTGGAAGTCCGAGCAAATCAAGAATATCGATCAGGCGATTATCGATAAGCATCAGGCACTCTATGCCGGCGGTTTTGCGCATGCGCCGTATCCCTTTATTGTCGCCCGTGGCGGAGGGGGCTACGGTCCGATGCAATTGACCACCCAGTTGGCACTCCTGTCCTGGCAGTTGGGTAAGCAGTGCGGGCTGGAGGCACAACAAGCCGGGCTGGATGCGGGCTTCCAGTTTCTTGAACGCGGTACGACAAAAAGTGGCTGGGTGGCCTACGGCGGCGAGTTTACCCTGAATAATGGCCCCGTGGACTGGCAGGAGTGGCAGGCGCAGACGCGCAACGGATTTTCCCAGAAGTCGGGTTTGGCGCATCTTATTTATCAGCTGTCTCCGGAACGTCCGGGGGCGAATGAGATGATGCGTCGCCACGCCGGAAATATTGCTGCCGCCTACCGGGATATGTCGGATGGTCACGCTTGTGCGCTGATAGGGCTGACCTGGGGCTGGGCCGGGGTGGCGGCTTCGGAGAACGAACCGCTCAAGCGGGAAGTGCTCGATTATTACAAGGCCTGGATTAATTTGGCCCGCTGCCATGGGAGTGATTCCTACGTCATTCTACCGGCCCGTGACTATGCGGACTCTTCCTATTACCGTAAGAATATTCGCAATCATACCACCGCAGCGGTTGCCTTGCTGTATAGCTTTCACAGTCCCAATTTATGGTTGCAGGGGGCCAATCAGCCGATGCCCGCTCCGGTGGCTGTTTCGAAGTGAAGTAGAAGTTGACAAGCGGCTTACTGCTGCCGTCAATTTGTTGATATGAGCGACCCCAAGCCAGTCATCCTAACCTGTGCCCAACCGACCGGTGTGCTGACCCTCGGCAATTATCTGGGCGCGGTGAAAAACTGGGCCACCATGCTGGATGACTATGACTGTTACTTCGGGGTGGTGGACCAACACGCGATCACGGTGAAATACTCGCCCGCCGAGCTGCGTAAGAACACGCTGTCCTGTGTGGCTCAATACATCGCCTGCGGGCTGGATCCTGCACGCTCGAATATTTTTATCCAGTCGCATGTGACTGGTCACACCGAGCTGGCCTGGGTGCTGAGCTGCATCACGCCGATCGGTGAACTCCAGCGGATGACCCAGTTTAAGGAAAAAGCCGCCAAGCTGGGCTTTAAGGTCGCCGACGGTGAAGGCGAGGACCTCAAGTTCGCGCACGAAGGTGCCCGTGCTCAGGCCTCGGTCAACGCCGGGCTGCTGATGTATCCGGTGCTGATGGCGGCGGATATTCTGCTCTACAATGCCGATGCCGTGCCGGTGGGCAATGACCAGCGCCAGCACCTGGAACTGTGCCGCGATTTGGCCCAGCGTTTCAATCATACCTATTCCGAAACCTTTACGATTCCTGAACCCTTTATTCCCAAGTCCGGGGCGCGCATTATGTCGCTGCAGGATCCGGAGCGGAAGATGTCCAAGAGCGACGAAAATCAAAACGCCACGCTCTACATCCTAGACGTTCCGAAAGTGCTGCAAAAGAAAATCATGAGCGCGGTGACCGACTCCGGCAGCGCGATCAAAGCCGCCGGGGATAAGCCCGGCGTCTCCAACCTGCTGCAGATCTACGCCGCCTCCTCGGGCCGCGAGATCGCCGAGATCGAGGACGCGCTGGCCGGGCAGGGCTATGGCGCACTCAAGCGGGAGGTGGCCGACGCCGTGATTGCCATGCTCGAACCCGTGCAGGCAAAATACCGCGAACTCATTGACGATAAAGCCTACCTGCACGATGTCCTGGGCAGCGGTGCCGCACTGGCGCAAAAACGTGCCTACCAGATGCTCGCGAAGGTATATCGCAAGGCGGGCTTCGTGGAGCGTCCGCGCTAGTGTGTCGCGAGTCAAAAGAAGATTGATCCCCGCTTGCCGGGAGCTTTGACTCTATCGACAAACCGCACACAATCCCAGCATGCATCCGGACGACGAAACGCAAACCACGCTCAGTAAATGGCCCTTTATTCTCGGGGATATGCTGTTGGTCGGGATGGCGCTGGCGATTGCGATGCTGGGTGGTTGGCAGTTGACGGACTGGCAGGTGGGGGCCTGTGTGGCGGCGGTAGCGCTGGGTGCGGCACTCTTTGTTCTGCCCTATCTGGTGGAGTATCAAGTGCGGGTGCGCGAGGGGCGCGAGGACCGCGCGGCCGATCTGCGGAGTATGGGGAAACATCTGGCGGATGCCGGGCAGAGGCTCGGTGCGGTGGAGTCCCGCCTGCGTTCGCTGGAAACTGCCGTGGCGGAGGCCGGGCTCCATCAGGCGGCTCTGGAAGTCAACCTGGCAGCTTTATCCGAAGCTTCCGTTTCGGCTGCCAGCGGGGACGAACCCAAGCCGGTGCAAGAATCGGATGAGCCGCAGGAGTCAGCTGGGCAGCACATCACTTGTGCAGTTCCCCTGCAGACGGTCGCTCCGCTGGAACGTCCCAAGCGCTCGCCCCGTGAGCGTCACGGCCCACGGGAATCGCGTTTGCTGCGGCGGGCGATTCGTGATGGCGACCACTCCTCGGCGGCGGTCAGCCGTATCATTGCCCATAAAGCTCGCGCGCAGCAGCCCGGTCCCCCCACTGTAAATGAGGCTTCCACGCCGGAACCGGTCAGCGATCCCCCGGTCAGCGAGGGCTTGGAGGTGCTGCTGGAAGAGGCGGAAACGAGCGCACCGCAGCCCCGCAGTAAGCCGAGGAAAAAGGACGCCGTATTGACCGCTGCAGTCTTTATCGGAATCGGCAATAAGCCCTATGTGCGCGGCAGCGGCGGTGGCCTGAATTGGGTGCAGGGGGTGGCGATGGAGTTTCAGGAGATCGGGAAGTGGCAATGGCTCGCGCCCGATCAGCTGGATGCAGCCATTGAGCTGCAAATCTACCGCAACGACGAAGACGCCGACCGTTCCGGCAAATACACCCTGGCGCCGGGACAAAAGCTGGAAGTCCATCCGGTCTTTTAGGCTGCATCCTTCGGATTCATTTTTTTTGAATCGCCAATCCATTATTCATGATTCATTCAACCAAAAATTTATGAAAGCTCTCATACCAGCCGCAGGTCTCGGCACACGCTGCCTGCCTTTGACAAAAGCCGTGCCCAAGGAACTGTTTCCAGTCGAGGGTTTGCCGGTGCTCCATCACGTAGTGGCGGAGGCCAAAGCCGCAGGTTGCACAGAGATCGGCATCATCCTCTCGCCGGGCAAGGAAGCGATCCGGCAGTATTTTACCTGGGATGCCAAGCTCATGAACTGGTTGGACCGCGTGGGGAAGCGCGCCGTTATGAACGAGTGGGAGCAACTCATGGATGGTTTGACCTTCACCTGGCTGGAGCAACTGGAGCAGCGGGGCCTGGGCGATGCGGTGCACTGCGGTGCCGGCTTTGCAGATGGTGATCCGATCTGTTTGTTATTGGGCGATACTGTGATGGAGCACGCCTCGCCGCTGCCGGTAATGGTGCAGCACTTCGTGGCGACTCAGCGGTCACAGGTTGCAGTTGAGCCTCTCCGCCCCGAAGAGGCTACCCGCTACGGCGTCTGTGGTGGTCAACTTGATGCCGCCGGGCACCTCGACATTGAGGCCATGCTGGAAAAGCCTGCGCTCGATGAAATGCCGTCGGTCCGGCAGCCGGACGGGACGGCTGCCGCTGCGGTCTTCGCGTTTGCCGCCCGCTACGTTCTCAGTTCTGCGGTGTGGCCCGCGCTGCAGAGCCTGCCGCCGGGCCGCAACGGTGAGATACAGTTGACGGACGCCATGGCGGCCGTTCTCGCGGCTGAGGGCTTTGGCGGCGTTCCTTTACCCGGTGTCCGCCGCGATGTCGGTTTGCCCCCTCGCCAAAAATAAAACGCTCCCTGCCTGTTATCCGGCAGTCCCGCCTGCCACCTTCATTCCTTTCGCACCAAATGATCATTAATACCCAAGCCTATCCCCGTGTGGGGCTCATCGGTAACCCCTCGGACGGTTACTTTGGCAAGACGATTGCCTTTTGTTTCCAGGATTTCCGCGCGGAAATCGAATTATGGGAATCGCCGGATCTCGAGCTACTCCCCAGTCGCAGAGACCATTCCGTCTTCAGCAGCTTGGCCCAGCTCTCCGACGATGTGCGTGCGCATGGTTATTACGGCGGGTTCCGGCTGCTTAAGGCCAGCTGTAAGGTGTTCATGGATTATTGTCGCGAACGGAATATTCAAATCGATACGCGCAACTTCACCCTGCGCTACAAGTCGGACATTCCGAATCGTGTCGGGCTGGCCGGTTCGTCGGCAATCATTACCGCCTGCATGCGCGCATTGATGGGCTTTTACAATGTGTCCATTTCCCGCCATTCCCTGGCCAATCTGGTGCTCTCGGTCGAGAATCATGAACTTCAGATTCCAGCAGGTCTGCAGGATCGGGTCGCTCAGGCTTATGAGCAGCCCATGTTTATGGATTTTGACCGAGAGCTGCTGCAGGCCCGCGGCTACGGTGATTACCAGCCGGTCGATCTGCGCCCACTGGCCGATCGCTTTTATGTGGCCTACCGCACCGAGCTTTCTCAGGGCACCGAGGTCTTTCACAGTAATTTACGTGCCCGCTACTCCCAGGGTGACCCCGCAGTGCTGGCCGCCATCCAGCGCTGGGGAGAATTGACTGTTGAAGCGCGGCACCTGATCGACGCGGGGGGGGACTCGCTGGCCGATGAGCTTTCAATACGGATCAACGAAAATTTCGATCTGCGGTCCTCGCTTTACGATGTGGGGGAGGGCAATCGTCGTATGGTTGCAGCCGCCCGGTCCTGCGGCTGCTCCGCCAAATTCGCCGGTTCAGGCGGTGCCATCGTGGGACTAATGCCAGCTGGCGACGCGTGTGCCTTCCAACGCCTGCAGGAGGCCTTTAGTCAGCAAAACATCGTTGTGCTGCGGCCACGTCTGATCCACCCCCAGCAGGCAAATCCAGCCGCGTCCGATCCTGCCACTACTGCCACTGCTGCCCGCTAGCTGGATGAGTCCGAAGTTCTTGCAGGAATGCAGCGCGGTTAATGCGACTGATTTACTAACAGCAAGTCCAATCTGACGTCAATCAGGCACTGGAGCATCACCAAAGCATTTCGCCTCGTCGGCAGCCTGCTTCAGCCGACTGCCGACAAGTGCAAAGGCTCCCGGTTATCGCCCCCAGGGTCACAGGGCTAAAGCGCTGTGACTACATCAAGCCACTCAAGTTCACGCGATTCCGGCCATTAGCCATTAGTCATTATTCATTAGTCATTATTCATTATTCATTATTCATTAGTCATTATTCATTAGTCATTAGTCATTACGCATGACCCCATTTTCAGTCACCGAATAAAATTGCAAATATTTGCGATTTACCTACCTCGATTGTATGAAAATCGCAGACATACCTGAAATTTACCAACTAAGCGTCCCGGAAAAGCTTCTACTTGTTGAAGCCCTTTGGCATGACGTGCGGGATGACGTTCGGGATGATTCAAGGCTGCCGTTGCCGGACTGGCATAGTCAAGCCCTGGATGAAAGCGCCGCCGCCTACCATGACAATCCTCGGGAAGGGAGTCCCTGGACTGATGTGAAAGATCGGCTATTATCACGGGTTAAGTGACTGAATTTATCGTCAGTTCCCAGGCCGAGGCCGACCTAGTCGAAGCATTTGACTTCTGGGAGGAAAAAGTTCCAGGACTAGGGAGCGAGTTTGTGCGCAGCGTAGATGCCGAGTTCGCCCGCATTCGCAGGAGCCCCTTAGCTTTCCGAATTAGATTGCGGCCTCATCGGATGGCAATGACCGAGCGTTTTCCATACGCTATTTACTTCATCTATGATGAATCAGCGAACCTTGTATCCGTGCGCCGAATCTTGCATTTTGCTCAAGATGCCGCATCTGATTTAAAGTGATCCCAAATCGGGTTTCACTCATCCCACGCGCAGCGTGTAAACCATAAGCGTAACATCAGCGGTTATACTTGTCCCGGCGTATTAAAATGAAGCCGGAAGCGGTTAGGAAATTCGCCATCCGCCCTCGTCCCTCAAAAATTCCCTCCCCGTAGGCAGTCCGCTTCAGCCTGCTGCCGGAAAGTGCAAAGACTCCCGATTATCGCCCCCAGGGTCACCGGGCTATAAGCGCTGTGACTACATCAAGCCACTCAAGTTCACGCGATTCCGGTCATTAGTCATTATTCATTACCCATTAGTCATTATTCATTACCCATTAGTCATTATTCATTACCCATTAGTCATTATTCATTACCCATTAGTCATTATCTATTAGCCATTACCCATTAGCCATTAACACAAAAATATCGATATTTACGAAACGACCCCTGGCTAAAACTCGGGCCTTATGAAAATAACGGAACGACCCGAATGGCACGGACTTAAGGGCACGAAGCAATGACCGGCAACCGTAGCGGTGTGCTTCAGCCACCGTTTCTTTCCGCCCCACGCTCTATCCGGCGAGGTGGTGGCTGAAGCACACCACTACGACTCAAAATTGCTTAAGTCCGTGCCATTACGACATGACGCCATCTGCCCCCCGTATCTCTGCATTTTAGGTGACGTGACGCCATGCGATCAGGCTTCAGCCACGAAAAGGCACGAAAAAGCACGAAAACGGAGCGTGGACATTGCGCGGTCTTGTCGCTGCGCTCGGAACTGTCCGCCAGCCCAAACAACCGACGGACAATAAACGTCCGTCCTCCGGAGGCTTCAGGCAATCTATCACTTCAATCGAAAACCGGCAAACCGCTCACTGGTAAACTTGATAACCGCGTCCCGCGCGCAAACACCCCCAATCACGTGGCGCAACACGCTTAACGTGACCGAAAACCGCCCAGCCCCAGGCACCCATCTAACATTAGCAATTATTCATGATTCATAGCCATCAATAATTGACCCATCAGCATTACTCATTGAGCCTTCTAATTACCCTTGCGAATTCTGACAGTATTCGTAGTTTTGAGTTATGAACCGAATTGAATGTTCTCCTGATGTTTGTAACGGAAAGCCTGTTATCAAGGGCACGCGGATTACCGTCCAGACAGTATTGTCCCACATGAGTGCGGGCGATTCGACCGAAGATATCCTGGAAGCATTTCCCAAGTTGACCCGTGAGGACGTCTTGGCCTGTTTGGCTTATGCCGCTAGATTCGGTGAGATTCACTCCAGTGTAGAGCTTGTGTCGTGAAGCGTCTGCTGATTGATGAGAATCTTCCGTTTTCTATCGGTGCCAGGATTGGAGTTGATTACATCCACGCATCGCAAATAGCTGAACAGGCCTCCGATTCACTGCTGTGGCAACACGCAAGGGAAAATGATTGGGTCGTTTTAACCCGAGACACAGATTTCTTTGATCGCCTGATGAGGCACGGACCTCCGCCAAAAGTGATTTGGATTCGTCTCGGGAATATACGCAAAAATGATTTATTAGACATACTGGAAGAGCGTTGGCCTATTATCGAGCGGCGAATCCACTCATATGACTTGGTTGAAATGTATGCCGACCGTCTCGAAGCGATCAGTTTCCCCGCAGGAAAAGAGTAGTGGTCCAGAGCCCGGAGCGCGGACATTACTCTCCGCCAGACCCACCGCCAACTTCCGGGACTTTTTTGCCCGCCAAGCTACGCCAAGAAATCGCCAAGGCACCGGCAACCATCCTTCGCGCCCCTTCGCGGACCAATCAAATCCCTACCCGCCACTTTTTCATTTTTTTTGAATAAATTAAAATTTCCGTCATTTTGCGCCTTTCTTGTTCCGACAAGCTCCAGTCCACCCGCACGTTTTACGTGCACGTTTTTACCGGCGCAACCAATGGAGGTAGCGTGGCGGAGGCTGCGGCGCAAGCCTCCCGTTCCCCGGTTTTCAGTTGTCTGGTTTTCAGTTAAGACGGGCTAAACTCTGTTCGTCTTCGCGCTGCGAAACGAAAACACAACATCCTCTTATCAGGTCTCAGGTTTCATCCCTCATCCCCCCCCGTAGCTGCGGCGCGATAGCGACGCGGACTCCCGGCGCATAGGTCTTCCGCCATCCATTTATAAGCGCAACATCAGCGGTGATTAGCGGTTAAAAAAAACAAACCCGGACCGCTGCGCGGACACCGCTAATTACCGCTAATTGGACGCTTATTTTTATGATGGATGACCGCAGAAAGTAAATTCGCCATCCTCCATCCCCCTCCTGTAGCTGCGGCGCGACAGCGACGCGGACTCCCTGCGCATAAGTCTTCCGCCATCCATCCATAAGCGTCCCATCAGCGGTGATTAGCGGTTAAAAAAACAAACCCGGACCGCTGCGCGGAGACCGCTTATTACCGCTAATTGGACGCTTATTTTTATGGCTATTCGTAAAATCTT
>Ga0100390_10006226_pt1 | contig 10147 bp, 10 predicted proteins | sample CryGeymeta201514_FD_81540 | JGI IMG/M metagenome (GOLD analysis project Ga0100390, IMG submission 81540) | Groundwater microbial communities from Crystal Geyser aquifers in Utah, USA - Crystal Geyser metaG 2015-14 | ecosystem: Environmental > Aquatic > Deep subsurface > Groundwater | place... | reverse complement strand
TATTGCAAAAAACATTTAAAAGATGCTAATAAATACGTAAAATCTCATTCAGAAAAAAATATCCAGGTATTAAAACTTAATTTGTCATCTATCTATAAGTAATCAGTATTCCCTATAGTTTGATATCATTATCTACCAAGAAAAAACAAAACACCCAATCGCTCAATCAAAACAATAGCATCAACACCAGCAGTCTGCAAAGTGGAGTTTACTTTTACCAGCATACTGATAGTAAAGGTAAAGTGCTTGGTGCTGGCAAATGGGTGAAAGCGGGGGAATAATAAGGGAAAAGATAAAAGGGGAAAGTGATGGTTGTTAATGCCTAAAAACGGTTGACCGTTTTTGTTCTCTTTTCTCCCAATAAATATCCAGAGATTATATCAGGATTCTGAGGTTTGTTTTGCTTAGATTTAAAGGGGCTCTATGCCCCGTTAAATCTATAAATATCCGTCGAATGATTCTATCATCTTCGGTTTGTTTTGCTGCTGCAAAGTTAACAATTCTTTTTCAAACATAATAGGTGTTTTATAATTTAACGATTTATGAGGTCTTTCATCGTTGTAGAGATATACCACACGGTCAAGCATTTTAACTAATTCATCAAAACTGCATATCGTAAGGTGATTTAGATAATTATTTTTTATTATTCCATTGACTCGCTCTGCTTTTCCGTTTTGATAAGCCATTTCGCACATGCTGTTTCTAAAACAACACTCTGTTGTTAGCTTTATAAATTCCTTATCATAATACTGCCCGCCACCGTCTGAATGAAAGATTATGTTATTTGGTAAATTATTTTTTCTTATTTTAATAGCCATTTTCAAAGTAGGTAGTGTTGTTTGTTCTGTTGTTAAGCCTTTTGAGGCAACATGTCCTAATATTCTCCTTGAAAAACAGTCGATAATAAATGCGATGAAGTAAAATGCTTTTCCTATTTCAAAATATCTGATATCACTACTAAATGCTTGATTTATATTTGTTAATACTGCGTTTTCAAGCAAATTTTAAAAACGTATTACTCCAAAACTATTGGTAGTTCTTATGTGTTTAGTTTTATTTTTTATCATAAAGCCATATTCGTAGCAAAATTGCTCAAACCTATCTCTACCAATGTCTGTTTGCTTTATTTTGTAATACATTGCTCTGCAACTCAAAGTGGGATGGTCTATTCTTATTTCTGCAATTAATTTGCTCAAATATCCAAATGTTTCATTTTGTTTCATAAGCTTTTCAAGTAGCTGGTGTAGTGATTGTTTTGTATAATTAATACTTTTATAAAAATCATTTAAGCTACAGGCTAATTCTTCTCTGTTTTGCCAGTAGTAGATGATGGCTTGATGCCAAACTTTTTTTTTATATCTATTTGATATAATTCTTCTGCCAAATCAATAAGCTTATCTTTAAAATCTAGTAATACTTGTTTTTGCCCGATTATTCTTTCCAAATCCGCTACTTTAGCTTGCAATTCAAGGTTTTTACGTGTGTCGCTTTCGCATTCTACAATTATCCTCACACCTTTTTCTGGTGGTGGTGTCCCATATTTTTTAGTCCACTTGTAAACATTATGATACCTGACTTCATATGCCTTACTTACCTCGCTAATTGTGGTGATTTTTTGTTCGATTTCTCTAACTTTCTTGCGTTTAAAATCCTCGCTAAATATTCGTTTGTGTCGTTCTTCTGTGCTTTGCTTAAATAATTGTCTTGTTGCCATCTTTTTTTTGAGTTAAAATTAATGTTTTATTTTCTTACTTTCCCTTTCAAAAACGGTCAGGCTATTTCAGGCACTAACATCATTATTGAAATTAATGTTCAGCTTACCTACGAAATCATTTCTATGATTTTAAGTTGGGCGGATGATGTACAAGTGCTCGAACCGAAAGAGCTTATAGATATTATAAAATCAAAACTTGATAATGCAAGAAAAAAGTACTAAAAAAGTTGATTTGAAAAATTTTTCTCTCTTCAACTTTTACTTTTGATCCTTTTTCAGCTTAATCGCTAATAGATAACTCAAGCCCCTTCCTATTTTAGCTCAATTAGTCAATATTTTAATTTCCATAATAAATAAAAGGAGCCCAGTAATAGGGTGTTCCCCATTTATTTGAATGTTTACCTTCAATAAACAATCTTTTCGTTTTATTGATGGCTTGCATATAGGTTATATTTTCTTTTTTAACCAGAGTGAAAACATCAATCATAAATTGGGCGGTAGATTTATCGTTTACTTGCCATAAAGAAGCAGAAATGCCATTTGCTCCAGCAACAATGAACGCCTGCGATAAACCCACAACACCTTCTCCTGAATATATTTTACCTAATCCTGTTTCGCAAGCAGAAAGATTAACAAAATCGGCATTGAGCTTTAATTCTGAAATCTCTCCCATTCTTAAAAAACCATCTTCAGTGGTGTTATCATCTGGGTTGAGAATAATTGCAGATAATTCAGGTATTTCGGGTATTCCAATCCCGTGAGTAGAAAAGTGAAGAATTTTATAGTCCATCAGTTTCCCAGTATTGGAAAGCTCTTTAATATTTTTTTCGTTTATCTCTTTTGCAGTTAAGGTATCGCAATCAGCAATAATTTTAGATAATACCCTCACTTCGGCAAGGCTTCCTGGCAGGTTTGCCCAATAAGCATAACCCAATTCGTTATAAATACTTTTAAGTGAAGCTTTATTAATAATTGCTTCGGAAGTTTTCTTTTGCAAATATTCTATTTGCTCATCATTTAGGTATTTTGCCATTGTTCCTTTCGAAACATTGAAGTTTAATGAATCTGTTTTTAGTATAAGGTCCGATATTTTCATATCTGACGCATAATTTTCTTTATTGTATATTGCACCACCTAATGCCAATAAGGTTTTGCGATTTGGTGAATAGCTTCTCTTTTTAATCATATTTAAAATGCTTAATGACTGCGTATATGAAACGTCTATTGATTGAACAAAATATTTGTTTTGTTTGTTTATTAATGTTTCAAATGGCAAAAAACCAAGTATTCCATCAGGTTCGATGATTAATGTGCTTATGTTGCTTAAAGATGGCTCGATTGGAGAAACCAAATACTCGAATAGCATTTTAGCCATTAACGATGTTTTTTCTTTTGTTGCTTTATCAGGATTAGGGAGGAAAAGTAATTTTCTATAATACTGAATTACGGATTCCATTTCTTGTTTTCTGGATTTCATTTCTGCATTAAGCAGCAATTGGTTGCTTTTAATATTTTCTGGAAGTTGGTCGTAGATGTAACTTTTTATTTCAACATCAAAGCTTTTTAAAACATTTTCAAGAAAAGATTTTTTGTTATTTTTTTTAACTACAACCTTGGTTTTAGTAATTACCATCATGGTTAAATCTTCTCTGTTGGTGGTAGCATAAACAATGACAGCGGTTTTTTCATCCAAAGTGCTTTGTATATCTTCTAAAGAAGAAATAGTAATGGAACTATCGTTTTTTGAGATTCTTTCGGCAAGCAATTTAGCTTTACTCAATTCAATGGTTTTAAAAGCATTGGGAATATCCTGTATAGAAAGATAAGCAAAAATTAAATCGTTGTAAGTGTTTATTTGGCTTTCAAAATATTCTCTTCTAATATCACCAGTTGCAGTTTTTCTTAATTTTTCCTTGATATTAACTGCTTTTAACAAACAATCGATGGCTTGAGCAAACTGATTTAAGCCAATATAAGCAGCTCCGAGGTTGTTGTAATCGATAGCCATATCGGCTTCTTTGTTAATCTTGCTATCTATTGTTAATGCTTTATTGAAGCATTGCTGTGCATTGTCAAAATCGTTTTTAGTCATATAAATAGTGCCTATATTGTTATAATCGCTGGCAATATTGTCTTCTTTTCCTATTTTTACATCAATATCCATCGCTTGTTTAAAGTTTTCTAGAGCTTTATCGGCATCTCCCATATTTTTATAATAACAACCAATGTTTGTAAATCCTATAGCTATTAGATTTTCATTATTAGATTGCTGGGCATAAGTCATTGCTTTGTTAAAATAGTCGAGGGCTTTGTTTAATTCGGCTTTTCTTTGGTAACACAAACCAAGATTGTTGTTTCTAATGGCAATTTTATCGAGTTGATTGATAATTATGTTTATTTCGAGGGCTTTATTAAAATAATCTATGGCTTCGTTGTATTTTCCCCACGCTTTATATATCAACCCTATGTTGTTAAAGGATTCGGCAATATCGTTTTGGTTGTTTGTTTTTTGGGCATCGCTCAATGCAGTTTTATAAAACTCAATGGCTTTGTCGTATTGTCCCCAGGTTGTATAAACTTTTCCTATATTGTTAGAAGAAGCAGCAATGCAATCGGAATTTTTTGTCAGAATTGCTGTTTGATATGCCTTTTGATAGAAAGCTAATGCTTCATTAAAATTATTGTTAACCATATAAATATCGCCAATTTTGTTGTATGTTTTAGTGGCATCAGAATAATTTTGTGATTTTATTTCATTATCGAGTGCCAAAGTATAATATTCTATGGCTTTTGAATATTCTGCTACGGCAAAATAAACATTACCCAAGCTTTTCCACGAAACAATAATGTTTTTCTCTTCCTTTTGTTTGATTGATAATTCTAATGCTTGGGTATAATACTCAATGGCTTGGGTAAATTGATTTGTTTTTAAATAAATATCACCGGTAGCTATAAAAAGTTGCACCTTATTTTTTGTGTTGCCTGATAATTTATCTATTTCAGAAGATTTTTGAATGTAAACCAAAGCACTATCGTATTTTCCAGCTTCCAAATAAGTAAGGGCAAGATTATTCAAAAGATTTAAAAGCTCATCATTACCGTCTAAAGTTTGATAAATATCAACTCCTTGTTTGAAATAGGCAATCGCATTCTCATATTGTCCACTTGCTTTGTAAGTAGTTCCGATATTATTCAAATCTATAGCTATATTTTTAGGGATGTTTAGTTCTTTATCAATATCGAGGGCTTGCAAAAAGTATTCTATGGCTTTTGTTTGGTTGTTTTGGGCATTGTATATGATACCAATGTTGTTCAGCACAGTAGCAATTTCGTTATTATTATTAAGGTTTTGAAGTATTTTAAGCGATTGCTGGTAGTATTCGATTGCTTTATCGGTTTGTTGCCAAGCATTATAAACCATACCAAGATTGTTGAGGGTTAATGCCATGTCGTTTTCATTTTCTTGTTCTTTGCTAAAGGAAAGGACTTTTTCGAAGTTATCGGCTGCTTTATCGAATTTAGTAGCATAATAATAGGAAACTCCAGCAAGGTGATGTAATTCGGAGATTTTAGAAGTGCTTAGTTCAGAAATATTAAACTCATCGTTAGCTAATTTTTCGTAAAGAGTAGCAGCATCGAGGTATAAACCAATTTGAGATAAGGAATCTGCTTTGCCTATTTGAGAAGAGATGTCTTGTGCTATTGAGTTATAAGCAAAAAAGAAGCATACACAAATAATAAGAAGCGTGAGTTTTCTGAGCATTTTGTTTTTCATTTTGTTTGGTTTTTATTTTAAAATAATGACCAATTTAACTTTATAGCTTATATTTTATTTCATAAAAATAGGAAAAATAGTATTCCAAAGTAGAAAAAAAATGAAAAAATTTGCTAATTAGCTAATGTAAAAAGGAAATTCGCATGCAATAAATATACAAGGAGACTTGGAAATTTATTCGGCTAGTGCCCACCCTTTATCTAATTTGGAATATTAGGATTACCTTGTAAAATAAGCGATATTATGCTTATTACTTATGCTTTTTCAAGTTTTTTTTAGGTTTTCGGGTTTCAACTTGGGGTTTCAGCTTAATAGTTTTGGGAACAATAAGTTTGTAGTATAAATAATGGAGCAAGAGAAGCGAAAGTATAAAAAAGAGCAACCAAAGAAAGGCAGCAATACCTGGTCTTGTTCGAAATATCATAGTAAATAGATTGCTTGCATTAAATCTACCAGCCATAAATTCGGGAAGTGTAATGTCAAAAAAAGTGTTAACTGAAATTCCTTTATAGACGCCATAATCAGGAATCATATAAACAAGTGTTGCTTTTGCAATCCAACTTGTGAGCAAACCAAATGCAGTAAATATAAAGAAAGCAATTTTGTTGAATTTCAAAGCGGAAAGCATCAGAATGCTTTCGTATAAAAGCAGAACAGCCAACACAATAAGATAACGTGGACCATAACTCCATCCACCCCACCATATAAAATAGCAGGAAATCATAGCAAAATAAGCAATAGTAAATATAGCCAAATAATTTGTTTTAAGCATTATGAGCCATTTGCTTTTAAGGTTTTCCTTGATAAAATAAAACATTGAAACAAACAAAAGCGGAGCAAAAATAAACAAACCCATATAACCGCTAAAAGATAAGCCCCATAAAGACTTAAAGGAAGGAAAACTAAATCCATAATTCTGATGTATTTCTTTGTAAGCAGTATCGGCATTATAGGCATAAGACATTGTGAGCAAACTACCAGAAGTATAATAATTGTAAAACAACAATACTAATAAGCCTGGCAAAAGACCAGTAGAAAAAAGAAACAAAGGTTTAATTTTTCTTTCATTTAAAAATATAAGTACAAACCAAATGGGTATTGCCAAACCTACTGGATATTCGGAAATAAAACTTAAGCCAAGAAAAATACCTGACCATAAGTATTTTCGTTCTTTAATAAAGTAATAGCTGAGCAATAACAATGCACCAGCAAATATATGATTGAAAAATGTTCCCGAATAAACAAATAAATAGGAACCATAAAAAGCAAGCATCAAATATATGGGGGAAAATGTGATTTTGTTCTTTTGTAAGCTAATGTATGTAATAATAAGAATTAATAAAAAAGGAAGAGAACCAACAATTAAACTACCCAGAAAAATGACGGGAGTGATAAAGAAGAATTCTGTAGTTCTACCATCAGGTAAGCCATTTATTCGCCATATATGGATGGGATAATATTGGTCAGCATATTTCAAAGCTTCAGTAAAGGTTGAATTTTGTAGTAAAACGTTAAATGGATAAACGAAAAAAGCAGGCAAAGGTGCTTTATCAGAATAGAAATGTTCACCTATTTTGCTTTTATCATCGCACATCTGGGCATAAGGGTCAATATTGTAAACACCTTTTTCGGAGAGCTGATAAACAGTAAATGCTCTTGAAAGCGTGCTTGGAGTAGTCCACATATCAAGATAATAGGAACACAAGAATAGATTGATAAAAACAAATGCAAGAAAAAACTTATGTTGTGGTTTCATTATATTTAAAAATTAACAATGGTTTAATTATTTAGACAAACCTACAAAATTTTTAAAAATTCACATCAACAAAGCTTAAAAAATTGTTTGAAGTTTGTAAGTAATAAAAAAAAGTGTAGGTTTGTACTAATACAATTCAAAAAAAGCGATGGAAACTGTTAAAACAATCTACTTGGGTGAATTAAGAACCAAGTCCACACATCTGCAATCGGGTTCCGAATTGCTCACCGATGCTCCCACCGATAATCATGGAAAAGGAGAAGCATTTTCGCCAACAGATTTGCTTGCAACTTCACTGGGTTGTTGTATGCTTAGTGTTATTGGCATTGCAGCACAATTGCACAATTTCAATATCGAAGGTACTGAAGTAAAGACAACCAAAATTATGGCTTCTAATCCTAGAAAAGTGGGAGAAATTATTATTGATATGTATTTTCCTCCTAACAATTATAGTGAAAAAGAAAAAAAAATAATTGAACAGGCTGTTAAAACTTGCCCCGTTACATTGAGCCTTCATCCTGAGGTGAAACAAACTATTACCCTGCATTATTAATAATAACTATAAATAATTTAAGTCGTTCATTTATGAAAAAGCAAATCAACGAAGGAATTATAAATATGATTACCATTACAGTATCAGCAAATGATACTGCTGCACGTTATGGTTCTGGATTAATAGAAGTATTTGCAACTCCGGCAATGATAGGCTTAATGGAAAATACAGCCCAATCGAGTGTAGCAGAATTGCTCCCTTCAGGTTCCATTACTTTAGGAATAGAAATAAATGCAAAACATTTGAAAGCCACACCTGTTGGGATGAAGGTTACTTGCAAATCTGTTTTAACCAAAGTTGATGGGAAAAAACTAAGTTTTAATATTCAAGCTTGGGACGAAAAAGGCGAAATTGGAACAGCTACTCATATTCGATACATTGTAAATGCAGCAAAATTTATGGAAAAATTAAAAAACACTTAGTTGTTAGATTGATGCTATTGTTTTATTTTTGCATATCAATATTTTAGTTGAAACCATTAACACATAAACTTTTTTAAAATTGAAATACGAGGCTAAAGATTTTGTAAATACCTTCAAACTAAAGAAAGACACTAAAAGAAGAAAAGTATATATCTTTATGATATGTTTTTTCATTTCAACAGCAATATGGTGCCTAATAAAGCTTTCGAATGTTTATGATGCAGAAATTAAATATCCTATTAAATTTATTAATATTCCTGAAAAGAAATTGATTGTCAATGAGGTGGATTCTTTTATGGTAATACAAGTTAAAACTACTTGATTTAATCTATTAGAATATACCTATTTTAAAAAACCATATCTAGTTTCCATAGATTTAACAAAGCTTTACAGAAAAACCAACTCAAATAACCAAGAATATTATTTATTAACCTCCTTGTTGCAATATCAGATACAGCAACAAATTGGAAAAAAAAACCAGTTAGTTTCAGTGAAGCCTGACACTCTTTTTTTTGTGTTTGAAAATTCTTTTTCCAAGAAAGTTCCCGTAAAACTTAACCTAGACCTTAGTTTTAAAAAGCAATACGCCATATACGACTCTATTAAGTTTGTTCCTGATAGCATTATTGTTTCAGGTTCTTATAATTTATTGAAAAATATTGAATTTATTGAAACAGAAAAAAAGAATATTAATAATTTATCTGCTAACACTGAGCTTACGCTTCGTTTATTAAACAATTATCCTAAAAACCTTATTAATTTTGGTGAAAAAACGGTTAAAGTAATTTTGCCAGTTGAAAAATACACAGAATCTTCTGTAGATTTACCAGTAGATTTGGTCAACGACAACAACCATCCTTCTATCAAATTGTTTCCCAATAAAGTAAGTGTTACTTTCTTAGTTGCAATGAAAGACTTTAAGTTTATAAACAACGAAGAGTTTACTGCAGTTGCCGATTATACTAAACGAATTGATAACACTTTGAAAGTTTATTTACTCCGGTATCCTTCAAAGGTAAGGATTACAAAAATTGACCCCGATAGAATTGAATATATATTAATAAAATAATGTTAAAAGTAGGTCTCACCGGTAACATTGGAAGTGGCAAATCGACCATTAGCAATATATTTAGCATTCTTGGCGTTTCAGTTTATAATGCAGACAATGAAGCCAAGAAAATACTCGATTCACCAAACACAATTCCAGAGCTTCTTAAAAATTTTGGTATAGAAATCGTTAATAGTGATAATACTATTAATAAAAAAAAACTGGCAGAAATTGTTTTTAATAATAAAGCTAAACTAAATAAGCTAAATGCAATTATTCATCCATTGGTGATGGATGATTTTAATAAATGGTGTCTACAATTCACAGATGCAGCTTATGTTATCAATGAATCTGCCATTTTAGTTGAAGCAGGATTATACAAGCAATTTGATAAACTTATTACCGTTATTTCTCCTGAAATAATGCGTATAGAAAGAGTGATGAAACGCGATAGTTGCGAAAGAGAGAAAGTGATTGAACGCATTAACAACCAATTGAAAGAAGAAGAAAAAATGAAAGTATCGGATTTTATTATTAATAATAATGAAAAAGACCTGGTTATTCCCCAGGTCTTATTGATACATAAAGCATTGTCTTTCTAAATTTAGCTATTCATAGAAAGTAAAAACTCTTCATTTGTTTCTGTAAATTTAATCCTTTCTTTTAAGAATTCCATTGCTTCTATGGGTGTCATATCGGCTAAATGATTTCTTAAAATCCAAATACGCTGTAAGGCTTCTTTGTCGAGCAATAAGTCGTCTCTTCGTGTGCCTGAAGCAACAATATCAATAGATGGGAATATTCTTTTGTTGGTAAGCTTTCTGTCGAGTTGAAGTTCCATATTTCCAGTTCCTTTAAACTCTTCAAAAATAACTTCAT
>Ga0100390_10006224_pt1 | contig 10149 bp, 7 predicted proteins | sample CryGeymeta201514_FD_81540 | JGI IMG/M metagenome (GOLD analysis project Ga0100390, IMG submission 81540) | Groundwater microbial communities from Crystal Geyser aquifers in Utah, USA - Crystal Geyser metaG 2015-14 | ecosystem: Environmental > Aquatic > Deep subsurface > Groundwater | place: USA... | reverse complement strand
TTGGATGCCTGTTATAATGCTCTACCAATTATTATGCTGAGTGCGTTTGCTGTCGTCTCATCCAATATAATGGTGGCAGCTACTCTAAGGCAACACGGCAAGGAAATTCTTAGAATAAGACACGAAAAGAGGGAACAGACGACTGCCGATCGACTGTTGCAAAGTACACAATCGGATTATATGACCAATATCATTGATACAGCCTCCCTCTACGGAAGGGACGAGAAAGCCAAGACGGTATACTTGATTCTACCGGATTCTTACTTGGCAGCCCAATGTCGAAGAGCACTTACAATGTTACCAGAAGAAAAAGTTAATGGAATAAAGGAGGAAAGTATGCCAGTAATCAAAATATTTGATAATCTTCAAGAGGCACTGGACGCATTGTCAATGTTTTGTTCAATCAAATCCATACACAACAGTAAGACGTTACTCTACTTTCATACGTTTGAAACGTTTCGTCTGAATGAAACTTTAGAGATTAAAAAGTGTAACAACTTTATTCTCCGTTCAGATTATGGATGCCATACGGGATCATTCCAACCACGCTTGATCTTGACAGGCAAGCTGAGAGTATCGCAATCCACGGGAACTCTGCACTCTGTGGCCATTCCGAACAGCAACATAGTGGAGTATAATGACAAGCAAAGCCAGATACGAATGACCAAGTGTGTTTTTACGCCACAAAAAGAGGATTACAAACCCATGCACACCAATCTGTTTTTGAAATCATTCGCAGCATGCATAGCAGCGGTAGTCCTTTGTGTCGTACCACCTATACTTACTGTGATGACAAGCGAGAGGCAGAGGATGGACAGAAATAAATAATTTTCACAGCCATAATTTATTCACAAAATTATTCTAAAACTAAGCGCAACGTCGCTTTTTTCTTTTAAACGTCGATGGTGCGAGATCCTCCAATCACAAAGGATACGTCACTTTGCTGGCTGTTTTGTAACTGCGCCAGGTCCAAGAGCTTTATCTCGCGAAAGTCAATGCAAATGTCATTGTTACGATCTGTAGGCTCCTCTGTCGGGTCTTCGGTAGGATCCAGATCAAAGCTGTTCGTGCTGTTGCAGCTGCTGTCGTCGTTGCAGTGACTCATTTCTTGAATATCTTCCAATGCCAACGAATTCAAAGAACACATAAGGTCAGCAGCTTCCTGTTGCTGTTCCTTTTTTGTTTGAGAGTCTTCCTCCTGGTGAAAAGGGTCAGACATTTCAGCGAGACCAATAGAACGCAACGATTGGTACAGAGACTCTTTTGTTTCTTGTGTTCGGCTGCTCTCTCGCCGGTTGTTGTTCTCGTCGTTCGTCGGCTTGACAGTTTCGACAAAAGCTGCCACCAAATAGAGCCAATGCGCAACTAGCATGGTTGATGCTGCCATGGGTACGCACCAATGCATCGCCATCAGATATTCAAACTCGGATAAGACAGTCCATTCAAAAAATACCTCTAACGAGAGTTCTATCACCGTGTAAAGGACTTTGTTACCGTACCGAAGCAAAACAAACCAGTGCTGCATAACCAAAATCAAACTGGGGCTGTATATATGTCTGGAGGGAGGAATGACACCAGCAAGTAGCATGCAAATGACGAGAGCGGCGGCCCCATGATGGACAACCGTGCCCACTGCATTCAAAAATTCTGAGAGTCTCTGTATAGTGCCTGCATGTCCTTCTGTTTCGTGAAGATATTCGCCGTAAAGAGCTGTATGCATGTACACCAGCGTCTCGGGAAAGCCAAACTTCCACAAACCTGGTACGAGGCAGATCAGAGCAAGAAAGTTGCGGTGGAAGGCAAGCCCCAATGTAGTTGCGAGTAGTAGAGGAAAGGAGAATTGCGCAAACATCCACTGCGACTGACGTTCATCAGTCCAGCCTCCTTGTAAAAATGACGTCCAAGTCAACAGTTCAAGGCCAAGTCCAGCAAAAAGCACTGTGAACCATAAAATAAAGCCAACGTAGACTTGGAATTGTTCATCATCAAGACTTGCCGTTGGCACTGTGTCTGTTGTCTGCCAGTTCTCTGGTTCCTGATTTTGGCAGTGAGTTTCGGTACAAAGATCGTCGAGGAGCTTCTGAAAGCTCTCCGAAGTAGGACTGGACAGTCTAACAGTCTTTGAGTTGATTTCGCCCACTATGTTGACCATGGTATCGTTGTCAAAGTCATTGACTAAACTACCGTCATCCGATTCAGGGATCGGAAGCATCATCTGCTCCAGCGCTTGTCGAACGATTTGCAAAAGGACGAATGTCTCCTCGTGGCTTGATGCCGACGAAGGACAAACACCCACAGATGCCAACAGCGTAGACACAGTAGTGTCTTTCCCGTTGTTTCCATCGACTCCAACGCGCCAGGCCATGTAGGCATCAACCCACTGTGGACCTAGAGGCCAATGCAGCTTGTGGTCAATAAAAGTAGGCTCGAAGTGAACGGCGGAAGCTAAAGCAATGCCGACATGAGCATTGTCTTCTCTTTTGGCTTGAACGTCGTGGCGAGCTGCTCTAAGAATCTGTAGCTGCAAGGCCCGTCGGAGAGGGACAGGTTTGTTCTCTGTTATGGCAGATGCCACATATTCGAGTGCGGTGGCAGTCTCGGCGTATTCTTTCGCAAGGGTTTGACTGACAGTGGCGGGAAAGTAATTGTTGAAATAAGCTTGCTGGCGGATACGCTGAGTAGTAGTCATCACTTCGATTACATCATGAAGAATAGCCAAGTTCTCCATCATCGCCAAAGTCAGTTCGTCTAAAATGATTGCACGGTGCAAAATGTCGTTCAGTGTCGACAATTGCATGAGCAATGCGTCGTTGACACTGGTCTCGTTTTTAGAACTGGTGGCGTCCATTAAAGTGCATATCAGCTCTGGCAATGTCTCCGAAGATGAAATACACCCGAACAAACTCTCGAGTACGGGATTTATCGACTGAGGAAACCTTAACCACGTCTTTAGTTGATCGCGTACGACGGGTCGGTCGTCAAGCCCCATCTCTTGAAGAATTGACTCAAAAGCTTCTGGTGAAGACACAGAAAGGTGGCTCTGCAGTCCTTTCTGAATCTTGTTCAGGCATTCCGGGCTGGAGGACGAGCGACTGTCGTTCTGTAGAGACAGTGGATTCATACCTGCGTCAATCTGTTGCTGGTACCACCCATCAAAGAATCTTACGACTTGTGCATCGGGGGAATCTAACGGACGTTTCATTGACTCACTAACAGGACCTTTGATTGCTGGCTCGCTCAATCCATAGGAAGTCACAAAATAACAGAGAAGATTTACAAACGCAAAGCAAAAGAAGGTAGTACAGCATACCGCATAAAGATGATTCGTGTTCAGGGATTCTGTCTCGCCTGTCTTTGTGTTTTCGAGACGAGCACCAAGTGTCAAAGTACTAAACTCCTTCGACAAGCTGTTCCTCTTGCAGGGTACGAGCACTTCCTTCCTCTGATCTACCTTCTTGTTGAAAGAAGCGGTAGTAGATCTCCATGATATTGGTAGGTTGCTAGTGGACCGCATACTTCGTATTCTGGATCAAATACAATTTCACTAATATTATGTTTTTGTGGCAATCGGCATTCGCAGGTGTTCAATACAACAGCTACTACAAGTAACTAGCTAGTAGTTACATATTTTGGTACTAGCTACCAGGTACCTGGTACTCATTAAAAGTAGCTGCTTCCTACTACTCAAATACACTGGTTTCCAAGCTCCAAAAAAATGATCGAAGAAATGAGATGGCCAGGCGAAAAACCTACCTAGAGTACTTGTATCTAGTAGCTAGATACCAGTATAGCAGTATCGGTTACCAGTAGAAGTACGTACTCCTCGTCTAGTACTAGACTACTACTGTTCGCTTCTCAGTAGTACGACGAGAATTAATCATTTGTGTAAGTTGCCAGAAACAGAGTTTCTGAAATATATTTAAGAATCCCGGCCAACTTCTTGGACGGGAACACTCTAAATCAAATTTCTTTCCAGTTACAGTACCAGGTACCAGGTAATGTATCAAGCCTGCAATGAATCATGCATCATCAGAGCCCTATTTCTGACTCGATTCAAAATGACTACCAGGTACGTATGAAATACGAATTGCTAAAAAACAACCACTTCTTATTTACTACGACAAACGGTACTGGCTGTACTCAGGAATAAATTTTGTCGTGGTTGCCATCAAATGCAGCTATTTCAATCACAATTCAATGTCGCGGAGGTTACCTAACGGTCGTAAGAGTGCTCCTACCATACCAGGTAGATAAGACCGTTCGCCCAACAATCCATTCATAGTGATCCACGTATAAGCTTCTTATATCCTGGCTGCTGCTATGTAAAAGTGTTTTCCAGGCTACTCGGAGTATAATAATAATAATAATAATAGTGATAATAGTCCGAAAGGGCTGCTTTGTAAAGATTAGTTTGAAGGGCAAAATATGAGTTTGCAGGACTTCCCAATGGACTTCATTGGGGGGGTGGGGGTGGACTAACCCTAACCCTAACCAGCCCAAGATGGACAAGGCACATTGGAAGAATTGAACCTGGCACCTTGCAATTTTTGACGCGCAGTTCCCCCCACAACGCAAGGAACCGTCGCTCGGAGGTACCAACTAAGCGGTGAGTAGTTGGCTTCTCATCGGCAACACCTGAAAGGTTCTGTTCCTTTGCAACTCTACAACGGTTAGAGTGAGTGTGGAACTTGAGCTTTCTCGTTGCTGTTTATACAAAATGATTTTTTCTTCTTACAATCGTTACTCGGCTACAGTAATTTCACAAATTAGGCTACAGCAGTGACATGATGATAAAGTCCCAAGAGTAGCTGCAACTGAGACTACACCTGGGTTGACTGTAAGCACTAGTAGTCAAGTATATACTATCTACTGCAACTGGGAGAATACGCAATAAGTTACGTGTTTACTGTTTACAGTTTACACGACGCTTCATACTATCTGAAATTAAATTACCATTACGGTAGCTACTTCGGAGTAGCTATTACTCGGAGGAAGTCTTTATTATTTTCTTGCTTTATAGTCCATTACTCGAAATGGTCAGCAAACGCAAGTTAAAACGTGCTTCCCGGTATTGCATCTTCCATGTCGATTCTTGAGTAACAACTTTTTAGTTGAAGATATTTTTGAGTTGCTGCTTCTTCTTTGCAAAAAAGCCTCTTGCCTCCGCCTCAGCGGTTTTCGCCCTCTTTTCTGCCTGAGCCTTAGCTTTCTTTCTCTGGTCTGATAAATCTGCTTTATATTCTTTCGCCGTAGCCTTGGCTTCTGCAGATTTGATTCTAGCCTCTTTCTCTGCTTTCGCTAGGTTTTTCTTTAGTGCGACGCCTGAGTCGGATTCACCAAACCAACCAGCATGTACATTCTGCAAAAGTGCCAAACAGAGGACAAAAATGACTGCCACAAAGGAATAGGAACGCATGATGGAAGTTAATAAAATAAGGGAGTAGTAGTAATAATAGTAGGTCTAGTGTCTAGTAGTAAAGGTTTATGTTTTTTTGTGTTCTTGAAGTAGGTAATTTTTCGAGATTTCATTCAAATCCTAAACAAGATCTTTCGAGTCGAATCTTTTTTGACACGGAAGCCGGAAGTGAGCTACGAGTTCCGAAAAAAAGAACCCATCAACCACCGTCACCGGTGCGAGCCAAAGCGAAGCAATCTAGAGTGGACTCTACTAGTCTACTCGAGTATCTAGCTACTACTAATAGTAGTAGTCTAGAGTAGACTAGTAGTACCGTACTAATGTACTATTCGGGTAGCATTACTCTGTACTCCGAGAAGTATGCTACCAATCGATACCCAGAATTTCCTAGGGAGTCTCTAGTGGCCAAGTACACTATGATACAATTTACTGCTGCAACGCGGAGATATCCTGCAGCTAAGCCTTGACCAATCGACAAATACCATGTTGGTCGCAACTACTGGTATCTACAACGTAACCTGTTTGTGTCATCTTTGTGAAGGCATCGCGAAAGTCATGAAGGAAGCGTTGATTGTCGTTTCGATACTTTACCATTTCTACGAATAAGTCACTTCTTGCCATAGGGCATGTTGTTTCGTCGCTGCCACCACGTGGAACAAATTGACATCCTACATGCCCGTTTTCTGCTTTGTTTCCACTGTCTAATTGCCGAACAAGAGCGATATCTGAATTTGTCATGACTATCTTTTCTCCATTAGTTGATCCCTCCCACTGATACCTATTCGGTATACCTAGAAGATCGCTGTTGTCCACAAAAGCTTGATGCCAGTTTGGGGCATTGTCTACCTGCTCTTGGTAGGTTGTTCCAGGACCTACTAGCTCCTTGTAGTAGCCGTTGTTGAACAAAGCGTTGTCAAGTGTTCGTCCATTGGGTCCGTCAAATCCCAGAACATCTCTTCTCAGTCTACCAACTGTATGCGCTCCCATAAGTGCAGCAGCTTCTTGCGGTGTAAAACCAAATGTAGCACGAAAAAAAATCAAAATATCATCAGTGTCAATATTGCTGGAACAAACCTCGGGGTTTGGTCCTTCTGTCATATGAGCAGCCTCGCAAGGCTGTCGTCCAATGCTAGTAAAAGGTATGGCACAGAATTCAGTGTCTAACATGCTCAGTTCCACTCCTGTTGTGGCGGCGAGAACCCAAATATCAGGTCGCGTGAGCCCCATAGGTTCATATTTGGTCACCAATGAATCAAGGGAATACATAGCACTATCCAACCTCGCATTTTCTGGCGAAGACATGTTGATGCAGCCATCGCATCCTCCGACACAATCGTGAAAGACCATTCGCAAGAGCAATGGGCCCAAGGTAGGGTTGGCTCGGATCAAGCTTGCAAGCTCTTGCTTTGCAGCAGCAATCACAGAAGACATACTTTTGTTTTGGGTATTGTGCACTGGTGCATCTGTCGAAACTGGAGTTGGTGTTCGTAAGGACGGATGACTGGTCGCAGGACTAGCGTTTATAGGCTCCTTGGTCGATGGTACCACGGTTGCTGGAGCACGTGTTGATGGAGCTGTTGATGTCGGAGTATATGTTGTAGGATTGGCAGTTGCAGGTACATTTGTTGTTGGAGTAGCTATTGTAGGTATATTTGTTGAAGGGCCCATATTTGTGGGATTGGCAGAATTGGGTTCGGGTCCGACTGTCCCACATGAGCTGTCGACTTTAAAAATAGGACTTGTGGCAGCGAAGTCGTAGGCAAATTCATCTGTTTGAGAATTCCTGGCAAGTACAGCTCGATAACTTCCGGCATCGAGTGGCCAGATGTCAACATATTCCGAACTTTTGCCAAACGAAATAGACCCGCGCGTCATTTTACCCCAGCATTCCTGGGTTCCACACGTCCATAGCCAAAGGCTCGGGTCGGCATCTGGGCTAACGTTGCCAGATGGATATATTCCAATCCAATCTTCGTCGGTTGGACGAACAGTATCGAAAGAGATCAAAGGAGCTTCACCTGATATGTAGCATGATTTATCGGACAAGATAAAGTCTTGCACTGCGGCGACAAACGATGACTCGGGCATAGTGGCTGCCAACAACCCCACCACCACCACCACCACGATCATGAGCTGAGTGTGACTCTGTCGTTTCCGCATGAATGTTGATCTTCAATTTGCGAGTTCCGCTTGATTCTGTTATAATATCGTCTTCTTTATAAACCACTGTAATTAGCTATTAGATCGATCAGTCTCATAGTCTGTAGTATTTGTCTTGCTCGAACTTCTTGGGTGCGTTCGACCCAAAATTTGAGGATATTTTTGGATGTTCATCCGTGGATAGGCTGGGATTAGATCGAGCCAGCCAAAATGATAAGACAGATGATATCACGTCATGTTATCCCAAATGTCCACGTCAGATTCGTAAAATAAAACGTACTCGAGCGAATAGAGCACAGTGCACTATTATTGGATTTGCTATGTACCAGTACTAGCTAGTAGCGTTTGTTGGTCTGACAAGTCTCATTATCCAGTGACTTTTAATTAATTTGCATAGGATGAGGGATGAGCCACACGCCACACGTAACAGAAGAAGGATGCGAAAATACAGAAACAGGGGAATGAAAAAGTCTAGGTGGCACGAAAACAGGAATAGTGATGTAGAGAACTTATACGAGAGAGCCTCTCACTTCAGTCTCACAACAACAACATAATATTCTCACAACAAAAATGACACACAGTTTTTAATCCTAAAAGCAAACAATTCAAGAATACAAAAACGCCATGCTACTGAGAGCCGACGAAGTTATCAGCGATGTCCTCGCTGCATCGGCAACTGCCTTTTGTGTCGCTCCCGCTATTTCCATTCTTGATCAAGCAATTGTTCAGAATGCTTCGGGTGCAAAAACTCTTGGAGAGAGCGTCAAGGATTCGGCCAGACAGTTGATCAAGAAGCCAACCACATTTCTAAAAAGTCCTGCATTCTTGCTGCTCTGGGGTGTTTACGGGGGAACCTATGTGGCTGTGAATTTAGCAACGACGATTTGCGACCGTAGGAACGTCACGGACGAGCAGCGACACATGGTGAAATTTGTTGGTGTTTCCTCCGTGAATCTCGGGTTGAATGTCAGCAAAGACCGCATCTTTGCTACCATGTTTGGCAGTGGAACTCCGCGACCAGTACCCATGAGCTCCATTGGAACATTTGCTCTGAGAGACTCGATGACAGTTTTTGCATCTTTCAATCTGGCACCGATTGTCGCGGATGCTGTGGCAGGAGCTGAGATCGCAGGAGCTAGAACTATGGCCCAGCTTTTTTGTCCGGTGGCAATGCAGTGGTTAAGTGCTCCCCTTCACTTGATGGGTCTCAATTGGTACAACCAACCTACTGCTTCATCATCGGAGCGACTCCAATTTATCAAGAGAGAATACTTTTTTACCGCCATCGCTCGCAGTGCTAGAATTTTACCTGCCTTTGGAATTGCACCACTCCTCAATGCTCCGTTCCGAACATTTGCCAGGAATATACTTTGCGAGGAACATTCTTCGCTTGCTGTGCCTGTACCTGCTACAACAGTTCCCGTCATGGAAGCACGGCCAATGGCGACTTCATATCAAGTCCATTCTCGGTCCTAATCAATTTATAAAGCCCATCGTCGGTCTTTATCAATTCATATCAATTTTGAAAACATTTACATTTGTCCAGCGGGGATCAAAATTATCTGCTTACTGCTTCGGTCGTTTTGTAAGATAGACTTTATAATTTATGAAATTTTCTTCGATACTCTTTTGAACTTTAGGGGCTCACTCATGCGGACATTTAGGGCTTCGAAATCAACGTAAATGAAAAGAGGAACCATCATTTCAGCTGTGGGGCAAAATCATGTCACGTCCACTAACGGATATTCAGTAATCTCAAGGATCTAACTGGCAACAAAAGTGTCATAATGGACATATAAGAAATTGTGCGCTACGGTATTCAGCAATACCAACGGGCGTGTTCCGTTGATTTGGTGTGCACAACATGTAATACACTAAAAACAATGCTGCGATATGAAGTAATTTTGACCGGTGCTACAGCAGGTAGTGGCGACTGAATTGAATCCAGTTGCAGAAAGAGTTACCGCGATACCTACAGCAGCTTGTAAACAGAATAAAAATAAATGCTTGTCGTAAACAATAAGATATTGTTTTTTTGTTTTTTCGGCCTACCAGGTTGTGTAATTTTTAGAGAAATTTGACTTACAAATAAATTGCTGGCGAGATATTCAAGCGTCCAATGGTACCATCTGTACAGACACGTCTTTCTTCAATTCTGAATCTCCATGCTGGCGCTCTCCTTGTTTCGTCCATCGCTGTTGCTCCTTTTTCTTGTGATCAGGCCTTGCAAGTATTTTCCAGATGGAAACGATTTGAAACTGAATGCAAAGCTTGAAGGAAGAAAAGAAAGAGTAATTTCGACGCCGAATTGGTTCTTTGACAAAGTCTTCAGCCCCGCGTTCAAAGCCTCTGGAGATGAACTAAAAAAGCCTATTCGAGCAAGTAGTAGACCTAAATATTGGGGGGAAAATGAATTAGCAATTTCAAATTTAGAGTTCGAGCTACACCTACTATAGATTCGAGCGAACGCTACCGCGTTCTCTCGACTATGCCAGCTCTCTAGGGCTACGTTCGGCTAGGTAGGGTGGTTTGGAGAAACTCGGCAATTTACTAGGGCCGACCTTTTCTCCGTT
>Ga0100390_10006199_pt1 | contig 10169 bp, 8 predicted proteins | sample CryGeymeta201514_FD_81540 | JGI IMG/M metagenome (GOLD analysis project Ga0100390, IMG submission 81540) | Groundwater microbial communities from Crystal Geyser aquifers in Utah, USA - Crystal Geyser metaG 2015-14 | ecosystem: Environmental > Aquatic > Deep subsurface > Groundwater | place: USA... | reverse complement strand
TATAAAGCATTCTGCTCTGCTCTGCTCTGCTCTGCTCTGCTAATCATGGTAGTGCCTTTCTCGCTTTGTCAAGATTTTTTAGAGATTTTGTTGGGGTTGTGCCACTGACGCGGAACTTCCGCTTCCAGCCCTGCTCACATTTAGTCCACAACGTTGTTGACTCGATTTTCATGCCGCCCGTTTTCCTTGAACTGCATGTTGTAGAGGCGGCAGTATTCCCCCTCACAGGCGAGCAGAGTTTCGTGGGTTCCCTCCTCGCGGATCTCGCCGTTGACCAGCACGATGATCCGGTCGGCGTTCCGGATCGTGGAGAGGCGGTGGGCGATCACCAGCGTGGTCCGGCCTTTCATCAGGTTCTCTAAGGCATCCTGAACCTCGATCTCCGCCTCCGAGTCGAGGGAGGAGGTCGCCTCGTCGAGGATCAGGATCGGGGCGTCCTTCAGAATGGCGCGGGCGATCGAGATCCGCTGGCGCTCGCCGCCGGAGAGCTTCGTCCCCTGCTCGCCGATCAGCGTGTCGTAGCCCGCAGGCAAACGCACGATGAAGTCGTGGGCGTTGGCGGCCTTCGCGGCAGCGACGATCTCCTTCTCGGTCTTCACGATGTCGCCGTAGGCGATGTTGTCCCGGACCGTGTCGTTGAAGAGGATCGTCTGCTGGGTCACGATCGCGATCTGTCCCCGAAGCGACTCGATGGTGACATCGCGGATGTCGCGGCCATCGATCGTGATCGCCCCTTCCGTCACGTCGTAAAAACGGGGGATCAGGTTGACGAGCGTCGTCTTCCCGCCGCCGCTCATGCCGACGAAGGCGACCACCTCGCCGGCCCGGATTCGGAGATCGATGTTCCGGAGGACCGGCGCCTCCTCGTAGCGGAAGGTGACGTTCCGGATCTCGATCTCCCGGGAGATCCGCGGGAGGGGGGCGGCGACGGGGCGGTTTCGGATCTCCGGGACCAGGTCGATGATGGCAAAGACCCTCTGGGCGCCGGCAATCCCCTGCTGGATCGTGTTGTTCACGTTCGTCAGCCGTTTCACCGGTTCGTAGAGCATGATCAAAGCCGTCAGAAAGGAGAAAAAGGTTCCCGGCGTCGATTGGCCGTGGATCACCTGGTAGCCGCCGTAGAAGATGATCGCGGCGATGCCGAGGCCGCCCAGGAACTCCATGAAAGGGCTGGAGACGGCGTTGATCGAAACCGCCTTCAGGTTGAGGCGGAAGAGTCGTTCATTCTCCCCTGAGAAACGCCGGTTTTCATACTCCTCCATGCTGAAGGCCTTGACGATCCGGGTTCCGGAGATCGTCTCCTGCAGCAGGGTCATCAGGCTTCCGAGGGTCACCTGCGTCCGCGTTGCCACCTGCCGCATCTTCTGGCCGAACTTGGCGATCGGATAGACGGCGAGCGGAAAAACGAACATGGCGATGATGGCCAGTTGCCAGTCGCGGTAGAAGATCACGAAGACGAGGCAGAGCAGCGTGAAAGAGTCTTTGAGCAGTGCGGTGACCGCTTCCGAAACGGCGCCCTGGATGTATCCGACGTCGTTCGTGATCCGGGACATCAGGATGCCGGTCGGATTCCTTGTGAAAAAGGCGAGCGACTGGTTCTGGATCTTCCGGTAGAGCTCCGCCCTCAGATCGGCCACGATCCGCTGACCGATGAAATTCATCAGGATCGTCTGGGCATAGCTGCAAGCCCCCTTGATGAGGTAGATCCCGACGACGGCGAGCGGGATCCACTGGAGCATCTTGGCGTTTTGCTTCAGGAAGATCTCGTCGAGGGTCGGTTTGACGAGAAAGGCGAGCGCCGAGGTCGTCGCGCCGACGACGAGCATGCAGATCATGGCGACCGAAAACCTGAGTGCATGCGGTTTTGCCAGCTTCAGGAGTCTTTTGAAAATGTCCAAAATTTCCCTCTTTAATTAGGGACAGAGCCCCTATTTATTTCCCCGGAAAATAAATAGGGGCTCTGTCCCTAATTATTCAGCATGTCGCAGGCGATCTGCGCCGTCCGGCGAGACGCCCCGGGCGTTCCCAATTTGCCACGGATCTCGGCGAGCGCGAGCTTCATTTCCCGCGCTTTGCCGCGCCGGGCGATGAGTTCCCGAACCTCGGCGGCAATCCGTTCCGGATTCGCGTCGTCCTGGATCAGCTCGGGGACGACGGGCCGCCCGGCGATCAGATTCACCAAGCTGATGTGGTCCACCCGGATGAACCTCCGGCCTACGGCATAGGAGACGCCGGAGACCTTGTAAACGACGACCATCGGGGTCTCCAAGAGCGCCGTCTCCAGCGTGGCCGTTCCCGAGGCGACGATGGCCGCGTCGGAGACGGCGATGACGTCGTAGATCTCATCCGGAATGACGTTCACCCGGATGGGAAACTGCCGGAGGATATCCCGGACAAAATCGGGGGCGAGCGTTCCGGCGAGCGGGAGAACGAACTGGAGCGGGGAGATTTTCTCCGTCAGTATCCGGCAGGCGCGGAGCATCTCCGGCAGCAGTCTCGCCACCTCGGACTTCCGGCTCCCGGGGAGGATGGCGACCGTGATCGCCTCGTCCCGCAGGCCGAAACGTTTCAGCGCCGCGATCCGCGGATATTTTCTTCGGACCTCATCCAACAGCGGATGGCCGACAAAGGCGACATCGACCCCGGCCTTCCGGTAAAATTCCTCTTCAAAAGGGAGGATCACGGCCATTCGGTCCACGGCGTTCCGGATGATGTCGATCCGATCCTTCCGCCAAGCCCATACCTGGGGGCTGATGTAGTAGAGGACCTTGATCCCGCGCCTCCGGGCGGCGCGCGCGAGCGGGAGGTTGAAGTCCGGATAGTCGATCAGGATGACGAGATCCGGCGGCGTCTTCGCAAGCGAGCTCTTCAGGCGGCGCATCACCCGGAGGATCATCCCGAGCTTGAGGACCACCTCCGTCAGTCCCACCACGGCCATGTCGGCGGCGTCGGCCAGGAGTTCCACCCCCGCCGTCTGCATCTTTTTCCCTCCCACGCCGTAGAAGGAGAGGTCCGGATCGATCTCAAGCATGGCCCGGACGAGGTTCCCGCCGTGCAGATCCCCGGAGGCCTCTCCGGCGACGATCATGACCCTCCGCGCGTTCACGGCTGCATCCGTCCTTCCCCGGGTGATCCGGCAGGGAAAGGGGCCCGTTCCCGGTTGCGGACGATCGCGTCGTTGATGCGCAGGGCCAGTTCCAGCGCGTCGCGCCCTTCCCTGCCGGACACCGGCGGGGGCGTCCGGTCCGCCACGGCCCGGACGAAGGAGCGGATCTCCTCCTCTAACGGGTCCGCGGCTTTGATCTCCACGGGATTTTCCGTGATCTCGATCTGGCCTCCGGCGCCGTTTCGCCGGCTCAGGGAAACGAGCTCCCGCTTGTTGAAATCCACGGCATGGTACCCCTCGACTCCGAAGAACCGGATCTTCTGCATGGTCTTTCCCGTGACCCGGCTCGCGGTGACGTTCGCCACGCAGCCGCTCGCGAAGGTCAGGCGGGCGTTGGCGATATCGACCTTGTCGGAGAGAACCGAAACCCCGACGGCCTCCACGGTCGCAACCGGGGAGCGGACGAAATGGAGGATGATGTCGAGGTCGTGGACCATCAGGTCGAGGATGACGTCCACATCCGTGCCCCGTTCGAAAAAGGGGTGGAGGCGGTGGGATTCGATGAAGAGCGGCGTCCCCATCAGGGTCCGGAGGGCCGCGACGGCCGGGTTGAACCGCTCGACGAAGCCGATCTGGAAGACCAGCCTTTTTGCCTCGGCCAGCGCGATCAGTTCGTCCGCCTCGGCGAGCGTCGTCGCGATCGGTTTTTCCAGCAGGACGTCCACCCCGGCCTTCAGGAAGAGCGAGGCGACCTTATGGTGGACGCCGGTCGGCACGGCGATCGAGACGGCGTCAACCTTTCCCAGAAGTCCGCGGTAGTCCGTCAAGACCTCGCAGTCGCAGCCGTCGGCGGCCTTCCGGGCATTCTCCTCCACAAGGTCGGCGACGCCGACAACACAGCATTCCGGGATTTTCCGGTATTTCTGGAGGTGGTAGCGGCCCAGATGGCCGGCCCCCACCACGCCGATTCTGATTTCTTTCATAGGTTCGATCTACAAGAGCTCCCTCGCAAATCCCCCTCCCCTTTAGGGATAAATAGGGACAGCGCCCTATTATTTCCGGGAAATAATAGGGCGCTGTCCCTATTTATCTCCCTATTTATCTACAGATCCCCCTTTCCGACGTCCGGATGAAATCGAGGAACTGCCGAACCTCGGGCAGATCCTCGACCTCCTCTTCGACCTTCCGGATGGCGGCGGCAAGGAGCAGACGGGAACGGAAAACGATCCGGTAGGCCGCCTTGAGGGCCGCGATCGTCTCTTCGGGGAATCCTCGCCGTTTCAGACCGATCAGGTTCAGACCGAAGAGTTTTGCGAAGTTGCCGGAGGCCATGACGAAGGGGGGGATGTCCTTGGTTACCGCCGAGGCGCCGCCGATGATGCAGTGGGCGCCGATCCGGGTGAACTGATGAACCCCCGTCAGGCCGCCGATGATCGCGTGATCCTCCACGTGGATGTGGCCCGCGAGGTTCGCCGCATTGGCCATGACGATGTGGTCCCCTAATTTGCAGTTGTGGGCGACATGACAGTAGGCCATCAGCAGGTTATGGTCGCCGATCATCGTGACGCCGATGTCGTGGACGGTGGACCGGTTGATCGTGACGTACTCCCGGATCGTGTTGTGGCTGCCGATGACGACCCGCGTCTCCTCTCCCCGGAATTTCAGATCCTGGGGCGCGCCGCCGATCGAGGCAAACGGGGAGATCCGGTTCTCTTCGCCGATGTCGGTATGGGTTTCGATGACCACATGGGGGCCGATTTTCGTGTTCTTCCCGATATGGACGTCGGGGCCGATGATGCTGTACGGCCCGACATCGACCCCGTCCGCAAGCGTCGCGTCCGGGGAGATGATTGCCGTGGGGTGGATGTTCATCACTTCTCCTTTGTCCCTTTTTCCTCCAGGGCCGCTACCCGGCGCTGAAGGGCGGCAAGCGCTTCGCGCATCTCCGGGAGTTTCGGGAGGCAGGCCTCCATTCTCAGCCACTCCCGATGGGGCATGTGAGGCGTTCCGCCGACGATCTGTCCCGGTGGGACGTCCTTGTGGATCCCGGTCCGGGCGGCCGCCATGACGTGATCCCCGATCCGGATGTGGCCGACGATCCCGGCCTGGCCGCCGATCACGACCCCCTTTCCCAACTGTGCGCTGCCCGAGATGCCGACCTGGGCGACGATCACGGAATAGGCCCCGATCACAACATTGTGGGCGATCTGGACGAGGTTGTCGATCTTCACCCCCCTCTGGATCCAGGTCCGTCCGATGGTCCCGCGGTCGATCGTCGTATTGGCGCCGATCTCCACGTCGTCGTCGATCTGGACGTGGCCGACCTGCGGGATCTTCCGGTTTTCCTGACCGGGAAGGGCGAAACCGAAGCCGTCGCCGCCGATGACGACCCCGGCATGGAGAACAACCCGTCGGCCGATCCGGCACCGCCGATAGACGGTGACGCCGGGATAGAGTATGGAGGCCTCGCCGACGGAGGCGTCGCAGCCGATAAAGACCCCCGGGTAGAGCACAGCCTTTTTCTCGACGCGCGCCCCGCGGCAGACGTGGACGCCGGGATAGACCACGGCCTCCGGTGAAACGTCGGCCTCCGCTTCGATGTTTGCATTTTTATGGATCCCCGCCGGCTCTTCCTCTTCGGGGTAATAGAGATCGAGAAGCCGGCCCAGGGCGGCGTAGGGATCCGCAACCGTCAGCAGGGTTTTTCCCGCGCAGGCGGTTCCTGGGGCCACCAGGATCGCACTGGCGTCGGTGGTCTCCATCCGTTTCCGGTATTTCGGGTTCGCGACGAAGGTCAGATCCCCGGGGCCGGCCTCATCGATTCCCCGGATTTGTTCGATCACGACCCCGCCGTCGCCGCTGACGCTGCCGTCCAGAAACGCGGCGATCTCGTTCAATGTCTTCTTCAACTTATTATCACTTCTTCGGCTTGTATGTCTTGTTGAATTCGTCAATGACCCGTTTCGTCAGGTCATTTTCCTTCGAGTAATAGGCGAGCGGGATCGCGCTGATATCCACGATCATGCTGTATTTTTCTCTTTCGCCGATGGCCTTGACGATCTTCAGGATCTCGGGGATCATCTTCTTCGAGAGATCCTGGTCCTTGGCCTGGAGCTCCTCGTTGGAATCCTTGACCATGATCTGGTAGTCCCGGAATTTCTTCTGGTAGGCGAGCTCTTTCTCCTTCATGGCCTCTTCCTTGAGGAGCGGCCGCTGTTTTTCGAGCTCATCCTTGAGTTTTTTCAACTCGGCTTCCTTCTCCTGGATGGCCGCCTTGTCCTTTTCGAAGGCCTTCTTGAAATCCTCGGCCGCCCTCTTGCCGGCGCTGGAGGTCAGCATGATCTCCCGGACATCCACAAACCCCGTTTTTTCCGCCGCCGCGGCCAGGGATCCTGACAAAACCAGGGACAGAACCGCCATTCCCACAACGAACAAACCGTATCTTTTCATTTACCCATTCCCCTTTCGTATATTACTCGTTACTCAATGACATTGACTCGTTACTATTCACTATTCACATATCCACGATCACTCTCTTGTCACATGAACATCCCGATCGAGAATTCCCACCGGCTGGCGGCCTCCTCTTCCTTCCGGTCGAGGACGTAGCCCCACTCCAGACGGAGCGGTCCGATCGGCGAATACCAGCGGATGCCGATCCCCGCGGTTCTCCGCATATCGCCGAAATTATAGCCGCTTTCCCATGCATTGCCGGTGTCGAAGAAGAGGACCCCCTTCATCCCGGCGTTCTTGATCAGCGGGAAGATGTAATCGAAGTTGAAGTTCAGCATCGTGAGCCCCCCGATGATGTCCCCCGTCGCGGGATCCTTCGGTCCCACCTCCCGGAGTCCCCGCAGCGAATTGATCCCCCCCAGATAGTACCTTTCAAAGACCGGCACCTCTTTCCCCTCGTTGCCGCGGATCGCGCCCACCCGTCCGCGGGCGCCGATGACCGTGTCCAACGGAAGGGGGAAGAACCAGGCGGAGGTCGCCCCGTACCGGGTATAGCTGACATCGCCCAGGAGGGGGCCGCCGGTGTATTCCATCGAGGCGCTGTTCTTCGATCCGGTGGAGGGAAACATCACATCATTCGTCGAGTCCCGCGTCAGCGTGAAGGTGACGCCGCTGCTCATCGTCTGCCCCGCCTGCTTCTTGATGTAGTAGGAGGCGGCGTCCTTGATGTCCTTCACATTGTCCTGCGACAGGCGGTAGCCGACATAGCCGGTCACGTACGGCCAGATGGGGTAGCCGAAGGTGCTGCCGAAGCCCTTGGAGTCGAGGTTGTAGGAGTCGTATTCGCGGTAGAGGTTCCAGATGTCGAATTTGCTCCAGAGGGGCATGTCGAAAAGCCAGGGCTCCGTGAAGGAGATGTCGTAGAGGGTGGAGCGGGAACCAAGGCTCGCCTTGAGGCTCAGGGTCTGGCCGCGTCCGAAAAGGTTCTGCTGGGAGACCTGGGCCGAAACGACCGCATGGTCCAGGGCGCTGTAGCCGGCGCCAAGGCTGAAGATCCCCGTCGGTTTTTCCTTGACGCGGATGTTCACGTCCGTCAGGGTCTCATCGGGCCCCTTCTCGCTCTGGAAATCGATCTCCTCAAAATAGCGCAACTGGTTCAGGGCCATGTAACTGTTCTTGAGCTTGGTCCGGCTGTAGAGATCCCCCTCGACCACGGAGAGCTGCCGGCGGATCACCTTGTCCCGCGTTTTGCTGTTGCCGGTGATATTGATCCGGTTGAAATAGACCAGCTTCCCCTTTTTGATTTCGTAGGTCACATCGACGGTCAGGGTTTTCTCCTGCGGTTCGGTGCGGGGAACGACGTCGGCGCTTGCGTAGCCCTCGTCGTTGCACGCCTGGGTCAGGTAATCCATGTCCTTCATGATTGCTTCGCGGTCGTAGAAGTCCTTCTTCCGGATCTGAAGCTTTGCGAGCAGCTCCATCCTCGGGGTTGCGAGTTCGTCGCCGGCGATCGCGACCTTGCCGACGCGGAACTGTTTCCCCTCCGAGACCGGAATCTTGATGCGGATCCCATCGCGGTCGTAGGTGACGACCGGTTCGCCGATCTGGGCGTTGATGAAGCCGTTGTTCAGGTAGAAGGCGTTCAGTTTGCCCACGTCCTGTTTGAGCTGGTCCTTTTTAAGGAGGCCGGAGTCGGTGAAAAAGTGGAAGATGCCCCATTCGTTGGTGGTCATCATGTTCTTCAGTTCCTTCGTGGTGAAGGTCCGGTTGCCCTCGAAGCTGATGCCGCGGATAAAGAGCTTCTCGTTTTCAATAATCGTGACGACGACGTGGACGTCCCGTTCGCCTCCCTTTTCGATGGCGTAACGGATCTCGGCGTTGTAGAACCCCTTGCCGTCATAGAGGGCCTTGATCTTTTCCATGTCGGCCTTGAGCTTTTCGGGGTTGACGGTCTGCCGGTTGCGGACGCTCATCGCGCCTTCGATGTCGTCCCGCTTCACCGCCTTGTTGCCCTGGATCCGGATCTCGGTGATCAGCGGTTTTTCTTCCACAACGAAAGTGATCGCCTTCCCCTCGGCAACCTCAGCCACCTCCGCGGTGACGTCATCGAAATAACCCATTTTATAGATGGCCTTGATGTCGGCGGAAAGATCCGCATCGGTAAAGATGTTGCCGGGTGCGCTCTTTAGAACCTGTTGGATGGCGCTGGCTTCGATCTTGCGGTTGCCCTTGAATGCGATGCTGGCGATCCTCTCATCGGCGCCGATCCTAAGGAGGATGTCCATCCGGAGCTGGGTCAGAATGGCGCCCAGGTTCTCCCGGCCGCGGCCCTGAACGAACACCCCCGGCAGGACCTTCTCCTCGCTAAGATCGATCAGCCTAACATCGACGCTGATCCGGTCTCCGAATTCGGAAACGCTTCCCGAAACGGCATAGAGGGCGCCGGCCTTTTTCCCCACCTCGATGACCAGGGCGTCGTTGATCCGTTTCCCTTCCGTACCGGCGTCGATCCGTTCCCGCCCCACCAGACGGATGTTTTTCGATTTCTGCAGTTCCGTTGCGACTCCCCGATAGAGGAGCTCCTGGAGTTCGGCGGCCCGCTGCAGGGAGGTGCTGTGGACCTCAAACGGGAAGAGAGCAACTTGCTTGATGTTTTCTGCTGCCGTCCCCGGAAGGGGTCCGAGGAGAATCATGATCAGAAACGTTGCGATGCATGCAAAAAACAGCTTTTTATTCACGGGTAAACATCCTTCCGTCGCGCAGACCGATGTGATGGGACATCCGATCGGCGAGTGATGGGTTGTGCGTGACCACGATCAGCGTGATCCGTTTGGCCCGGTTCAACAAAATCAGCATGTCTTCTATCCTTTTTCCGGTTTCCGTGTCAAGGTTTCCGGTGGGTTCATCCGCGAGGAGGATCTCCGGTTCGAGGATGAGCGCCCGGGCGAGGGCCACCCGTTGCTGTTCCCCTCCGGAAAGCTCTCCCGGTTTATGGGTCATCCGGTCGCTTAAGCCCACCTCGCCGAGAATGGCCTCCGCGCGCCGTTTGGATTCGCGTTTCGACATCCGCTGGATCAGGGCGGGCATCATCGCGTTTTCCAAAGCGGTGAATTCGGGCAGAAGGTTGTGAAACTGGAAGACGAAGCCGATCTTCCGGTTCCGGAAGGCGGCAAGCCGCTTTTCCGGCCAGGTGAAGACATCGACGCCATCGAAGAGCACGGCGCCGGAGGTCGGATGATCGAGCGTGCCGATAATGTGGATCAGCGTGCTCTTCCCCGCGCCGGAGACCCCGACGACGGCCAGCGATTGCCCGTCGGCAATCTCGAAATCGAGCCCTTTGAGGACCTCGATCCGATGACCGTCCTTGATGAAGGTTTTCTGAAGGCTCTTGATTTGAATCATAAAAAAATGTGAGGCGGGAGATGTGAGGCGTTAAAAACCTCCTTGCCCCTCACCCCTTGCCCCTTTCTCCTCTGTCCTCATTCATAGCGCAGCGCCTCCGCCGGGTCGAGGCGCGACGCCCGCCAGGAGGGGTAGATCGTCGAAAGAAAGCTGATCAGAAGCGTTCCCAGGATGATGATCCCGACATCGCCGTAGTTGACCTGCGAGG
>Ga0100390_10006193_pt1 | contig 10173 bp, 5 predicted proteins | sample CryGeymeta201514_FD_81540 | JGI IMG/M metagenome (GOLD analysis project Ga0100390, IMG submission 81540) | Groundwater microbial communities from Crystal Geyser aquifers in Utah, USA - Crystal Geyser metaG 2015-14 | ecosystem: Environmental > Aquatic > Deep subsurface > Groundwater | place: USA... | reverse complement strand
ATTGATGATTTTTCCTGCAGGCAAAGTATCTTTGATATAAACATTTTTAGCTGCGCTGTTGCCTGTTGCAGAAACTTGAATTGAGAAAGAAAGCACCTCGCCAGGATCGGCAGAAACCGATTCTACCAGGGCCGTACCGTCAGAAACGTTTTTAACTAATTTTGAAACTGTCAAGCCAGAAACAGTGTCTTTTACTTTGACTATCATATAATCGGAAGCGCTGCCTCCCCTGTTATCTGATACGGTTAAAGTGCAAGTGTAATTTGTGTCGTAACTTACAATAGGACCGGTATAAACAGGATGAAAAGCGCTTGAGCTAGACAATGTTCCGCCACCGCAAAACCAATAAGCAGTCACAGGATCTCCGTCTGAATCATAGCCTGAACCCTCAAGGATCACTGTTCCTTGCTCAAAAATTTCTTTATCCGGACCGGCATTAGCAATCGGCGGATTATTCTGTTGAGCTGAATCATTAACAGTAACACTGTCGCTAACTGTTCCGCCAGAACCAGTGCAGGTAATAGTATATGTTCTTGAGCTGGTAAGGTTTCCTGTTGATTCAGAACCTGAAGTTGATTTAGATCCTGACCAAGAACCGGAAGCTGTACAAGAAGTAGCGTTGGTTGAGGTCCAAGTTAGGTTGGCAGAAGCGTTGTAGTTAATGGTAATTGGGCCGTCAGAACCATTGGCTTTGATATCGACTGTCGGGGCAGGATTTGATTGAACCTGAATAGCAACAGTATCTTCTGCAGGACTTGCTGAACCTCTTTCTACATAAACTTTTGCAATATAAGTTCCGGCGTAAATATAGTTGCAAGCGTCAACAACTGTTTTGGGATTATCTGAAATACCGTAAAAAGTGTAATCCCAGTTTCCGTCATTAGTACAATCGAATTTGTAGTTAATAGTACCGGTGGCTGTTCCAGAAACAGTGGCTTTCAAGTCAACCCCATTTAAAGGAGCATTGCCTGAGCCGGGAATAGCTTCCAAATCTACGGAAAGACTGGGTGTAGTTATATTAACAGTAACGCTGTCTGTGGCAGAACCGCCCGGACCTGTACAAACAATTGTATATGTTTGGGTGCCAACAATATTTCCTGTTGATTCAGAACCAGAAGTTGCTTTTGTTCCAGACCAGGAGCCAGAAGCTGTACAAGAAGTGGCATTAGTTGAAGTCCAAGTTAGGTTAGCAGAAGAGTTGTAGTTGATAGTAATTGGGCCGCCGGAACCATTGGCTTTGATATCGACAGTTGGAACAATTGATGTTTTGCTTATTTTTGCAGTAAATATAACTTCAAAAGTATTTTCATAACAGTCGGGATTATCGCCTAAAATGTTGCCGATTAACACCCTAACGGTCCCCGGTATAGAAAGATCTACTGGTAAATCGTAAGAACCCTGTTTGCTGTTGAATTTGGCAGTTGCTTGAAAATCCTCAAGTTTTTGAGCAGCAGCATACGGCGGAACATTGGCTAACGCGATTTGAGAACTGTCATAAACCGCGTCCACATTATCTGCCCAAACTTTCGCCAGCAAAGAAATAGTTGTTTGAGCTGTCGTTGGGAAGTCAATTGAAACTTGAGTATTTCTGCCAATAAATCCGGTATTACCTTTGTTATTTAAATGGACGAAAACATTTAAAGCGATTTCATCTCCGGGATTGGCATTTGACAAGGTGCTTTGCCAAGTAGTATCTCCTTTAGTTCTGTTTTTTAAGGTTAATGTTTCGTAATCGCCAGTCATACAATTAAAACAGGGAGATACTCCAGCATTTGCTGTAGGAATAATCAGCAAAAACGCAAAAACCAAGATTAAAATAACCTTAGAAACTATTTTTTTGATTTTTGATAAATTATTCTTTTTCATATATTTGATTTTTGCTTAATTCCGAAGGAATTACAAGGAACGCAGCGACTGGTTTTCTATTTAATATTTAATATTTCTATCCTCCCTACTAATAAAGACCACGTAAAATGAATTTAAATTCATCACGCGGCCGCTGAGGCGTGAATCGCAAAGCGATTTTTACGCTTTTACGCGGCTTTTTAAAAATCTCCATTAGTAGAGAGGGAAGACTTCTTTGTCTTCCCCTTTGAGATTCACGTAGAACGTGTAGGCGTAGCCCGATTGCAATCTGGGCCACAGGTCGCGGTCGGTTGCGGCGTATCTGTTGGCTGCGGTGTATTGGTCGGCGTGGGTTGCGGTGTGTTAGTAGCAGTAGGCTGTGGAGTGTTAGTTGCTGTTGGCTGTGGTGTTGCAGTTGGTTGCGGCGTATTGGTCGGTGTGGGTTGCGGCGTTGCTGTCGGCTGCGGCGTGTTTGTAGATGTAGGCTGCGGCGTCGCAGTTGGTATCGGTGTCCACGTTGGCTCGGGCGTCCACGTAGCTTGTGGCGTCCACGTAGGTGCTGGAGTCAAAGTTGGAACCGCCGTTGGTTGCGGTGTGGGCGTCTGCGTCGGCTGTGGTGTATTTGTAGGAGTTAACGGGATGTGTGTCGCGGTCGGCTCAAGCGTATTTGTAGAAGTTGGTGAGGGCAGAGGCGATGGTTGAGATGTTGTTGTTGCTATTGGTGTTGGGCTTGGTTGTACCAGTGCTGAAGTTGCTGTAGCTGTCGCAACAACCGGAACCGGTGTCTGCGTTGCTGTTGGCTCAACTGGCTTTGGCGTCGCTGTTGCTGTTTGCATCGGCGTTGCCGTGTCAATCGGCTTTAACGTTGCTATCGGCGAGCACACAGGTTCACCAGTTGGCGGAAGCGGTAATAGTTGTGTTTCTACCGACGAGGCCAAGTTTGCGCATACCTTTAAAATCCAGTAGGTATCGCCGCTTCTAAGCTCTATCCGGAAAGCCCGGACATCGCTTAAAGAACGGCTGTCCCAAACCAACTTCCCTGCTCTTGGATCAATAAACATCACTGACCAAACTCCGTTAAGAGATTCCTCGCTTACCGAGACTATATCGGCCTCGGCAACGCCAGAAATCTGACTCAGCAAAGCGGTCTTAGCAACATCCACGCTCCAAGCACCACCATCTAGCACCCTATTAGTTCGAAGACTCAGTTCCCCTAGGGTTAACTCCGGAGTTGATACTAGAGCTGGAGTTAAAGTTGAAGCCTGAGTTGGGTTTAGAGTTAGAGTTGGAGTTGGAGTTGCAGTAACTGTAAATGTTGAAGTTACGGTTCCGGCTACGGTTGAAGTCTGCGTAGCTGTTGGAGAAGGTGTTGCCGCTGATTCCTCGTTTACAAAAACTTGAGGCACGGCAGACTTCTCTGTTTTACCGTATTGGACTTCAAATGATCCGCTACTGAACGAAAATCCGCTACACGCGATTAAAAAAAGTACGACGACACAAAAAAAGAAAAAAACCAGTCGATCTCTCATCTTCGCGGTCATTTCATTCCTCCTGTATGTTACGTGTTTATAAAGAACAAAATTGCTATGTTTTGGCCAAGGGTTAAAAACTAAGAATCGCTTGAACAGCGATTCTGCGAATGTTCCTTCCCGGAGGCCAACAACTTATCAAGTATAGCACAGACTCAGAACTTGTCAATGAATCTTCTGATGGTTCCTCGCCTTTCTCTATGAATATCTTTTGCTTAACTTTGTAAACGTATCTGTTATTTGAAGAAATAATATAAATCTCGTCGCCTAATTCCAGTTCATTTAATCTGCTAAAAACCCAATCGTAGTAAATCTTTGGCCAATCGGGAGAGGCGCTATGACCCAAAATTGTTATTATCCCATTTTCTCCGGGCACAACAGAATCAGGATAAATCAAAACTCCCTTTTTTAAAGCGTCTTGGAATCCATTTTCGGTATCTTCTCGAGCAACAACAATAGGGGCTACTATTTCAATTTTTGGAATTGCGATCGTATTTTGCTGTTTAGTATAAAAATCAAAGGAGTTTCCCTGTTCTGGCGTTGGCGTAGGTGAAGATTCTGACGGGTTGAAATCAGCCTGAACTACAGATTTTTTTGGACTATCAACAATACTAGCTAATCCTCTGCCTAAAAATTTATAGTTAAATACCCAATCGAAATCATTCCAATTGATAACCACAAAGTTTACCAAAAACAAAAAAACAAAAAACTTCAACAGTCTGCTGTTTTTCTCATTAAAAAGATTATTTATTTTTTCCCCTACAGTCTCCATAATTTTAAGAAAGATTTTAAATTATAGCATTTCCTATTAAAAAGTCAATCTCAAACGAGTGAATTTTACCCCGAAGTGCTCTTTTGAAGGACTTTCGATAAAAATATTTTTATTTTGCAACAGGAAAACCCGGCTTTTTGGAGCCGGGTTCCATTTGTGGTTCTATTTTTTTATTATATTTGCTCCGCGAAAGCAGAGCAAATATTTGCGAAGCTCATAATTGTTCCGCGAAAACCGCGGACGTAAGTCTGCGGATAAAGCGGATAAATATGTACTCATCGAAGGCGTAAATCTTCGAATACCACGGACGAAAGTCCGTGGTAGTTCATTTCTTGAATAACCGCTGAATGATTTTGCCAATCGATGCTTCCTGAGAAAAAAATCCTCCTTTTCCTTCGGAAATGGACTCTGAAGGCATCAATTCGGAGGCTGCCGGAGATGAAGATTTTTCGCATTGATTAAAAGCGGCTGGCTGATAGTTTGCCTCAAATCTTGTTCCGCTTTGACTGACAATATAAAATTTTCCGCTTTCCAAACAAGCCCAAGCGCAATACTTTTGGGAATTTTCAAAATTTGAAATCCATTTATAAGAAGAGCACGGCCCTTGTCCGATCTCTTTATAAATAGTTATTTCTTCTATTTCAGTTGGCATACTCTTAGACTGAAAATACTTGGAATGATTACTGACGAAATGGTTTTCCATTATACTTTGAAGCCGATTCATATCAGATTTTCTTTGGTAATCCCGATAAAAAGATTCTTGTTTTTCCATCTTATCGATTTCTTCTTTGAAAATTTCATCCAAGCCCATGGCGTTTTCTGGTATCTCAATTTTTATCGGCTTTCCATACTCTGAAAACTCTGCGTTTATTTTAACGGTAATTTCTCCATTTTCTTTGGAGTTAAATTTGTTTATATCAACACTTTTTTCAAAAGTAAACTTATAGGGCAAATTGTCTTTCTTGCCAATCCAAATCTGGAAGCTTAATTCCCCAACTTTCATAAAAAAGCCATTCAACTCTTTCCTAAATTCAGCTTCTCCAATCTTTTTTAATTCTTCACTGGTAATGCTTGTTGATTTTGCTGGACAGACAAACGTTTTTCCGTCGCAATATCCTGTTTTTCCGGGGAAAACGTTCGTCGTTATGGAAATTCCCGAACTATCCACGCAATGATAATAATTTTCAACTGGAAGAGGTGTAAAGGCGCAGTACTTTTCAACGTCTGAAAATATAACTGGTTCTTTTCCAATTTCATCAGCTATGCTCTTGCAGAAATATTGAGCTAAAGAATAATCACAGCTAAATCCTTTATAGCTGTAATCTGAATCATCATAAAACATCTCCGCTTCTAGTCTTAAACTGTCCAAATTTAATTGTACCATTGAATTCTTGGCGTTTAATCTGGCCTCAAAATAGTCCGAACCCATTAATTCGGGAATTATTTTTTTTAACTCATCAGGGTTTAAAATAACTGCATAATGGTAAACAGGTATTCCGTTTATCTTTTCACTTCGCAGTTCTTCTTTTATAAAATAAAGGTCTTTGTTAACTAGAAGTTGTTTTATTTTCGCCACCACCTCTTTTCGCTCTTTTTCCGCTTTTTTTAATTCTTCTTCCATGTCCAGAGTAAACTCTTCGCCGATTAAGTTTTCAAAACTATCTTTATCAAGTTTAATCCATTGGTCTTTAAGTTTCGATAAATCAATTCCTACCATACTGAACATTTGTTCATATAAGGGAAAAGCTGGAATTGTCGTAATTTTTAGATATGAGGTTTCCCCTATTGTTTTACTTTCTCCTGCCAAAGAAATCTCTATTCCTTCCATATTGAAACTTAAATCTAATCCTAGCGCTGATTTTAAATTATTCTCCTCGGTATTATCTGTATCCAGCCAAACATTCCCAATAAAACCAAATTCAGATTTGTTCTTTACAGAAAGACCAAAATCACCTTTAAGATGAAAAGTTTTAATCTCTTTCATTTTCTCTATCATTTTTAACATCGCTTCTTGCGGCTTTAATCGAAAAGGGTTCCACGAAGGATCAAAAATTTTTGTGTAAAGCAAAAGTCCCAGACTAATTCCCAAAAGTAAAACCAGGCTCAAAACAACCTTGAGCCAAAAGTTTTTTCTCTTAGGTATTTCTGGAAAATAAGAAGATTGTTGTTTTTGAGGCTCCTCGTCTCTTAGCCACTTTGTTTCGTCTTCCTCCATTTTTGTTTTGTTCTTATCCGAGAAAAACCGCCAAAAGCGAATTTCCTCGAATTAAAAGAACTTTAAGGATTTATTATTAGTTTAAAATCTTTTGGTTCAATTTGAACCCTATATCCTCTTTTTAATTCTCCGGAAAGAAGGGCGGCAGCTAAAACGTTTTCTACCTTGTCCTGGATAACTCTCCTCATTTGCCTTGCGCCAAAAATCGGATCAAAACCAAGCTCCACAATTTTTTCTTTCAAGGGAAGGTTAATTATAAATTCAATTTCCTTTTCCTGTAAATTTTTCTTCAATTTTTGCAATAAAAGTTCTGTAATATCCAAAAGATTTTCTTTTGTTAAGCTTTTAAAAACCACTACGCTGTCAAAACGATTTATAAATTCAGGTCGAAAAGTTCCTTCTTTGTAAAGAAAATCAAGCAATTCTTCCTTTATTGCTGTCATTAATTTATTTTTCTTTAAAGCTTCTAAAATCACCAAATAGCCAGCGTTGCTCGTGGCAATAATTATTGTGTTTTTGAAATCAATTTTTCTACCCAGACCATCGGTAAGATGGCCTTCGTCTAAAACCTGTAAAAATAAATTTAAAATATTTGGATGAGCTTTCTCAATTTCGTCTAACAAAACAAGGGAAAAAGGATTTTCCCAAACTTGAGTAGTTAAAAGGCCTTCCTGGCCGGCGGAGCCGATTAATCTTGGAATATCTGCTATCGCTTGAAATTCGGACATATCCAGTCTCGCCATTCGGTCTTCTGAGCCAAAGTAAATTTCGGCCAAGGCTTTTGAGGTTTCTGTCTTGCCTACCCCGGTAGGTCCCAAAAACAGAAAGCATCCCATAGGTCCTTTTCGAACTGTAATATCGGCTCTGGCTCTTCTCAAGGCTGAAGAAACTTCTTTCACTGCTTCTTCTTGATTTATGATTCTTTGGTGAATTAATTTTTCTAGATTCAACAAAACCTCCCTTTCTTTGCTTTCTATCTCGCCTACTGGAACCTGAGTTTTTTGAGAAACAACTTTTGCAACATGCTCTGGTAATACCAGCTGGCTTTTGGATAATTGGGCAACATAAACCATTACTTCATCCATCAAGTCCATTGCTTTCTTTGGAAAAGGAATTGAGGGCATATAACGGCCGCTCAACCTTACCATTTCTCTTATTGCAGGGTAGGTTACATATTTTTTGTATCGGCTTTCAAGAAGCAAGGCTAAATTTTCCAACAACATAAATGTTTCTCTTTCTGATATTTCCGGAACCTCGACTTTTTCAAAAAGAGATAAAAGCGAAGGGTTCTGTTCAATGTTTTTATGCAAACCGGCGTAAGTGGTAATTGCTATTATCAAAGACTGTGGAGATTTTAAATATGGAAATAAAATTCCGGAAATATCAATTGTCCCCAGCCTTAATCCGCTTCCAACATAATTATGAAACTCATTAAATACAAGAATAATATTTCCAGCTGAAATTGATTCCTGAAAGATTCTGTCTAAAAGAACTTCTGCTTCTTCATTGCTTGCAGCTTGAGAAAGCAAAGAAACCATATCTACTTCCACAACTCTTTTATATTTTAGGGGTGGTAAAGATTCTCCAAAAAGACTTCTTTGGGCTATAGCTTGAACAATAGATTCTCTTCCGCTCCCGGCCTCACCCACCAACAAAGCGTTATTAATATCCACCCGTGCTAGGATTCTTTCTACTTGTTCGATTTGTTCCTGGTGACCGACTATTTCGTTAAATCTCTTCTGTCTCACGGTCTCTGTCCAGTCAATTGAATAACGATCCAAGGTTATGGTGTATCCCGCAGCCCATTCTTTAGCTAATGTTCCTGTTCTTACTAAATTTTTATATTCCCAAATGCGCTGTCTTTCAGCAATTCTCGACTCTATGCTTTCAAGCCACCAGACCAAGCTTTCTATGTCTTCAACTTTAAGATTATTTTCAATTAATATCTTTCTAAAAACCAAGTTGTTTTTAGCCAAAGCTGTCAACATATCCCCCACCTCTACTCTCTTATGTCTTTTGTCTTTAGCAATTTTTAAGGATTCAATAACGGCGTCTTGAAAATTCTTTGAATAAAAATAAGAACTTGCCCTTGAGGCAAAACCTTGTTTCTCGCTTCGCTCAAAATAAGAACTTGCCCTTGAGGCAAAACCTTGTTTCTCGCTTCGCTCGAAATAAGAACTTGCCCTTGAGGCAAAACCTTGTTTCTCGCTTCGCTCGAAATAAGAACTTGCCCTTGAGGCAAAACCTTGTTTCTCGCTTCGCTCAAAATAAGAACTTGCCCTTGGGGCAAAACCTTGTTTCTCGCTTCGCTCAAAATAACCATTGTTATTTTTTGATTTTCTTAAAGAGATCTGCTCTTTGAACATTTTCTTGATACCGTCTAAATCTAAGCTTGCCCGGGAAAATATAAACTTTAATTTCGGATTGTCCACCAAAAGAAAATATAATAAAAACGAAGGGCTTATTTCGTGCTCTTTTATTTTTCTAGCAGCTTTAAGTGATTTCCAGGCGGCTCTGGCCACTTCAAAACTTAAAAAGTCAGCAAGATTATAAGAATCGGGGGTTAAAATTGCCTCTTCTATTTTTGCTCTTAAAACTGGTTTTGAAAGCTTTGAATTAAAAAACTCTTTTTGCAACAGTTCAAATACGGATAACGTCAAAAAAATCATCGAAAAACTCATTAATACTGAAAGGATAACCGTTGAAAATTGATGAGTTACAAAATTATAGATAAAGGCAAAGAAAAGAATCAGAGATATTGCCAAAAATAATTTCGTTAAGGGTTCGGCAAACTTAAAAACAGGGTGTTTTGACCATTTAACCGCCTCAAAGATTGCTGTTTTCCTTACATCGAAATTAAACATAGTGATAATACTTTTGGCGAAATCGCTCGCCCTTTTCCCCGCTAAGCAGGACGGCCTTTCGGCCTTCGGGCTCGCTCTCCAGAAACCCTCGGTTTCTGGCGGTCGGCTTCTAAGCCTCCCTGTTTTCCTACACAATAGAACCGGAAGGTTCTCCCGACCCCTCTCCGATGTGGGTCGATAATTTATAAGGCGAACTTAATTCCTAACAAAAACCCGGCAATTAATAAAAATGGCAACAAGAACCATCCCAGAAAAATAATTGCTCCGATAAGAAAAATTAAAAACTCGAACACAAGGCCGAGTAAAATGAAGAATATTCTCACTATTGCTCCCAAGACACGGGATATCATATTTGAAAAGAAAGCCTCCGCATATTTTCCTAAATCAAAACCTCGCGGATAACTCCATTGGTAACGATGCCAGGGAGAAAAAAAAGTCTTTAAAAGCAATCCAATAGAAAAAAAGTTCAGATTAAATAACAAATTATTACCCCAGGCTCTCAAAATCGCTCTCGGCACATCAAAAAGATACCATTCTAGATATTGAACAAAAATATTTTTCTGAACGGTTGAGATAATCATTTGTTTTTTTATTATAACACAAACTAGTGTCAAGCAAAAAACCGCTCCATATATTTAAATGAAGCGGTTAGAAAGAAGATTTTGTCATATCTATGCGTCCTGCAAGAATTGAACCCGTGACCTCTTCGACTTGCCCCGTTAGATTTTTGTGGGTGGTACAGGGTTTGAACCCCGTACAAATTTTCGCTTCTCTCAAATTATACGGGGCAGGCCTGTGTCCCCTTACCGATTTACTTGCAATGCTTGCCCCGTACCAAAGTTGTGGACTATTCTTAAATTAGCTCGGACGATTTTCGCCGCCTGCGGCGGCGAGGAAAAGCCCCCGTGATTTCTGCGGCTCGCCCGCAGGCGGGCTCGCCGCGTTCTT